>MDTG01220300.1_pt1 | contig 13131 bp, 13 predicted proteins | sample 811421 | NCBI WGS metagenome assembly MDTG01 (sample SAMN05326645, study PRJNA326480) | marine metagenome | isolation source: seawater | place: Pacific Ocean: South East | collected 2011
CTTGGTTCTTTTCCCCTTGCGATCGATCCACCTTGAATCTGCGACTTGGCCCCTCAATGCCTTTTCGATTGCGTCTCGACCTGCTTGCATGGTGGCTGCTTGCATTAGGTCGTGGACAGAAGATCGCCTACCAAGTTCACCTTGTGCCCATAGAAGTTCCAAGGTAAAGATCGCACGGCGAAGATTGCCTTGGCTCATGTAGCTAATGTCCTCGATTATTCCTGACTCTATGGCGCAACCTTCCTCTTGTATGATATGGTCCAAAACCTTGGTTATCTTCTCTTCTCCGCATGCTGGGATCCTGATCATCTGAGTCCTGGACCGCAAGGCATCGATGATTGCCGATGGTGCCCTAGCAGTGAATATGAATCTCGAGGCAGAGCCCACAGTCTCCATCATCCTCCGCAAATATGATTGCCACCTCAAAGACATATGATCAGCGTCTTCTAGAATTATTAGTCGACTGAGAGATTGGATGTCGTCGCTGCTTGTCTCCCTTCCAGCAGGTGGGGGATCTGTGTTAGAGGGCTTATTCACCCCACTGGGAAAAGCGGCTAGTGATGTCATACCGGCCAGGGTGTCAGATGATCCCTTTCCCTGAGGCCTCAGAAACTGCTCGAAAGAGTCCATTGCGCCTCTTGTCCTCTTCATGTCCCTAACACTTCTAACGTGGACTCTAGAAGTCCATGAAGGGCCAAGGACTTGTCTGGCATACAACCTCCAGAGTGCGGTTTTTCCTGAGCCTGGTGGGCCTGTGATGAGCAAATGGGGGGGTTGAGGCAGTAGAGATAGGGCGCTGATACGCTTCAACACCCTAGAAGGAGCGGCGAACTGGTCGAAGGTCCGAGGTGCGTATTCGGTTAGCCATCCCGCCATGTGTTAGCCTAGCGAGAGGGGGGTCTTGAAATGCCCGTCACTCAGCACGCAGCGTCTTTATGCCATCTGGCCCTTCTTTCCGAGGCTTGACAAAAATACGATATCCGCATTTGTGACATGACTTCCCCGTGGTACCGATTTCTATCCATTCGATGTGACCGCATCGGACACATCTGTACCTAATCTCCAGTGGGTCCATGGGGGAAGAGCAGTGATTGCAGGTAGCAGGGCCATCTGCGTCAAACGGCTTCCTGTCTGTTCGATTGCAAGACCTGCACTTGTATAGGGTCATGCGGTTAGTCATGGTGTTAGCCGGATTGGTCGCCTTCTTCAACTTGCCCATTGGCCTGTTCGGTGATTCGTGCTCTTTTACAGATATCAACGAAGTTTCTGAATATAGCCTCACCGTATTCGGAATCATTCACCTCGGGGTGGAATTGAACTCCAAATCTGGTATTGGCGTGATTCTGCATGGCCTGAACTCTGCATGACTGGCTCGATGCTGTTATTCTGAAATCCTCTGGAACCTCACTAACTTCGTCATTGTGGCTCTCCCAGACGGTCTGGGTAGATGGCGTATCTGAAAACAGAGGCCCGGGATCTTCAGATAGGCTGATTGTCGCCGCACCGAATTCAGGTTGAGGGGCCTCTATAGCTTGTCCACCATAATGACCGGCCATGAATTGGAGGCCAGCACATATGCCCAGTATTGGAATTTCCAAGGAGAGGTACTCAGCGCAACGGCCTAGTTCACCAGTCAAACCAACACGCGCAGCTCCCCCAGAAAGTATGAGTCCATCCAAGTCTCTAAGCTCATCAAGAGGGGTGTCATTTGGCAGTATTTTTGTATCCACACCAAGATACCGTAACATTCGCCATTCCCTGTGAGTCCACTGGCCGCCATTATCGATGACATCAATCACCAAACGGCCCTGCCCCATGTGGCTCCTCTAAAGCAGGCAGACCATCAATACATTGCCTTCTAAAACTCAGAAGGATGAAGGGGCAGATTGAAAATCAAGTAATGATTCGCAGGAAGAGCAAGCCCCGATGGTGTAGTGGCCTATCATGCAGCCCTGTCGAGGCTGCGACCCGGGTTCAAATCCCGGTCGGGGCGCCAAAAATAAATGTGAATTCCGATGACGTGGGTCTTTTTTCGCGTACAATAGAATTCTATGCGAGTCGCATGAAATTATCCAACGATCTATGATCCCTTCAGAGAATCTGGTCGATAACACCTGACAGCCCAACATCGGGAGGGCACAATAGGCCATTGACATTGAAGGATCTCGCTGCCTCCATGTCCGACATACGGTCTCCAACCATCACGGAAGACTCTTCGGATGGTCGATTCAACCATTCCGATCCAAATCTCAAATCGAGCTTGGACCAGTCTTCCCCAGATTCGGCATGATCAAGGAGTTGTCTCGCTGCTTCCAGCATTCCGGGTTGTGGTTTTCTCGCCCAGGCGTCGTAAAAAGGCGGATATGGGCTATGTAGTATGAGGTCGATTATCGCGTCAGGATCGTCCAACAGCAACATCTCTTGCAAGGCTTCATGTATTTTTGCGAGGTTTTCTGAGTCCCAGAGCCCCCTGCCGACGGGAGATTGGTTGGTCACAACCGCTATCCTCATTCCGGACTTCCTGAGTTTTGCTATGCATTTTCCTGCGTCCGGTAGTATCTCAAGCTCGGATGGAGAGTTAATGTAATTCGAAGATCCTTTGTTAAGAACTCCATCCCTATCCAAGTAAGCGATTGACCCGGTCCAAGGTATTGACTTTGGGAGGGGTTGCACGAACAATGGTGCGTTCAGAGCAACCCTGTCGCGACATGGGAGCAGTTGGTACACATGGCTCGGTCGTGGATGGTGTACAAAGCGCCTTCCTATGCACCATCGATCAGGTCACTGAAATTTATGGATATCCTTTCCTTCCTGCCTAGTCGTCTTCCCGTATATGCAATGCTCTCTCTAAAATCAAAGGGATTCATGGTGTAATTCAATTTCTTACTGTATGTTTTGTAAAGGATAGATTCCCAAAAGAAGTCCTTATTCCCTCCAGCGGAGAAAAATTCTCCTCCGGATACTCTAGCGATCTGGGAAGCCACAGACGCGATATCTTCTGAGAAACCCAACACTCCAGTTTCCATAATCACGAACGAGTTGTCCTCGAAGGACCTCCATGAATCCATGTCGTTGATATCCATCCTGTGGCATTTCTCACGCCCGTAAAGGTCGATTGTTATATCTCCATGGTCACAGTTAGGGAACCAATTGGACATGAATTGAAAGTAATTTCCACTGCAAGGATCGCCTATCATCATCAATGGCTTTTCTTTCTTCTCTGCGTAGTTCGCCGCCTGCTTGAACGTCCTCTTCGTTCGAAAGTATCTACCAACTGGAGAAAGAAATATGCTTCTCAGAGGCATTTTTCAGGCCACATCCCTATTTTTTTCTTGAGTGCTCAACTGCATTACGAAAAATTGACATGGCAGGAGATGGGCCATGTTTGAGTGATGTCTCTCTTGTCCAATCTGGAGAGAGCCAAGTGGAGTGGTAGGCTTCGGGGTGTGGCATCAAACCGAACACCAAGCCAGTGGGGTCACAGACGCCAGCCACGTTCCTCCATGACTGGTTTGGCGAGATCGGAAATGGTAAGATCTCATCTGAGGAGGAGGGGTACGTGCTATCTGGGTCGACGTATTTCGCCACAAGTTGTCCTTTTTGAGCCCATTTGTCCAACAGCTTCTGATCGTTAGTTACAAACTTGCCCTCGCCATGACGTACGGGTACTCTCAGCCTTTCGATGCCCCTCGTCCAGATGCAAGGGCTGTTCCTATCAAATTCAAGCGTGACCCACCTATCCTCGTATCTACCGCAATCATTCGCCGCAAGAGAGGCTGTCTGGCTCATGGAAAGATCTTCGTCTCCGGGTAGAAGGCCCATTTTTACCAGCACTTGAAATCCATTGCATATTCCAATTACCGGCTTTTTGGATGCCACAAAGGCTCTGACCTCTTCTCTCAATGAAAATCTCAATCGATTGCCTAGGAGTCTGCCACTCCCCAAATGATCTCCGAATGAGAAGCCTCCAGGCACCGCAACAATGTCAAAGTCGGATAGTTTGAGGTGTCCGTTAACCAAGTGGTTTACATGGGTCCTTTCTGCCACAGCTCCAGCCATTTCAAATGCCGTGATGGTCTCAGTTTCACAGTTTATGCCGAAACCCGAGAGAACCGCGACTTTGGGTTTACCCATATCATGCCCTCCTGTCCAGTGTTCCCTTCCAAGATGCCTTTAGAGAATCGACGTCGCATTTTAGCACCGTCTTTCCATGTGCGGATATTTTTAATTCACGGCTAGAGGTTGTCTTTCCAAGTTTGTACACGGCGTGGCCCTTCATCCTCTTTTCAAACTCCATGACACATTCAGGCGATACTGACACGATTATTCTCCCAAGGGACTCTCCAAAGAGCGCTCCCCATTCATCCAGTTCATCGTCTTCCAGGAGTATTTCTGTTACATCGATATCGGCTCCTCCACTAAATCCGAAGCATGACTCTGCCAGACTTACTGAAAGGCCGCCATCACTGCAATCATGTGCGCTCCTGATCATCCTATTTTCCATGGCATTGGTCAAGGCCTTGTACAAAGCGATATTTCTTTCCGGATCGAGTGTGGGAACGCTTTTACCAATTCCACTGGAGCTGTCGCTATCTCTGAGCATAAACGCAAGTTCGGAGGCCCCGATTTCCTGCTTGGTCAAACCGAGCAGGTATATGTGGTCGTCATAGTCTTTGAAATCACTCGTCACTGCTCTGGTGATGTCTTTGTGGCGTCCAATAAGACTGAACAGTAGAGTTGGTGGTACGCTTATTTTCTGCCCCTCTATCACTGCATCATTTTTCATCGAGTCCTTGCCACTTATACATGGGAGTGTGTAGGCTCTGCATACGTCATCGAGAGCCTGATTTGACCTAACTAGTTGGGCGAGTTTCTGTTTTCCATCTGGCGTTTTTTCAGACTCTATTGGATCGGGCCAACAGAAATTATCTAGACCAGCGATCATGGATAGGTCTACTCCTACGCAAACTGCATTTCTTACTGCCTCGTCTATCGCTGCTGCTGTCATCGAGTAGGCGTCTATGTCTGAATATCTCGGCACAATTCCATTGGAAATAACCGCACCAGTGGTGCTACCCGGCAATGGGGCTATGACAGCGGCATCTCCTGGGGCATCGTGATCCAGTCCGACAAAGGGTTTGACCACCGTTTGAGCTATGACCTCATGATCATAGGATCTGACCCACCACTCTTTACTGGCGACATTTGGTCTTGCGAGAATTTTCTCCAAAGCTCCCGAAAGTGACGCCAAAGTGGGGGTTGGTAATACAACATCTGGATTAGTTGGTGGTTTCCACTCGGACTCCAGATGCAATTGAGGACATCCTTCGTGAAGGAATGCTATCGGTATCAGTCCTACACACTTTTCATTGTGGTTTACATGGAAGAATCCAGAATCAGAAAATTTGCCGATTGCAGTAGCCTCTACCTCATGCAACCGAGCTAGTCTCTCAAACTCATCAGAATCCTCCCCTCGGATGCCGACAGTCATCCTCTCCTGGGATTCAGATACCAATATCTCCCAAGATTTTAGTCCTAATTGTTTCAGTGGTACCGCGCCTAGATCGATAGTTGCACCACCAGTGAGCTCTGCCATTTCGCCAACACTACTGGACAGTCCTCCCGCACCGTTGTCGGTGATAACCTGAATCAAACCCGCATCTCTCGCCTCAAGGATCATGTCCAGCATTTTCTTTTGTGTGATTGGATCACCGATCTGAACTGCGCTGCTGGGGCTATCCTCAGTCAGCTCAAGACTCGAAAACGTCGCTCCATGGATACCGTCGCTTCCAACTCTTCCTCCGACCATGTAGATTAGATCGCCAGGTTTTGGCGTTTTCACGTGTGATTCTCGCCCGTCTGGCAGGTACCTCGGCATCAAGCCAACTGTACCGCAATACACGAGAGGTTTCCCGATGTATCGATCATCGAAGACGATAGATCCATTGACGGTTGGTATTCCTGACTCGTTGCCCCCGGCCCTCACCCCTGAATGCACTCCTGAGAATATGCGAGAAGGGTGAAATAATCCCTTGGGAAGGGTTCCTGAGTAATCAGGCGGACCGAAACAGAATACATCTGTATTTGCTATTGGCCTAGCCCCAAGGCCAGTGCCCAGAATGTCTCGATTGACTCCGACGATCCCTGTCATGGCTCCGCCGAACGGATCCAGTGCAGAGGGGGAATTGTGCGTCTCGGCTTTCATGCAGAGGCTCCATTCATCTGTCCACGCTATTACGCCAGAGTTGTCGTGGAAGACTGAGAGCAGCCAATCCACCTCCTCGGATATCGCATTCGTTGGGGCCACAATGTGAGTTTTGAATAGCGAGTCGATTGTGGACGTGGTTCCATCCTCATTGTCAGTATGTTGGATCTTTGCTGAAAATATCTTGTGACTACAATGTTCTGACCACGTCTGTGCCAGGCACTCAAGCTCTACATCCGTTGGAGAGTCAACAGGAAGATCGTACTGAGATCGTGTTTTTTGTGTGTCTTGTTGTTTGTAATAACCTTGTATCGCCTTCATTTCTTCCAAATTTAGTGCTAATAGACCGTCTTCGCTTATTCGCTCCAATTCTGCGTCGTCGACATCAAGGTTGACTATCCTTGGTTCAACGTATTTTTGTCGTTTCAAATTTGGGAACCGTATTAAGTTGCCAATTCTATTGTTGCCATCCAAAATGGAGTATTCTTCAAGCATGGGATTGTGGAGTTGATTTACGAGCTCATCTATCTCGAAACGATCATCGTGCAGCCAAAAGTGGTAGGAGACGGTCGATGCTACTTTGTTTGATTTGTTCGGGAACATCGTACCTAGCCCATCTTCCGCAGCCATTGCTCGATTATCCGTCACGCCTGGCTTGAACCCAACTTGAACTGTCAGATCAGAATAGTTGCCGTCGGGCAATTGACCTGCTCCTATCGATCCATCGATTGTATAGGTCTCGATGATTGGATCGGAGAAAAGATTGGTTGCTGCGTGGGTTGCTTCTACCTCGGAAAAATCTCCCTTGATGGTGTATCCTAGGCTCGTCCTTGTGGCGGCTATCTGGCTCGCAAGAGGCCTTGGTAGCGAACTTATCAGTGCGTTTGCCCGACTGTCAACCAACCCCGATCCGAGAATAGGCAAAACATCTACGCGTAAAATGCGTCGATTGTCGTCCGCCATGGAGGCTATGCTATGCTGGACGCCCATGAAGGATGCGCTTCTGAGGACTCAGAAATCCATGCCGCCCATGCCGCCCATGCCGCCCATGCCGCCCATGTCTGGGCCACCAGCAGGGGTATCGGGCTTTGGTTCATCAGCAACCAGCGTCTCAGTTGTTAAGACAAGTCCAGCGATCGAACCTGCTGATTGAAGTGCGTTCCTAGTCACTTTCACGGGATCGATTACTCCTTCCTTGAGGAGATCTACGTACTGCTTGTTCCTAGCATTGTAGCCGAAGCTTTCTGACTTGTTCTCTAGAACTTTCGAGACGACCACGCTTGGTTCCTCGCCCGCATTCTCGCTGATCTGCCTGAGTGGTGCAGACAGCGCATCGTAGACCGCTTGAACCCCAATGGACCTGTCTCCGGAGCTAGTCTCCATCAACGTTGTCAATGCATCCCTGGCTCTTAGCAGCGCGACACCGCCCCCGACGACCACTCCTTCCGCCATAGCGGCTCTTGTCGCATTGAGAGCATCGTCGACGCGAGCTTTCTTTTCCTTCATTTCAGTCTCTGTTGCGGCGCCTATCCTCAGGACAGCGACGCCGCCAGTCATCTTTCCAATCCTCTTTTGCATCTTTTCCTTGTCCCACTTAGATTTCGAGAGTTTCTCTTGGCTCCTCAACATCTCTGTGCGTTCGGTGATGAGATCCTTATTTCCCTCGCCGCCTACAAAGGTGGTCTTGTTCTTACCGATTATTACCTTCTCGGCGCCACCCAGTGATGTAGGCCCCTGTGATTTGATGTCGGCGCTTTTGTCTTTTGCAAGAACAGAGGCTCCTGTCAATGTAGCTATGTCCTCAAGGAGTTCTCCCTGTTCATCCCCAAAGCCTGGGGCCTTGATCGCCGCAGCTTTGACTACTCTGCTTGCGACGTTTAGCACCAATGTTGCCAGTGCCTCGCCTTCGACATCCTTGGCGATGATCAGTAGTGGCCTCTTCTGCTGCATACTCGCCTCTAGGCTTGGAAGCAGGTCCTGGGCGCTATTCACTGTTTGATCTGTGATGAGGATCATGGGATTTTCGAGAATGGCCTCTTTCTTTTCTCGGTCAGTGATAAAATACGGTGATATGTATCCCTTATCTACTTCCATTCCCTCTACAACCTTGAGATCTGTTTCAGCGGATTTCGCCTCCTCGACTGTAATAACACCCTCCTGACCGACGGCTTCAACAGCCTCTGCGATGAGAGACCCTATGTCTGAATCGTTGTTAGCCGCAATCGTTGCGACTTGGTGGATTGTTTCTCCCTCCTCAACGGGACTAGACATTTCCTTTAACCGATCGACAACGGTTGTTATGGCATCATCGTAGCCGCTTTTCAGCTCTACAGGACTGGCACCTGCGGTCACGTTTCGAAGTCCTGTGTGGCATAGTGCTTGAGCGAGAATGCTGGCTGTTGATGTTCCGTCGCCAGCGTTGTCTTGGGTTTTACTGGCGACCTCCTGTACCAACTTGGCGCCCATGTTTGCAAAGGGATCCGGCAGAGATATGTCTTTGGCAATGGTGACACCGTCGTTGATAATGGTCGGACTGCCCCAGCTCTTCTCTAGAACGACGGTCCTAGCAGCAGGTCCCAACGTCACCTTCACGGCGTTGGCCACTGCGTCTATGCCCTCCAATAACTTCCTTCTCGCGTCTTCTCCGTAAAGCATTTGTTTTGCCACTTTCTCCATCTCCTAGTTTGTTCTCAAAGATCCAAGACCTTTGCTTGTAGGTCCTCAAATTTGATTAGCATGTATTCTATTCCCAGCCATTCAATCTTGGTGCCACTGTACTGACGATAAATTACCCTGTCTCCCGAACTGAGGCCCTCGACATCTGGGCCGGTTGCCACAACCTTCCCTACGTTCATTTTCTCTCGGGCCTCCTCTGGGAGCAATAGCCCTGATTCTGTTTTCTCAGGAGCATTTTCCATTTCCAAAAGTACCATTTCTCCCATTGGCTCAATTCCGACTGACATCCTCATCATCCCTGGGCTATACAACCCGAGGTTGACTAATGGGGGGGTGCTTTAAACATATTCACAAATAAACTTCGGTAATGTTGAGGTACCGAACGACACATCGAAGTTAGAGGGTGTCTGGTTTGGGGTTCCTGTCTGCAGATGAAATACGGTCCAGCATGGCTTCCAGAAGGACAAGAGTCGCGCTCGCCGCAGATCTCATAACAATTTCAGAAATATCGGAGGCGCTTTCTCAGGCCGGACCTAGCATATGCATGCTAAAGACTCACGTGGATGGTGTAGTGGACTTCGAATATAATCGTTGGATGGACGAGGTCATCCGACCGGCCCGGGAAATGGGGATTCTAATCTTTGAGGATCGAAAATTTGCCGATATTGGGCACGTCTCCAAAATTCAGATGCTGGGTCACCAGAGAATCGCTACATGGGCCGACATAGTCACTGCACACAGAATATCAGGTCCAGATATCATTGATGGTATCCACGCAGCATGGGGTGAAGTGGGCCGTAAAGGATCAGTACTCATACTTGCACAGATGTCTAGTTCCGAAAATCTTCTCGATGCTCGCTACACCGAGAAAACAGTTGCCTCTTGCAAAGGTATGCCCGGGGTGTGTGGATTTATTGGAAATGGGAGTAATCCGCTGTCCATATCCTCACTCAGAGAGTCAGTGGGTCCCGAAAAGCTGATTTTGACACCAGGAATTAATTTTGATCCGAGTCAGTCTGTCATGGGTCAAAGATACGGCCATCCGACAGAGGCCATCCGATCAGGGGCTGATGCGGTTATTGTTGGGTCCGGCATAATTCGGAGTGACTCAGTATCCAAAGCAGCCGCCCATTATGCCAATGCTACAATGGATGAAATGTGATGCTTGAGTTGATTGACGTTGCTGCCGTCGTAATTGTGTTTCTACTCTTGATTTTGGTCGCAAGGGAAATTGTGTTTCGATGGCGAGTGAGGCTCAGAGTAGTCACTGGAGATGAGAGCCTACTGGAAGACAATCGTGTGAAAATCGTCAACATGACGCAGGGGCCTGAGGGGAGTCGCGAGGTTAATGCTCTTAGGATGGTCCCCCTCGAGGAAGATCTTTCAGATAGTCAGATAATAGGCGATTGACCCCGAAATGGCCAAGCCGACTAATGTGAAAATTATCCATATCCTTCCGCGTTTTCTCTGCTTAACTTGGCCATCGACTGGGGGCGTGATTTGGCTGTTGATTGATGGAGTGGGGTTTTGTGGTGTCGCTGGCGCGGGGGGTAAAACGGCGTGGGGCGGAGGGGTAGCTGGTTCGAGGGCTGCCAAGCCCGGGGCATATGGAACGACGCCCATTATTTTGGGCCATGCTTCTTCGATATCTGTGGCTAGTATGGGAGTTAAAATCACCGCAACGGCACCAGCAGAATGGGATGCCTGTCTCGCTGCTTCCAACTTAGATCTGGAGCAGACGAATACTATCCTCGCTTGATCGTCAATCTCCTTAATCCGCAAAGCTGTCTGCTCACCAGGAGTCGCTCCTGTATCAAGTCCTAAGAACGTCACTCTTGGTCTAATCTTCATATAAGAATCAATAAAGTGATCGTTGCCATCAATTACCTTCGACTTCCAACCCCTCTGTCTCATTATCATATTGATTCTACCAGCTGTGATTGAATCCCTCATTACTATCAAAGAAGATGGGTTTTCATTCATTTGGATCCCTCTTGACGATTGTGAACGACGATGGGTCTATGTCCTCCGAAAGAAGCTGTATGAGGAAGTTGGATGGCTCAAAGTCGATGAGATCGTCGTAGCCTTGTCCGACCCCAGCCAATACGATGGGTTTGTTGGTTGCATGGGCGATGGAAAGTGCAGCACCGCCCCTAGCATCTGTGTCCAACTTTGAAAGGACTGCCCCATCGAAATTCAAGAACGACTGGAAGGTTCTTGCCTGTTCTACGGCATCGTTACCTGCAAGTGCGTCCCCGACAAATAGGACGATATGAGGCGAGGCGACCCTGTGAACCTTCTTCAGTTCCTGCATTAAATTGGTCTTGTTCTGCATCCTCCCAGCAGTATCTATTATCACGATATGGTCACCCTTTGCAACTGCGCTGTCGATCGCATCCCTTGCCACGGCGGCCGAGTCGCCACCTCTTTGGCTTCGTATGCAACGGGCACCAATGCGCTCTGCATGGTCGTTCAATTGATCTATTGCACCTGCCCTGAATGTGTCTGCAGCCGCTACTACAACTCTCAAGCCGTCTCGGATTAGTCTGTATGATATTTTGGCTGCTGTGGTCGTCTTTCCAGTTCCATTCACTCCAACCAACATAATCACAATGGGGGCATCGTCTTTCAACAGGCTTTGAACGGTCTGGTCGAAATCCCAATATGAAACCCTCAACAACGAGTCGAGAGCGCCGATCAGCGCGGAGTCGATTATCCTCTCAAGGTTCTCTTTCTTGGGTAGGGACGCGCCGATCAACCTCCCTCTCATGGCCGTCAGGACTTCGTCCACGGCCGCATGTCCCATATCAGCTTCCAATAGTGTCGTCTCCAGTTCTGACATCAATTCCTCAAAGGCCGGTGTGGCAGAAATTTTTCTTCTAGACTTCCTCTCGACCAAATGATCGATGTCTATCGATAGCCCTTGTGATGGTCTCGGAACGAGTCTCAACGGTCTTTTCCCAATGCTAACTTCTCCTGCTGTTTTCTGAGATATCCTCCTCCTCCTTTCGATAAGTCTTTGAGATTTCTTGTCATTGTTCAAGTGGATAGAGTCAATCATTTCCGTTGATTCCCATTCGCTTTCCACCTCGTGTTCTGGGATATTGGTAGTTTCCATCTCATAGGCTTCATTCTTATTTTCCGAGACAGCAGGAAGGTCCTCTTCCAAGGCTATGGATCCAATGTCATCCAGTGTTTTCGCGGAACGACGAAACCGACTGAGAAAACCCATTCGACACAACCTCAGTCATCTAATGTTAGTTCTGTTCCCCTCTTTCGCCTTCTTTGGTTGGCCTTGGGTTGTGAGGTCGTTGGTTCTGATCTTGATCTGGGAGCTGGCTCTTCGTTAGTCTTCAATCCCTCATTCAGTTCCATCATTTGCTTCTCCATGTCGGAGATTGTCTCGTCGGCTTGCTTTATGTCTAGCAACAAGTTCTGAATGAGTCCCTCCAGTTCCCTATTTCTCTGGTCTAGCATTTCCAAGGCCTTTTCACCGTCGGTTTCTATCTGGACGCCTGATCCGATATCTATGACTGGGTGAAGGTCCGGCTCTACCTGGACGGGGATCTGGACGCCGCTGCCCAGTGGAACCATTATCACGCCACCGTCACCAGTATTGACCGACTCCAGGGTATTCTGTGCTCTAGACTGCTCCTCCAACAGAGCATTTAGCCTTTCCACTTGGGTTTTCATGCTCTGAAGCCGTGTGTGGTTAGATTCGATGAGGCGAGCCAGTTGCCTTGTCTCATTAGCGCTCATGGGGGTACGGAATCACAGAACTTTTCTAAAAGGTGGGGAAGTTTACGACAATTCTGTACGCAATTGCAAGCCAATTCTATCCGGTCGGATTAAATCTGAGGCGCTGTACGCACTGTTATGGTGAGGGCTTTCAGAGCCACAGGAACCTTTCGCAGTGGCTCAAAAAATCAACCATATACGATCGATGTAGTGGCTACGGACGAAGACGGTGCTAAGGAATACATCTACTCAAATTTCGGAAGTAAACATCGAGTGCCAAGGAGATTCGTTGTCATTTCTTCTATTCAAGAGATCGACCCATCAGATTCAACTGAGCCACGTGTTATATCTGCATTCAGAAAGTGATCTGGCTATTTTGACAATTATTGATACATCCGCACAGTTGATTGCCTTTAGATCAAAAGAAAGACCGACGAAATGTGGCAAGCAAATGTTGAAGGAAACCCAGGTTGACAACTCTAGATCGAAAAAAGTTTTTTAGATTTCTATCC
>MDTG01280014.1_pt1 | contig 13131 bp, 13 predicted proteins | sample 811421 | NCBI WGS metagenome assembly MDTG01 (sample SAMN05326645, study PRJNA326480) | marine metagenome | isolation source: seawater | place: Pacific Ocean: South East | collected 2011
AAACTTATTTTCTTTCCTGCTACTTCAATTTCCTTCTTATATATCTTAAACATTTCATTTCCATTTCGTTTCGTTCGTTTCTTTCCATTCCATTCTATCTATCTTGATATTTACTTTCTTAAATTCAATTTTGACAGTACTTTCTTGTAAGAATCAATCTTATTTCTCTTAAGATAGTCTAACAATTTTTTTCTCCTATTTACCGCTCTCAACAATCCAACTGATGAGTGTTTGTCTTTTTTGAACTGCTTGATATGTTTTGAGAGAGATTCTATTTTTTCTGTTAATAAAGCTATCTGTATTTCAGAAGACCCAGTGTCTTTTTCATGTATAGCTAATTCTTTAATATTTCTATTCATATTTATATCCTATTTAATTGTTTGTTTTATCAAATTCTCAATTTTTTCTGCATACTCAAAAGACTCGTCTTTTCTAAAAAGTAATCTTGGCAAAAATTTTACAATAACCTTTTGTGAAAGAATTTTTCTTATCAAGAAAGAATAGTCTCTTAACTTGTCGATTACTTCATCAGCATTTTTACCACCCAAAGGTAAAACGTAAGCTTTTGCAATTTTCAAATCTTGACTCATCCTTACTTCAGTTACGGTTATTGTGTTTGTTTCAATATTCGGCAATTTAGCTTCATTTCTTAAAAAAATCATGCTTAAAGATTGTTTAATCATTTCACCTACTCTTAATTGCCTTTGAGAAATCGGTTTTCCTATTCTATCAGCCATTATATTGTTCTCTCTTTCGATGTAACATTGAATGCCTCAATTGTATCGTTTTTTTGAAAATCCATGTAATCTTTTAAAGTAATTCCACACTCTTGACCATTGCTGACCTCTTTTACTTGATTTTTTTCTCGGAAAATAGAGGCAATTTTACCCGTAAAAATGATACTTCCATCTCTTATTATTCTTACGCTAGAACTGTTAGTTATCTCGCCATCTATAACCTTTGATCCTGCAACTTTTCCAGCACCTGAAACTTTAAATATTTCTAAAATTTGAGCAGAACCTGTAACTGACTCTGATACATCTGGAGACAATAAACCTGACATTCTTTTTTTAACAAAATCCAATACCTCATAAATAATATTGTAGGATGAAATTCTGATATTTTCATTTTCAGCAAGTTTTTTTGCTTCTTTACTAGGTTTAACATTGAAGGCAATAAGAACTGCATTTGAGGCTTTTGCTAATGTTACATCTGTCTCAGTAACCATTCCTATGTCTGATAAGATTATCTTTGGTTTTACTTCATCATGTTTAATTTGATTTACAGCACTTTTAATAGCTTCAGATGATCCATGAACATCAGATTTTATTATCAAGTTTAATTCCTCAGTTGATTTGTTTGAAAAAGCTGACTCTTGTGTGGCAAATGTAAGAGGATTTTTGCCCTCTTTACTTTCTTGAGCTCTATTCTCACTTAAAGTTTTTGCTTCTTTTTCAGAATCTAAAACGATAAAATCATCTCCAGCTTTAGCAGCTCCATTAATGCCTAAAATTTCTACCGGGGTCGATGGTGATGCCTGATCAATATTTTTGCCTTTATCATTTATTATTGCTCTTACTTTACCCCATCTTAATCCACTTACAAAAAAATCACCTTTATTCAATGTGCCTGTTGTAATAATTACGTTTGCTACAGGACCTCTTCCAATATCAATTTTTGATTCTATTACAACTCCAGTAGCTTTAGTTTCGAAATTCGTTTTTAAATCTAAAATTTCTGATTGAAGAATAATTGCATCAACTAATTTATCTAAATTAAGTTTTGTTTTTGCTGAAATTTCGACCATTAAAGTATCTCCAGATAAATCTTCAGCTATAAGTTCATGTTCTAATAATTGATTTTTAATTTTTTGTGGGTCTGCTTCTGGTAAATCGCATTTGTTTATTGCAACTACAATTGGTACATTTGCGGCCTTAGCATGTTTTATAGATTCTATAGTTTGTGGTTTTACTCCATCATCTGCTGCGACAACTAACACTACAACATCAGTAAGTTGTGAACCTCTTGCTCTCATTTCAGTAAAAGCTGCATGCCCGGGTGTATCTATAAATGTTATCTTTTTTGTTTGACTTTCAATTTGATATGCCCCAACATGTTGAGTAATACCCCCAAATTCACCTGACACTACATTTGCGCTCCTTAAAACATCCAAAACGGAAGTTTTTCCATGATCAACATGACCCATTACAGTAACTATCGGAGGCCTGTTTTTTAAGTTTTCAGCCCTAGAATCTTTAATCTTTTTAATTATTTCATCGGCTTTTTCCTCTCGAATTGGATTATGTCCAAATTCTTTAACAATATATTCGGCTGTATCAGCTGCAAGTGTTTGATTTATTGTAACAGTTACTCCCATTCCAAATAGAAATTTAATTACATTGCTTGATTGCTCTGCCATTCTATTAGCGAGTTCTCTTACTGTTATCGCCTCTGGAATATTGACATCTCTTTTTATTGGTTTTAAATTTTCTTTATCTTCTTGATTATTTGTGTTTTTAAGTTCTTTTTGTCTTGCTCTTTTTACAGACGCTAAACTTCTCTCTCTTGTTTCAATTTCATCACTCAGAGCTCTCGAAACTGTAAGTTTGACTTCTCTTTTTTTTGTGCCTATTTTCCCTTTTTTTTCGTTCTCTGTATCACCTTTAAGTCTTTTTGTTGCTCTTTGTTCTGCAAGTTTACGTCTTTCAAAATCACTAGATATTGGCTGCGTACCAGAGCTAAAGTTTGAATTAAATGAAGCCCCTCTTTTAAAATTAGATGATGCAGATCTTGGATTTGTCGATCTATTAAAAGATCCTTTACTATACGTTCGCAAAGGTTGTTTATCTATTACAACTGTTTTTTTACCTTTAGTTTTTGATGTGTCAAAATTTTTAAAAGACTTCTTTGGACTGCCAGAGATTGTAAGTTTTGTTTTTTTGTTTTCCATTTTTCATCTCTCAATCTTTATAAATTATATTTCTTGCAGACATAATTAATTCGTCAGCTTCGGATTTAGATAAAGCAAAATCCTCCAAAAAACCTTGAATTTTTACTTTCTCTCCTTTAATTACGTCAAAACCACCTGTAAGTTCATCAGAAGCCAAATCTGCAAAATCTGTCAGGTTTAAAATTTTTTGCTCTCCCAAGGTGACTAGCATGCCCGGTGTTAAGCCTTTGTGTTGTATTAAATCATCTGCTAAACCCAAATCTTTAATTCTTTTAGATATATCTTCTTGATCTTTTTCATAAAATTCTTTAGCTCGTTCTATTAAGGCATCTGCAGTGTCTTTTTCTATACCTTCAATTTTTATAAGATCCTCTTTTTTACTGTCTTTAATGTCATCAATAGTTGAAAAGCCCTCAGCTACAAGAAGTTGCCCAAGTGTCTCATCTAGTTCTAAGTTCTTGACAAAATTATCCGTTTTTTCTCTAAATTCTAATTGTCTTCTCTCGGAATCTTCTTGATCCGTCATTATATTAATTTCATAATTTAAAAGCTTTGTAGCCAATCTTACATTTTGTCCCCTTCTACCTATTGCCTTGCTTAAATTCTCTTCTGTAAGTATCACATCAAGTTTTTTTCTTTCTGCATCTACATTCACTCGCTGTACCTCTGCTGGTGATAGTGAATTCGAAACTAAAATAGCTGGATCATCAGACCAATTAACAATATCAATTTTCTCTCCTTGTAATTCATTAACTACTGCCTGGACTCTCGAGCCCCTCATACCAACACATGCGCCAACTGGATCTAATGAAGTGTCAACAGCTTTTACACAAATCTTTGCTCTACTACCAGGGTCTCTAGATGATGATTTAATCTCTATTAATCCATCATAAATCTCTGGCACTTCTTGAACAAACAATTTTTCCATGAATTTTGGGTGTGCTCTAGACAAAAAAATTTGTTGACCTCTAGGCTCTCTTCTTACGTCATAACAATAAGCCTTAATTCTATCACCTGGTTTAATATTTTCTCTTGGTATAAGTTCATTTTTTTGAATAATTGCCTCAGTTCTTCCTAAGTCAACAATCACGTTTCCAAATTCTAACCTTTTTACAATACCACTCAATATTGTATCTTTTTTATCTATAAAATCGTTATATTGCCTTTCCCTCTCAGCCTCCCTCACGTTAAAACTTATAACTTGTTTAGCAGTTTGAGCTGCAATTCTTCCAAAATCAAATGATGGCAAAGGTTGTAGAACCTCATCACCTACAGTTTTATCTTTATTCACCTGATTGATTAAAATTGCATCTTCAAGTTTTATCTCTGTGTTTGAATTTTCAGGTGAATCCTTAATTACTAGTTTTCTAAAAATTTCTATATCACCATTATCTCTATTAATTGAAACTTTGATTTCGTTATCTTGGCCAAATTTAGCTTTTGCAGCTTTTGCAATCCCGGTTTCCATTGAAGAAATTATTAATTCCTTGTCTATAGATTTCTCCAAAGCTACTGCCTCTGCAATCCTCAATAATTCTAATTTGTCGGCTCTTTTATTTAACATATTTTTGTTTCTTCCAAAAAAAAATGGGCCAAGGCCCATTTCGATAATGCAACAATGTAGGAGGAATATATAAAAGTTTTTTGATTATTCAATAGAAACTATTTTAAAAAAATGTTTGATTTATCTGTATTTTCCCATGAAAATGAGCCATCTTTTTCAGGTTTTCTTCCAAAGTGGCCATAGGCTGATGTTTTTTCGTATATAGGTTTGTTGAGACTCAACATTTCTCTTATACCTCTAGGACTTAAATCAAAATTTTCTCTTATTTTTTCAACAACAAATCTATTTTTTTCAATATCGTTTTCAAACAAGTTTACATAAATTGATAGAGGTTTTGATACTCCAATAGCATAAGCCAATTGGATTAAACATTTATCAGCGATTTTTGAAGCAACTACATTTTTGGCTATATACCTTGCCACATAAGCAGCCGATCTATCAACTTTGGTAGGATCTTTTCCTGAAAAAGCCCCTCCTCCATGTGGTGCTGCTCCTCCATATGTATCTACAATAATCTTTCTTCCTGTAAGTCCACAATCACCATCTGGTCCACCAATGACAAAATTTCCAGTTGGATTTACATAAAACTCATCCTCTTTAAAATCTTTCATGAATTTTTCAGGAATAGAATTAATCATATATGGTCTTAACAAGTTTCTCACTTGATCTTGGTTAATGTCTGCAGAGTGTTGTGAAGATATAACTACTGATTTTACTTTTGCTGGTTTTCCATCAATATATTCAAAAGTTACTTGGCTTTTAGAATCTGGTTCGATATTTTTTAATTTTCCAGATTTCCTGTCTTCCGCCATTAATCTAAGAATCTTGTGAGAATAATGAATGGGTGCAGGCATTAAAACTTCAGTTTCATTACATGCGTAACCAAACATTATGCCTTGATCACCAGCACCTTCGTCTTTATTTCCAGACGAGTCCACACCCATTGCAATATCTGAAGATTGAGAATGAAGGTGACTTTCTATTTTTGTTGCTTCCTTCCAAGTGAAACCATCTTGATCATAACCAATATCTTTAATGCAATTCCTCACTTTATTTATAAGATCATCTTTTTTGAACTGTGGTCCTCTTACTTCACCAGCCAAAACAACTTTATTTGTAGTTGTTAATGTCTCACATGCGACACGAGCATATGGATCAACAGATAGATACGCATCAACAACCATGTCCGATATTCTATCTGAAACTTTATCAGGGTGTCCCTCTGAAACAGACTCGCTTGTAAAAAGAAAATTTTTTAAGTTACTCATTTTTGATTCTATTAAATGAAATTATTAAAAAAATATACAATAAAATAATGAAACCAAAAATTTTATTTCCATATATTGAAAATATTGTTGATTTAATATTTCTTCTTTCCTCAAAATCTACAAAACCATTAACGCCATCACCTAATTTTTTTTCAACAATTCCAATGGGATTAATAATTGCTGTAATGCCATTATTTGCTGAACGAATTATATATTTACCAGTCTCAATTGAACGAAATATACTATGTATAAAATGTTGTTTTGGGCCTATTGATCTTCCAAACCATCCATCCTCTGAAATATTTAATATAAAATCAAATTCATTTGTTTCTGATATTGATCCTGAATAAATGATCTCATAACAAATTAAGGGAATGAATTTAAAAGATAAAGAATTTATATCAATCTTGATGACTTCTCGTTTTTTACCTTTAGAATAAGATTGATAATTATTGGTCAAACTTTTAAAGCCAATTTTCGTTAAGAAATTTTCTAATGGAAGAAATTCACCAAAGGGAACTAAATTTAATTTATTATAATACTTGATTAAATTTATTTGGTGATCAAAAATTGAAAATGAATTGTAATAAACTTCTTTTTTATTATTTATTTTTTTATTGTTTATCCCTAGGCCGATAAGATGATTTTCATTAAATCTTTTTTTAAATAAATCTTCATATAAATACAATTCATCTTTACTAGTATTTGGTATAATGCCCTCAGGCCATAAGAAAAATATCTTTTTATCTTTATCTGGATCACTAAATTTAATTAGGTCCCTAATTACCGTTTCAACAGGATAACTTCCATAAAATTTATCTATATTTATATTGGAATTTATCGCTCTTATTATGATTGAGTTTTGAGTCAAATTTTGATCAAAAAAATTCTTTTTATAATTTAATCCATATAATGAAAAGAAAAAAGGTAAAGATAACAAAAAAATACCAACTAAAATATTTTTTTTGGAGATTTTTAAAATAAATATAGATGGAAGTGTAAATATAGTTATTACAATTAAGTTAAGTGAGTAACTACCAATTATAGAAACTATACTTATAAGATTTAATTTTTCTGATAAACTATAAACTATGAGATTCCAAGGAAATCCTGATAAAATAATTCCTCTTATGTATTCCAATAAACCAAATAGTAATGAGAATAAAAACAACGAACTTAAAATTTTTTTTAATTTAAAGATAAAAAAAAAATAACAAATTAGACCATAGAATAATGCTAAGAAAGATGGGATTAATATCACCACAAAAGGTATTAGAAATTTGAAATTATCATCAAATGTTAATGAGATTGAAATCCAATATAAACTACTTAAAAAAAACCCGAAGCCAAATAGCCATCCATAAAAAAAATAAATTTTGCGATTTTGAATAATACCTAAATTTTTAAAAAGAATAATAAAAAATAGACTATAGGTAAAAAAATTTATCCAAAAAAAATTATACGGAGGCAAACTAAAAGAACTTAAAACTCCTAAAATTATGAGGTAAAAACAGTTTGATAATAGTTTTTGTTTCAATCTAACCTAATTTTTTATTAACTAATTTAAAAATTTTTTCTTCCTCACTTAACATTTTTTTAAAGTCTTTGTCTTTTAAATGATCAAACCCTAACAAATGGAGAAATCCATGTATAAAAATTTTAGTCAATTTTTCATTAAATTCAATTTTTGATATATTTTTGGGGTGATTTATATATTCAAAACTTATAATTATATCTCCCAAATAAATCTTTTTTTCATTATTTTTATAATCATTTAAAGGAAAAGACAAAATATCTGTTGATTTATTTTTTTTTCTAAATCTATTATTAAGTTTTTTGATGTTCTTATTATTTGATAACAAAATAGAAAAATTAATTTTTTTATTTAAAAACTTATATTTTTTTGGAAAATATTTACAAATATTATTAAAAAAAAAATTTTTGTTTTTTATTTTATTATTCCAGGAATTTTCCTCTGAAAAAACATTAACTATTATCATTTTTGTTTGAATATGCTTTTACAATTTTAGACACTAATGGATGTCTTACAACATCTGAGTGATCAAAATCGACAACTGAAATCTCATTCAAATGAGATAATAACTTTTTAGACCTCTCTAGACCTGATGCTTGTTTGTTGGGTAAGTCTATTTGAGATGGATCTCCATTTACAACTATTTTAGAATTTTCACCTATTCGTGTCAAAAACATTTTAATTTGTGTATCAGTAGCATTTTGTGCCTCGTCTAAGATTGCAAAAGAATTTTTTAATGTTCTACCTCTCATAAAAGCTAGGGGTGCAATTTCGATATCACCAATTTCTATCATTCTTTGAATTTTTTCGAAGTGAAATAAATCATATAAAGAATCGTACAAAGGTCTTAAATATGGATCAACTTTTTCTTTCATATCACCTGGTAAAAATCCTAATCTCTCACCAGCTTCAACAGCTGGTCTTGATAAGATTATTCTCTCAATCTTTTTTTCTAAAAGCATTGTTAATCCAACTGCTACAGCTAAGAATGTTTTGCCTGTACCTGCGGGACCCGCTGAAATAATAATTTCACTTTGTCTTAAGGCTCTCACATATTCCTTTTGTTTTTCTGATCTAGGAATTATTGATTTTTTTGGTGTCTTTATGATATCAGTTACATTTGCATTTTTTACTTTTTCATTAATCATAAATTGATCAACCGATGATAAAATATCTTTTTTTTCTATTATTCCATTATTTAAAAATTGGCTAACAAGAAATTGTATTGCATTTTTAACAATTTCATTTTTTTCGTTATTAGATTTAATAACTATTGAATTTCCTCTAGAATATAAACTTGCACCTGTAATCTTTTCGAGATCTTTTAAATTCTTATTAAATTCTCCAACAATTCCCATCAATAAGTTATTATCATTAAAAATGACACTTATCGTATCATTGTCTGAATAAACAATTTTAAAATTAGTTTGCAAGTTTTTTTTAATTGAATTTTTCAATCTTATGCTACTCTTAATTTTGATTTTTCTGCGCTTTCACCAAAAAGATTATTTCGATTGCTATCTGTGATTTTCACGTTTATGATCTTTCCTATATCCTCTTCATTACCATCAAATATCACTGATGTCATGTATTCTGATCTGCCAAATAATTTGGATGTTTTAGTTGATTTATTCTCTACTAAAACACTAATTTCATTATTTTCAAAATATTTGTTCATTTCTATTTGATTTTTTAATAGTTCATTTTGAACTACTTCAAGTCTTTTAAGAGCTGTTTTTCTCTCGATCAATTCTAAATTTGAGGCCTTTGTTCCTGGTCTTGGGCTAAAAATGAATGAATAAGAATTTATAAATTTTATATTTTTTATAAGTTCGAGTGTGGCTTGATGATCTTTTTTTTCTTCTCCTGGATAAGCAATTATGAAATCGCTAGAAAATTTTATTGAAGGGTTTATTTTTTTTATTTTTTCATGAATTTTTAAATAATCTTTTATAAGATGTTTTCTATTCATAAGTTTTAAAACTTTATCTGATCCACTTTGAACTGGGAGATGGATCAATGGCATCAATTTTTCCGAGGTTTTGTAAATTTCAATTAAATCATTTGACATATCGTTAGGATGAGATGTCATATATCTAATCCTCAAGATTTCTGGAATTTTTTCAATTTCAAAAATCAAATTAGATAACTTATAATTTTCATGTTCATATGCGTTAACATTTTGTCCTAATAATGTTATTTCTTTTGCTCCATTATCTGCAAGTATTTTTGCTTCATTAATAATCTCATTAAACGGTCGAGAGAATTCTGGACCTCTTGTGAATGGCACAACACAAAAGTTACAAAATTTATCACAACCTTCTTGTATAGTAAGAAATGATGAAATCTTTCCAGAAGAATTTTTTATTTTGTTTAAATAATCAAATTTTGTATCAGCTTCAAATTCTGTTTCACTAATTCTTTTTTGCTTGTCTAAAAACTCTTCAATTTTATTATTTAGTTTATGATACGCTTGGGGACCTATAATTAAGTCAATATAAGGTTCTCTTTTAAGCATTTCTTCATTTTCGGCTTGGGCTACACATCCAGCAATAATGACAAAAGGTTTCTTTTTGTTTCTAAAATTTTTTTTTACCCTTCCTATTTCATGATAGACTTTTTCTTTTGCTTTATCTCTTATATGGCATGTATTTAATAAATAGCAGGTTGCCTCATCAAGATTTTCAGTTTTATTAAAACCGATTTTTTTTACGCTATCAAAAATACGATTTGAGTCATACTCGTTCATTTGACAGCCAAATGTTTTAATAAAAATTTTTTGATTCATTTTATTGGGGTTTTTTTTTAACCCCATAAAGCTCTAGTTTATGATCTACCAAAGTATAACCATATTTTTCTGCTATTTTTTTTTGAAGTTTCTCAATTTCTTCATCTACAAACTCTATTATTTCCCCACTTTTTATATCTATAAGATGATTATGGTCATCATTAATTTCGTATCTAGCTTTACCTGCTTTAAAATCATGTTTAATTAATATACCGGCCTCTTCAAAAAGTTTTACTGTTCTGTAAACGGTTGCAATGCTTATTTTTGGGTCAATTTTTGAAACTCTATTATACAGTTCGTCAACATCTGGATGATCAGACTCACCATACGCCTCCTTAGACTCAGATATTACCTTTGCGATAATTCTTCTCTGTTCAGTTAACTTAACTCCTTTAGATAAACATTTTTCTTCAATTGTTTCTGCCATATCTAATTTTAACTCAAATAAATAGGATTAATCAAATTTTTTTTAATCTTAAATTTATTGCATAGTTTAGGTATATTTTCATATTTAACCTCATTTTCCCCATAAAAATCCTCAAAACTAAAGCAATAATAATCTGTTTTATTAATTAAATGTATAGCTTTTACAACTGATAGAGAGTTTCTAATGCCGGCGAAGCTGCCCGGGCCTCTATTTACATATATTTGAGAAATCTTTTTTAAATTAAGATTTTTCGACAATAAAAATTCTTTGATTAAGATAGCTAATTTTTCATAGTTAATTTTAGTGTTTTCATATGAAATATTATAATTAATATCATTATCCATGATCATTAAGAAAATTTTATCTTTTGCGGCATCAATTATAAGTTTATTCATTTTGCAATTATTTTTTCTAAACAATTCTATTTCAGAGACCTCTAATAGTAAATATTATTCAAATGATAGTGGTATTGTTACTATAATGTATCATCGTTTTAATGAAAATAAATATCCATCTACAAATATTAGAATGAATATATTCAAAGAACAAATGAAAATGATCAAAGATGGCAATTTTAAATTTTATAATCCAAAAATTCTAATAGATGATTTTAAAAAAAAAAAAGACCGAAAGGATATCTTAATTACTATAGATGATGGTTTTAAATCTTTTTATACCGAGGCCTGGCCTTATTTAAAAGAAAATGAAATACCTTTCATTTTATTTGTGTCTACTGAACCAGTCGGCAAAAGTGGTTATATGACATGGGATGAAATTAGGGAAATAGAAAATTCAGAATTTGGATATATTGGTCACCATTCTCATTCCCATGAATACCTAATTGACGTGACTAATGAAGAATTTATCAATGATATTGAAACCTCAACTGAAATATTTAAAAAAGAATTAGGATACTCGCCTTTAATTTTTTCGTATCCTTTTGGTGAGTATTCAAAATATATGAAAGACTATATTTCTAAAAATTTTGAAATTGCTTTTGGCCAACATTCAGGTGTAATTGATATTAATAAAGACAGGTATGAGTTACCAAGATTCCCAATAAATGAAAAGTATGGAGAATTAAAAAGATTTAAATCTATAATAAGTTACTCCCCTCTTGAATATAAGTCTTTGAGCCCAGAGGAAAAAAAACTAAACAAAATAAATAATCCTCCAAAGCTTACAATAGAATTCTTTAAAGAACAAAAAAATATAAGTCAAATCACGTGCTACTCAAATGATGGTGGAGAATGGAAAAAACCTAATCTCAAATTTGAGAAAAATTTTCTTTACATAAAATTTCAAGACCCTTTTATACCAAGAAGAGGTAGGATTAATTGTTCTTTAAATGATAACGGTAAATGGAGATGGTTGGGCACCCAATTTACTGTAGTTAAAGAATAATTATTTATATTAAGCTTTCAAGCTCAATACTTGATGGTAATAATTTTGCATCGTCGAAATCTTTTAATCTATTTTGTTTTATAATTTGTTGTAAAACCTCAACATATTTTTCTCCAGTTTGAGCATATTCATCTAAATATTTTGAAAGTATCATACTATCAAGTTTTAAACCCTGATCTCTCAATTTTGCTCTCGCTATTCTAAATGATTTGTAAGTTGAATGAGTGTTTAAATTTCTTTGATATGCTCTAACGGAAGCTTGTAATACATTAAATTTCATTACCTTATGACCCTCACTTTTATCAGAATCTTTCGGTTTTAATCCTTCACCAGACCAAGTCCATTGTCCAAATAAAGCATTCCCTTCCTGTGCAAATCTTGAAGTGCCCCATCCAGTTTCTTTTGCTGCCTGAGCAAGCGCCAATGAGACTGGTATTTCATCCATTCTAATTTTTAAGATTGTTAAATCTTTAGATGGAATACCATACTGTTTATACTTTTTATCAAGCCATTTTTTTTCCAAACTTGAATTGCTATTTTTATTTATAATATCAAAGAGTCTTTTTCTATCTAACCTAATATTATTATTTTCTTTTAAAATAAGAGGTAATACAATTTGAATAAAAAATTCTTTTCTTTTTTTGGTACTCTCAATCATCTTTATTTCTTGGGGAAGTAATGTCAAAGCTACTGGTTTAACTAATTTTTTTTTTCTAACATCATCAAGTTTATAATTTGTATCCTCGAAAAGTTGATTAATCGTTGATGCATTTAGACGAACTGTGTCTGTTTCTAAATCATTAAGACTAAAAATATCTACTAGTAGATCATTTTCATCAAAAGACAGATTATCATTATTTGAACCACTGTTTTGATTGTTTAATGTATAAGCAAGTATTATCTTTGAATTATTCTTAAATTCGAAATTATTATTTTTTTTATAATTTAAGAAAATTGGAAAAGTATAAAAAAAGAAGATTATGAATATTGAACTTAAAAATATTCTTGGCAAAGATCCCATATTTTTTCGATCAAAATATTTAAATAATCTTAAATTTGAAGTGCTTAACCTTTTTCTAATCATTTATATTGCCTCAACTCTTTTAATTTCGGGTATATAATGACAAAGTAAATTTTGAACACCTTGTTTTAATGTCATTGTAGAGCTTGGACATCCTGAACAGCTTCCTTGCAAT
>MDTG01299223.1_pt1 | contig 13131 bp, 12 predicted proteins | sample 811421 | NCBI WGS metagenome assembly MDTG01 (sample SAMN05326645, study PRJNA326480) | marine metagenome | isolation source: seawater | place: Pacific Ocean: South East | collected 2011
AATACTACTCCCCGCAGCTTTAGGATGTACAGGAACCATTCTGAATCCTCTATGACCTGCATCAAAGAATGCCTGATGAGCCGGTTTATCCGAATTAATGCCAGCACCAATAATGTGGACTGTTCTGACCTCGTGAAGCCAGTCAAGATCAGAAGACATAAGGCTGAATTAATTCACTAACATATGAAGTTGTGTTTAAATTATGCTGAATCTGCCGCATCAGTAGAATCACTAGTTAATTCGCTATTCCAATTCAAAACACCACATAGAGCTGGCATACCCCAGAGAATCATTGGAAGAATCGCTTGAGGGAACGGAGCAGCTGGCTCTCCGGCCATATCCAAGCCCATAGCTGCGGAAATAACAAACCAAACAAAAACGGGTCCACATAATACAGCAGCAAGTCGATTTTGTTCTTGACCTTCTGTCATTAGACCTGCATAAATTAGATAAAAACCAACTGCAGCAAAGAAACCAATTAATGCCAGATGATCACTACCCATCTGGGCATAAGACGCACCTACACCCATGATCATGTGCATAGTTGCAATAATTAATAACCAAACCTTAGTATTCAAAATATCTTTAATTTCCATTTCAAGCACTCTCCATTACTTCTTCATCTTCCTTGTGTAAATATCCTGATACCCCAAGTAAAATAACTAATAATATTGTCAAGACAGGAATTAAAGTTGCTAATCCAGAAGGACCGCCATAGTCATATTGGGTGGTATAGTAACCCATTCCTCCGCCGATAATTACTACCACTGCTGGAGATAACATTGCCATTTTAGCTAGTGATTTACCTGTAACAAATAGTCCTGTTCCAATTGCTAATACTCCCAATGGCATCATATGTAAAGCCCACATTTTTTCATAAGCCTCATCATGAGCTAGGACATTTTCTTCACCCCATCCTGCTTTAGCCCATTCTTCTCCATCCATCATACCCCATATTGAAATTATAATAGTGCAAATCCCAACGGCAATCATCAAATTTTTAGGTTTTAAATATTTTTTTAATTTATCCATGAATTTAGTCGCGACTAAATTTGGTTATAATTATTGCCTAGAAACATAACAAAAAAGAGTTATTAGAATTGAAATCATTGTGAGGGAGTATTGAATAATTTTAAAGAAAAACCAACAGGAATAGAAATAAATAATAACGAAAATACCCATGAAAAAATTGAACCTAAGATAATTCCATAATCTGGAAAGAAAACTGTAGCAGCTAATGCATACAAACTTACTGACATTGAACCAAGCATCATTGGTCCAACAGCACCACTAGGAACTTCTTCTCCTTGAGAAATCCACAATGCTACCATAGTAGTCAAGAATATTGCTGGGAATACGGATGCTATTCCTGCTAGTAATGGAGATCCTTGTTGAGACAACCAAACTGCCACACCGATTGCTATTGCAGCTGCAAACCCTCTTGAAACTAATATAATCATTCCAACCTTGTTTTTTCCTCGGGGTGCCGGATGAAATCCTCTTGTAGCCCACCTTCCGAAAATTAATCCTATTCCTAATGCAACGCAACCAATCAATATCGGATCTGAATCTGAAAATAACATTACAGAAATTATAGCACCAACAAACCAAAAACTAAGATTTACTATTGTAATAAAAATTAGACGAATTGAGAATCTCCATTCGGGAACAAGAGTAGGTGTAAGTCTCCACAACCATAAAAAAAATGAATTTAATAACATACCAACAGGCACCATACCCATTGAAGATTCAAAGGAGGCTTGATTAGAATCAGCAATCCAAATAAATGCTGCCGCAGGAACAATTGTAGTTGGAACTGTTCCAAAAATCCCACCAATAATGCCTCCAAATTTTTCTATAGCTACTGTTGCTAAAATTGCAACTAACCCTGCGAAAAAAGCAGATAAAAAAATATTCATTATTGCCATTAAAACACCAAAATGAATCTTAATAACGAATTCCAAATTTATTGTAGATAAAACTCATCAACCAAGCAGGACCAATCATTAAAAATTGTAAATCCTCAAAAAAAGAAGGTTTAATTCCCTCTATTTTATGTCCATAAAATTGTCCTATCCAAGCCAATATGAATACAAGTAGAGATGTTTGCCAAAGTTGAAAATCGACTACCTGGTTATAAAATGCACAAAAACCAAAACAAAATCCACACCATAACATCATTCCGACTGTTAATGATTTTGAGAGTCTTGCATAAAACAAAAATACGGGAATAATTGCTAATGTTGCAAAATTTAACCAACCGTTTCCAATACTCCATGGTGTTGGAATTGACCATAATAAACCTACAATTGACAAAAAAATCAAAGGAACACAAACCCAATGAATCTTTTTATTGAGTGGATTCTGATGCGAGACCCCATATGCATCTAACCAATCTTGCATATTGCGTGTTTTTACATCGGACATTGTAAGTCTGAGATTATTCAATCTAATGAATAAAACTCAACAAAAGGATTAATTTTTATCATTAACCAAATTAGGAATGAAAGTCAAGACATGTAATTGTGAGATAAACATTAAACTCCATTCTCCAATTACTGAACCAATTAATGACATCCCTGCAATTCTATGATTTCCAAGAATCATCAATAAAAATGAAAATAAAGACAAATAAGCTAATTTCTTCCGAATTTCATTCAAATTAGTATGTCTAAATTTGATTTCTGAATCAATTTTTTCCCTTGAACGATATGAAGTAAATGTCCAAATCACAACAGGAATGAAAATTAAAAATGCAAAAATTAAATGAAAAATTAAATTTTCATCCATTGGGAAAAAGGTCAGCATAAATAAACTAAAACCAGCTAAAGTGGTACAGATTAATGAGATTAAATTATTTTTAATCTCCTTTTTATCTTCAGAATTTAATTTAGAATTCGTTCGTAAAAAAATCTCAATACCAATTACAAGATATAAAATTCCCCCAATTTTCAACCCGATATTAAATATCATATTTTCTGGTGAAAACACACCACCAGATGAAATAAAAGCTGGAAGTCCTTCTGGAAAAATCACTAATGATTCAAACATATCGGGAACTTGATCTGATAGATCAATTGGATCATTTCTTTCACCACCTCCTGTTTGTAACAAAATTTGCGTTAGAATTGAAGTACCAAGTATCATAATACTTGCTAAAATAATTAAAAATTTTAACAACTTGTCAGAGAATATTCTTTCTTTTTTAAAATTTAATCCATTGAAAATATTTATTCCTCCTCACTAATTTTTAATAACTTTATTTCGGGAATAAAGGTCATTATTGTAGCTAAAATAGCTCCAATTAATGCCCATTCCCATAAGGCGGCTATATCTAATAATGGATATACACTATTTGTACAAAAATCTTGCTTATCTTGAGCAAAAGAAGACCATTCCTCCCACTTAAAATCATTATTCCAAACTAATACTGCATTTGAAATCATTTGCCATAACGAAACTATAGCCAATACTGAGGTGATAATTCTAATAGATATTAATTTGATGAATTTCTCTGATCCATAGAATAATTTCATTGTTAATGTCGTCACTAAAACACACCAAATAACCCCTCCATAAAAGATATCATTTGCAAATGCACCGTGAGCAATACCATCAACATCCCAAGGAGTGTAAGCAATCCTAAAACAGGAAACTGCAGCAACAATTCCAGGAACTATTGAAACATAATTAAAAACAATCCAAAAATTACTAAATTCATTTTTTACTAGATATTTGTGTCTATAATATTGAATTTCAAAAAGAAACCACGTTACTAAAAAACTACTACCTATTGCGCCAAAAGTAAATATCGTATCTCCTGGTTGATAAAGATCTATATCTGAAATAAAAGGCATAATTGCCTTACATCCCTGAAAGACCCAAGAAAGCCAACCTAAAAACAACCAACCAAATGTAAATGAAGTAAGAGAGAATATTGAAATTCTTAATCGCATAGATTGTTCCATTAATTTCTCACCATTGGTTTATTATTATTCTATTTTTTCTTGCATTCCTGTTTGAACATCCCAAAGTCGTTTATACATTTTATCTATTGAAATTAATTCATCATGTGTGCCAGATTCTATAATTCTTCCATTCTCTAGCACATATATTGTATCAGCATTACGAATTGTTGATAGACGATGCGCAATAATCAATGTTGTTCTTCCCTCACTAATTTGGGACAAGCTACGTTGTAAGGCAGCTTCGGTCTCATTATCTACAGAAGATGTGGCTTCATCTAAAATTAAAATTGGAGAGTCCTTTAAAATAGCCCTAGCAATAGATAATCTCTGTCTTTGACCTCCAGATAATTTATACCCACCTTCTCCTATTTTAGTTTCAAAGCCATTTGGAAGTGTGTTAATGAAATCAATTGCTTCAGCTATTGATGCTGCTTTTTCAATATCTAAGTCTGAAGCATTTCTATTACCATAACGAATATTTTCTCTTACACTTTCTGGAAATAATGTTACTCTTTGACTAACTAATGCAATTGATTTTCTTAATGATGATAATTTTAATTCTTTTACATCTACTCCATCTATTTTTATTGAACCGCTTTTTGTATCATAAAACCTCAATAATAAACGTACAAGTGTTGTTTTTCCCGAACCTGTTGGCCCTACAATTGCTACAGTTGAACCTGCAGGAACATTAAAATCGACATCTGTGAGTGTTGAGTTTCTTTCAGGATATGAAAAACTTAAAGATTCACAACTAATTTCCCCTTTTACATCTATACTTTTCTCCCCATCTTTCATTGAAATTTCTGTTCCTATCAAATCAAGTACTCTATTTGTTGAAGCCATGGCTCTTTGATATAAATCAAAGGTCGCCCCTAACCTTGTTAATGGCCATAACAATCTTTGTGTCATGAAAACTAAAATACTAAATTCACCAACTTCTATAGTTTCGTTCAGAGTTAATTCCCCCCCAAGAAGTAAAGTGGCCGTGAATCCAATTAATATCGCCATTCTAATCAAAGGAACAAAACTAGCACTGAGTTTTATTGCACTACGATTTGAATCACAATAATCCTCTGATGTTTTTCTTAATCTTTCAAATTCAATTTCTTCTCCTGTAAAACTCTTAATTGTTGTAATACCTGTAAGATTATTTTCTAATAAAGTCCCTATGTTTCCTGCCTTTAATCGAACATCAGCATATTTTGGAGCAATTCTTGATTGAAAACGAAATGAACCCCAAAGAATTAGTGGTATTGGTGCAATTGAAAATAATGCAACCCTCCAATCAATAATAAAAAATAATGCACTAATCACAATTACTGTGGTAGCAACATGTAGTAAATCAGTCGCCCCTTCATCAAGAAATCTTTCAAGTTGATTCACATCATCATTCATTATTGCCATTAAATTTCCTTTAGATTGTTCTAGAAACCAACCCATCTCTAAATTTTGAATATGTCCATAAACATCTAATCTTAATTCATGTTGAACAGTTTGCGCTAAATTCCTCCATAACACACCATATAAATATTGGAATAATGATTCAAAACCCCAGATTAGAAATGTAAGAGTAGCAAGAAACCACAGTTGGTGATGAACATTTACAATTCCAATTGATGAGATGACAGAATCTTCACCTCTAACAACAACATCAACAGCTGCTCCAATTAATACTGGTGGGGCCAAATCAAATAATCTGTTAACTACACTACAAGTTGATGCTAACCAAACGGTCTTACGATGTGAACTCATATGAGTAATTAATCGTCTAAGTGGGGCATCACCCTTGGACATAACACTCCGTAATGATAAGACTATGAAACCCTACTCCTCTCTAATTATAGTGGGTGATAATGACAATAACACTCAAAAATAAGTTCATTATGCGAAATGTATGGCTGAAATCAATGAGGATGAAAAATATACCACTGAAGAACAGCCGTGGTGGGCTAATGATTACTTAATTTTCCTACTAACAATTGCAAATATTGCAATAATTGTTTATGACTTAGAATATTTTAGTGAAAGGAATATCTTTGACATTATTGAAGATAAAGATCTAAAATGGATGTTTTTGGCTTTGTCAGATCTATTGCTAATATGTATTTTTCTCGCTGATTTAAAAGATGATTATGATAGATGTATAGATAAAGAATGGTGGTGGAGATCTCATTGGTGGGAATTTCTTGGATTAATCCCAATGTTTGTAACTGCAATCCCATTATTAGCATCTCTAGGAGGATTACGATTACTACGTTTGGTTAGAGCATTTTCAGGAGTATTAAGATTAATAGGTATGGCTAGAAGGAAAACCAAAGTTACAGTTGAAAAACAAATGTTACACTTACTAACAATTGTACTCACTTTAATTGTAGCTGGAGGATTTTTTGTATACGTATTCGAATCCCAAGAATATGAATTAATGTGTACGACTGAGCCTATTGCAAATGAATGTTCCAGAATGATTAATTCATTTGGAGATGCGATGTGGTGGGCTATTGTTACCACAACAACAGTTGGATATGGAGATTATTCTCCGGTAGATCCACTCTCTAGAATAGTCGCTGCATTCTTAATGTTAGTAGGAATCGGTTTGGTAGGTAGTTTAGCCGCAACAATGTCACAATTATTTTACACTATGAAAGAAGGTAGTGGAGGAAGAAGTTTAGTAAATACAGATGAGGATGTATTATCTATTCTTGATAATTTATTAAAACATTATAGAAACGGAGACTTAGATAAAAAAACTTACAATAGTGCTATTACCCTAGCAATGTTAAGAATTAGAGCTGAAATAACAATGATTAGAAGTGAATACGATACGATTTCAAGTACTATGCCAGTACCACTTCAAGTGGCACAAAAAATAGAATATAACGATAGTATTTCGACCCTAGAGGATATGCTTCATGATGTAGAATCTAGGGTTTCTGAAGAAGAATGAAATAGATAACGGTCATAAAGGGGTGGTTAGTCGCCAAGTTGCTTCTCGGAGGGGATACGGATGGTAAAAGGATTATATCAACACACAAGAGAGACTTGGAAAAGACCTAAAGATTCTATACCTTTTGAGGTACGTCAAAGAAGAATGGCTACTTGGCGTAAAGAACCTGTTAATTGTAAAATTGAACGACCAACTCGTTTAGATGCTGCAAGAAGAATGGGTTACAAAGCAAAACAGGGAGTTGTCCTAATTAGAACAAGAGTTCGCCGTGGTGGACTTAGAAAAGGAAAAATCCACATGAAAAGAAAACCAAGTAAAATGGGTATTCGAAAAATCACAATGGCTAAAAATACTCAAAGAATTGCTGAAGAACGTGTAGCAAGACATTACCCAAATATGGAAGTGCTAAACTCTTATTGGGTTGGTGAAGACGGTAAACATAAATTCTATGAGGTAATATTAGTAGATCCAAATCATCCATCAATTATTAATGATAAAAAATTAGGATGGGTAGCAGAAGGTTCATCACATAGAGGTAGAGCATTTAGAGGCAAAACAAGTGCTGGTAAAAGAGGAAGAGGACTTCACAATAAAGGTAAAGGTGCAGAAAAATTAAGACCAAGCCTTAAAGCAAATCTGAACAGAGGAAAATAAAGCTAAAAAACCACATTTAGTGGATTTTTGATGGCAATATTGATTTCCCATGCCATTTTCAGCAATAATATGAGCCATGGCAGTTTAGCTGATTTGAAGGGTAAACAAGTGTATCTTCCAGACGGAAGATTACTAGGTTTGGTTCATGATTGCGTAATTGAAACAAAGGATTGGAATTGTACACACTTATTTGTAAATGAATGTAAACCAAATATTGTTGAAGATAGCATACATGTTGCAGTTCCATGGAAATGGGTTAGAGCCGTAAATGAAATTATAATCCTTCGTTGGTTTCCACAAACACCAATTCCAAAAAACCCTGTACAATAACTGTTGGTGAGTTTTGATGCAAATACATATTCTTGGAACCTCTTCTTCAAGACCAGCACATGGCAGAAGTGTTAGTGGAACTGCAATAAACACTAACAAAGGAATAATAATTGTAGACTGTGGAGAAGGGTTTCAAGAAAGAATTTATAATCAAAATAAAAAACTAAAAGAAAGAAAATTAGAATTTAGAATCAAAACTGGAAAGATTAACACAATACTTCTTACACACGGCCATTTAGATCATACTTGGGGTTTGTTACCACTACTCAAAACACTTTCATTAGATGGCAGAGAAAAAGAAATGACAATAATTGCACCAACATCTCATGAGATAGTAAATCGAATCTTAAAATCAAATGATCCATTTATAGAAATTAATGACTTAGATATTTCAAATGTTGACCTTTATAATCAATTTCAACAATGGTGGTCTTTAGGAGGTACTACAGAATCTCTAAATTATTGTACAAATTGGATCTTGATTGGTATTGACGAAAATGATGAAATAGGATTATTTAATGGAGTATTAATCGACCCGGACAATAAAAAAGTAGAAAAAATAACTAATTTATTAGATTATACTAATGGAATAGAAATTTTAAGTATTCCAACATTACATTCAGTACCTAGTTGTGGATGGTGGATTAAAGAAACAAATAAAAAAGGAAAATTTGATTCGGAAATGGCTAAACAAAATAATTTAAATTTAGAACAAATTCAATCATTAGCAAAAGGAATAGAAATTGAGGGGCATTTACCCTCAGATTATAGAATGAATGAGGAAGTTGGCCCTAGTGTATTAATTAGCGGAGATACAGCTGGAAAAAATAAAGGATTTGAAAAATTATCAAAAATGGATTTAAATACCACAATTTTAATTCATGAAGCAACATTTTTGGAAGAAAATAAAGATAGGGCAAACAAATATTTACATTCTACAGCTCTAGAAGCTGCACAAAGTGCAAATTTAATTAGTGCGAAGCATCTAATAATTACTCATTTTAGTTCTAGGATTAAAGATACAAATGTTTTGATTTCAGAGGCATCTAAAGAATTTAAATCAGTACATGCAGCCTCTGATTCTGAAATTATTAATATAAAAAATCAAACATTTAATATCATTTCATAATTCCAAACAATCAAACAAAAAAGAGTACTCAAAGGCTTTTTCCTTGAGATATTTATATCTATCAGAAGCACTAAAATGTCCTGCCTCTAAATCGGTTTTAAGTAAAATCATTCCCGAATCAATAGAGGCTTTTTCCCGTAATGTAGCACACCACTTCATTGCTTCCCAATAGGCAACCCTAGGGTCATGAAGGCCTGCAGTAATCAAAACATTAGGATATTTTTGCTTAATCACATTATCGATTGGAGAATATGATTTCATATATTCATGGAATTCTTCTTCATTTGGATTCCCCCATTCTTCCCATTCAACTACTGTTAATGGTATCGAGGGGTCGCTCATTGTAGTCATGACATCAACAAATGGAACCCCTGCAATCGCCACATTAAATAAATCTGGACGCATATTTAACACAGCACCAATTAATAACCCACCAGCACTTCTACCTTCAATAGCAATATTTTTTGGTGTAGTCCATCCAATATTTATTAAATGTTCAGCACAACTACAAAAATCTTCAAACGTATTTATTTTAGTAAGATATTTTCCTTGATCTTCATACCAGCTTCTACCCATTTCAGAACCACCTCTTATATGAGCGATGCAGTATATCATTCCTCTATTCAACATTGGTAATATTCGAGAATTAAAACTTGGTTCAATACAAACACCATATGAGCCATATCCATATAACATTAATTTTGAATCATTAATTTTATCATGATGCAAGTCTTTCCTATAAACAACAGAAATTGGAATTAAAGTTCCATCTTTTGATGGCGCATAAATTCTATTAGTGGAATAATTTGATGATTCAAAATCAGGTACTACCTTTTGTTTAACTAAAACCAATTCTTTATTTGCAACATTATAATCAAAAATTGTTTGAGGAGTCACCATCGAACTATAAGTAATTCTAACACATTTGGAATTAAATTCTAAATTAGAACCAAGCCCCACAACATATGCCGATTCTGGAAACTCTAATTGATGAAAACTTATCGGAACATTATCTTCAAAATTAACGCACCAGGCTTGTTTTAAACCATTTTCTCTTCCGAAAACAATTAGAAAATTTTCAAATGAAAATGTATGACTAATACTCCTAAAATCATCATTTACAAATAACTTATTTCCAATCTTATCTATTAAAGGAACCCAATTAGATGGAGTATTTACTTTTGACATTAGAATCTGAAAATTCTTAGCATTATCAAGATTAGTAACAATATAGAAAATATTGTTTCTTTTACTAATTGAATATAAAATACCTTTTTCCCTTTCTCTTATTACAATTAAATTCTGATCTTTAGATTCTAGATCTATAAAACTTATTTCACTCGTCTCCTTAGAACCTGAAGAAATCAGGAGGAATTTTTTATCTTCTGTTTTGGAGATGCCAACCCAAAAAAGTTCATCATTTTCTTGATAAATTAATTCATCAGAATTTGAAGTATTCAAACTAGATTTCCATACTTGGTATGGCCTATGAGCATGGTCCATTTTTGTATAAAATATAGTTTTGTCATTAGAACCCCATTCGAAACTTGCAACATCTGAAATTGTGAAAATTCTTTCTTTTTTCTCCAAATTGTTAACAATTATTTCGTAAGTTTCATTTCCACTTGTGTCCACAGAATATGCTAAATAATTTTGTGAGGGGCTTATTCTCATCCCTCCAACATTCATCTGAGTTGTACCAAACTCATCAGATAATTTATTCTCATCTAAGATTATTTCCTCTTTCGATTCTTTTTCAACTCTATTTCTTCTACAATGTATTGGATAAGCCAAACCCTCTACAGTATGTGAATAATATTCAAAAATACCATTTGGAACTGCATCTGTAGAATCTGTTTCTTGAATATGAGATAGCAATTCTAAATATATTTCATCACCAATTTTACTAAGTTTATTCATATTTTTTTCAGTATATTCATTTTCCAATTCTAAATGTGTTAATATTTCTTTATCACTTCTGGTATCATCCCTCATCCAATAATATGAATCTATTTTTTCAATTGGCGGATCTATCGGTTTTTTACCCCTATTTTCTCCTTCAATTTTACCAAACCTTACGATGGTATCTATTTTTTTTGCAATTGGTGCAATTGGTAAATTGTTGCTATCGTGCATGTGACAAATCATTACAACCAAAATTAGTTTATGAGATTGATGAATAAATTCTAAACAAAGTTAGACAAGTTTCATGAAGTTGTCATATGACCAAGTAATATGCGAACTAGACATCTGATAGTAATTACAATTATTTTACTATTAAGTTCTCAATCAAATTCAACAAATTTAAACTCAAAAATAGATTTGAAAAATGCTAGCGCTAGGGCTGCCTTTGAATGTACAGAATACAACTATGAAATAGGCTTAGATTTACCAATAGACGCCGCATTTTTAATCGAAGATGGTGGATGCATAGCACTATTTATTAATGGATTAGAAGGGATTGAAAAATTGGATATTAATATTCTCGGAGATTCTACATATCCTGTGGATTCATTAATGATGGACGATGGTGTATACTACACATATTTGAATGAGCAACAATATCACATTAATCCACTAAGTGGAACATATCTTATTGAAAAAGATCCAAGCATAGAAAATTTAACAGGTGAAATAGAATATACTTGGGCAGTTCCATCCAATGATGTTTTTGTCCTTGTCCTAGACAACATGAGACATATTGCTGATGAAAACAGAGGTGCTGGTGGAGGTGATAGTGTTTCTATTTCTGTATCTATTGAAACTAATAACGAAAATTGGATTTGGACACCATTAAACTCTATAATTCAATTAGAACCTGATGAAAATGAAATCTTCAATTTAAATCCTCTTTATTTTGATGAAGGTGATGCAATTACAATTAGATCATCACCTATTTTTGGAAATTGCGATGTTTATCTTATGACTGAGTCCCAATATAATCTATATACTACTGGTTCACCAGGTGTTTGGAATATTGTTGAAGCAAGTATGTTAGAAATATCTAGTAATAATCAAGTTGATTGGACTGTAACTTCAGAATTTGCAAATATCCCATTGCATATTGTGATTGACAATCAAAACAATCCCGCAGGTGGGGGAAATGGGGAAGAAAAAATTGCAACAACGATTGCTGTCCTGGTCAATCCCATATTATCTCCCTCAATTCAAATCACATCACATAATTCATCAGAAATAGAAATTGGAGAATTAATTGAATTTGATGCTACAAATACTCCAAATAGATGGGGACAAATAAAGGAATATAACTGGAATATTGAAGGTTTTGGAAATGTATCTGGTACAACAGCCGATGCAGAATGGGAAACTCCAGGAACATATAATGTTGAATTAGAAATTACTAGATTAGACAATCTGAAAGAACAGAAAAACATTAGTATCTCAGTATTGGATCTTGACCCACCGATTGTAAAAATCTCGGGAGTAGCTGAAGGCGCATTAATTGAACAAAATTCAAAACAAACAATAACTTGTGACTGTAGTGATAATCATGAAATAGATAGTATTGAATGGATTATAGATTCTCAAAATAATTTTGAAAACGGGGTTTCATTGACTCTACCTACTTCTGAATTAGGAGCACATGAACTTAAATTAATTATTACTGACTCCTCGGGGAATCTTGTAGAAAAATATCTAAATTATACAATAGTTGATGCAACCGATCCAGAATTGATTTCTGTAAATTGGCCAGAAGGAGATATAGTACAATATAATGAGCTTGTCTTTAAAATTAAAGCATCTGATCCTGAAGATTCAAATTTAATTTACAGATGGGATTTCGATTTAAGTACGGATAGTAATGGTGATGGAGATAAAAGAAATGATTGGAAACTAGGAACATTTGATTCTAATACAAATGAAGCTGGAATAAGTCATACATATCAACAGCCGGGTACATATACGGTAATGGTTCAAGTCTTAAATTCTGAAAATAGAAAGTTAGAATTAACATATTCTATTGCTGTTTCGGAAGAAGAATCCACTAGAAATACTTCATTAATTTATTTTTCTGGGGGGGTATTTTTACTATTATTACTCTCTGGTGGAATCTTCATAGGTTGGAAAAATATTCAACAGCG
>MDTG01141841.1_pt1 | contig 13130 bp, 9 predicted proteins | sample 811421 | NCBI WGS metagenome assembly MDTG01 (sample SAMN05326645, study PRJNA326480) | marine metagenome | isolation source: seawater | place: Pacific Ocean: South East | collected 2011
ACAGGACGATTTTATGTAGAAATATTTATTTGGCTATTATTCTTTTCTTTATTTTTTAAAATAAATAATATTGGAAAAATCCAAAAAATATTTAGAAACTTTATAGTTTTAGTCTCTTTTTGCTTCCTGATAATTTTGGGATATTTTTCTCTAAATCTTTTCAAGGGGAACATCTCTAAAAATTATTTAAATGATGTACTTTCAAAAAATGCAGATGGATATTTATTATATAAGTGGGCGAATGAGGTAATTCCAGAAAAATCTATAATTATAAGCACTCATAGAGCCAGTGCTTTTTATAAATATGAGGTAGTTTCATATGAATTTAGATTATTTGATGATTTTTCCAAAGAAGGCTATGAGTATTATTTAGAAAATATCATGAAAAAAAACCCAAGCTATATTTTATACACAAGTAAAGATTTAGATAATAAAAGAGATATTCTAAAAAATTGTAGAGGAGAATTATTTAAATTTAAAAAAAATGTTGGTTATGATGTTGGAAGAAATCCTTTTAATCAAAATAAGAATTTTTATGATGGTTATATTTACAAAATTTCTTCAATTGGAATAAAAAATTGTATTAAATAAATGTTCTTAATAATTTCTAATTTATAAAAAAATGAAAAAAAATTTATATATTCAATATGAAAACAATTTTTTTGATAAAATAATTAATTCGAAAAGAATTGAAATGGTAGAATTATTGAAAAAAAAAGTAGATATTGATAAAATTGATGATTTGTTAGATATCGGTACAACAGAAGATTCGACTGCAGAAAGTTCAAATATTTTTTGTAAATTACTTGATAAAATTTTAGTTCATAAATCTATATCTGATCAAAAAATAACAAATGAAAGGTTTAAAGCCAGTCTAACAAAATCTATAACATCAGATTTTACAAATGAAATGATAAATGATTTTAAATCTGATTTAGTAATTTCAAGTGCAACAATAGAGCATGTAGGGAATTTTAATAATCAAGTTGCTAAAGTAAGAAATATGATTTTGTTATCAAAAAAATATATTGTAATTACAACACCCAATCGTTTTTATCCTTTAGAATTTCATACTAAAATACCATTTCTACATTGGTTGCCCAAAAATATTTTTAGAAGAGCTTTATTATTTTTTAATATGAAGTATTTTGCAGATCAAAATAATCTGAATTTATTGAGCAAAAGAGAATTAATAAAAATATTAAATCTTTTTTCTAATGATATAGACTACGAAATTTATAACATCAGATTTTTGGGATTTGTTTCAAATTTTTTAGTTATAGGTAAGGTTAAAAAAATTAATTAAGAAAAAATGATAATCCTTGGACTTAATATAAATCACGCAGATACATCAGCATGTTTAGTAATCGATGGTAAAATTAAGTTTGCTATAGAAGAAGAAAGATTTACAAGGATTAAACATTTTACAAAATTTCCTATAAATTCAATAAATGCTTGCCTAAATAATTCAAATATAAAATTAAAAGACATTGATTATATTTGTGTAAATTATGATCCTAAAGCAAATTTCAGTTCAAAGTTTTTATATTCACTGAAAAATATATTTACTGTACATGGACTCAAAAAATTATTTAATTTTAGAAAAAAATTTTTTTTAGATAGTGACCTGTCTAGTTTTTTAAAAGATAATGAATTTAAGGGCAAATTTATTAATATTGAACATCATAAATCACATATTGCTTCGTCTTATTTAGTATCTGGTTATGATGATGCTATAGGTTTATCAATCGATGGATTTGGAGACTTTACAAGTACAGCAAGTTTTATTTGTAAAAAAAATGAAATTAAAGATATTAAAAGAGTTATATTCCCTCATTCTTTAGGTATTTTATATCAATCTGTAACTCAGTTTTTGGGTTTTAAAAACTATGGAGACGAGTATAAAGTGATGGGCTTAGCCTCTTATGGAAAACCTTTATATAAGAAAGAGTTCTCAGAATTAATTTTATTTGATACAGAAGATTACTTTAAATTAAATTTACAATATTTTTCTCACCACAATAATCCTAATTTTTCTTTTAAATTTAAAAATGGAATACCTTATTTTGATAATTTATTTAATGATAATTTTTATAAACTTTTTGGAGATGAATTTAAATCAAATAAAATAACAGAGAAACACTGCAATATTGCTAGTTCACTTCAAGTTACTTTTGAGGATATTGTTTTAAAAATTTTAAATAAATTATATGACAAATATAAAATTGAGAACTTATGTATGGCTGGTGGCTGTGCTCTAAATTCAAAATTTAATGGAACAATTATAAAAAAAACTAAATTTAAGAACGTATTTATTCAACCTAATGCTAGTGATGGAGGAGGTTCATTGGGCTCAGCAATTTATCTAGCATCTGTTAAAGATAATAAATTTAAAAATATCCGTTTTAATGATGCTTATCTTGGCACAAGTTATACCAACAATTATATTGAGGAGAGAATTATCAATATAAAACTTAGTAATTCTAAATTTAAATTTAAATATATGGATGATGAAAACCTAAATACGTTTATTAGTAATAGATTAAAAAATTCAGAAATTATTGGTTGGTTTAAAGGTAAATGTGAGTGGGGGCCAAGAGCCCTTGGTAATAGATCTATACTAGCAGATCCACGCAATCCTAAAATAAAAGATATCATAAATGAAAAAATTAAAAGAAGGGAAAGTTTTAGACCTTTTGCCCCCTCAGTCCTCGAGGAAAAAGCTAGTGAATTTTTTGATATTAATTATTTTTCTCCTCATATGCTGTTTGTAGTAGATGCAAAGAAATCTACAAAAGATCTGCTGCCATCTGTTGTACATGTGGATAATACATGTAGAGTTCAAACAGTTAGTAAAAGTTTTAATGAAAATTATTACAATTTGATTAAAAAATTTGAGGAAACAACTGGATGTCCAGTTATATTAAATACTTCTTTTAATGAGAATGAACCAATTGTTCAAACACCAGAAGAGGCATTTGCCTGCTTTGAAAGAACAAGAATGGATTGTTTAGTTTTAGAAAATTGGGTTATTTATAGAATATGAAGATTTATCATTTAGTTGATGAAATTACAGAAAAAAATCAAAGTATAGTTTCAATTATTAAACAAATTTCAAATTATAATATTTGGGATTTTTTTAAAGTAATTTCTCAAAAAAGAAGTGATACAAATAACAAAAATTTGAATAACGTTCTTTATCTTAAAAATTTTATAAAAGATTATATAATTTACTTTTCAAGTTTAAGAAAAACAATTAAAAATAAACCAGATACCATTGTGCATATCCATGGTCTTTGGAGACCAATCTATTTTTTTTCATTACTATATTGTAAATTAAATAAAGTTCCGTTTCTAATTCAGCCTCATGGAATGCTTTTAGAAGATGCGCTAAAGAGTAATACTTACATAAACTATTTATTTAAAGTAATTACTTTAAAAATTTATAATATTTTTTTAAATGATGTGTTTTTTTTAGCAGTAACAAAGCAGGAAACAGAGTCCATCAAAAAATATTTTAAAAGACCTAATATTAAAATAATTGAAAATCCTTTCGAATTTAATAGGAAAACAAATAAAAATATTCAAAAAAAATTTATTTACTTTGGTCGAATTAATCAAATTAAAAATATAGATTTAATTATAAAGGCCTTTATTGCATCAAATCCACCAAAAGATTGGATTTTAGAATTATATGGCATTCGAGATGATGAAAAATATTTTGATTATTTAAAAAATATAATTGTTAATAGTAAATTATCTAAACAAATTTTTTTTAAAGATCCTGTTTTTGGAGAAAAAAAATATAAAATCATACGCTCAGCGTGGTGTAACGTTTTAATTTCTAAGTCAGAAATATTGAGTTTATCTGTATTAGAATCTCTAAGTGTTGGAACACCAAGTATAGCTAATAAAGAAATCTATTTTCCAGAATGGATAAAAAAGACAATTTATCTTTCTCAAATTAAAGTTAATAATTTAAAAAAATCCTTTAAATCAATAATGAATCAAAAAACTTCTGATAGAAATTTAATGAGTGAAAAAATAATAAAAAATTTTGATAAAAATTATTCAATTAAAAATATAAAAAAAAAGTATTTAGATTATGTTAAATCTATAGCTCTGGATTCTAGTTTTAAAAAAGATAATAATACAAAGCCAAAATTAGTTAAAATTACACAAATCACTGTTGCAAACTCATTAAATTTATTTTTATTACCATTTGTAGTTATTCTATTTACTTTTAATGGAAAGTCTGAAATTTCAGCAGATATTAGTATTGTTAGCGGAACCGTCTTAATTTTATGTCAAGTTTTTTCAGCAAATGCCAGAGTAATATTAATTTCTAATTTTAACGAAGGAATATTTAAAGAATTTATGAATTTTAGAATTTTTTTATCATTATTATTTTTAATTAGTTTTTATTCTTTAAGTTATTTTTTTCCGTTACTTAAAAATTACAATAATGATTTGTTAGTAATTATCATATTATTATCTTGGTTAAACGAGTTAAATTTAATTTATCTTGAAACCAAGAAATTATTCAAATCAATGGCTATTTATGTTGGTCTTATGGTTTTAATTTATATAATAATCTTCTACTCTGTTTTAATTGATGAACCTGGACTTACCAGAAATGTATACAAATATGATATTCTATTTTATTTAGGATTTTTAATTTATTATTTTAATTTTAAAGAAAAAACCATTCAAGGTATTGAGTTATTTAAAATATTAGAAAACTTTAAAAAATTAGCTTTACTATCTTCTATAAGCAACATTATTGCAGTTTTAATTTGGAGATATTCTATATATTTTACTTACGATAAAAAATACGCAGGAATAATGATTGCGGCTTTCTCAGTAGCTTCTTTTCCAGGGACATTAGCAAATAATATTGTGGGTCCATCATTTGTAAAATTAAAATTAGGAAAAAGTTTTTTAAGAAGCACTAAATATTTATTATATATTTCTTTAGTAACACTTTTAATAACACTTTCTTTAAATATTACTCAAGAAAATTTATTTTATAAATTAGTAAATATTTCATTAATAGGAACAATAGTTTTAACGATTTCAATTTATTTAAAAAATTTAGTTATGGTAAACAATTTTCTTCACACAAATGTTTTTAAAATTGACATACTGTATAGTATCAGCATTGTTCCACTGATATTAATACTTGATAAAATAAATGGATATTCTTTAGCAAGTTATGCATATTTAATTTCTGGTATAATTAGTTTATTTTTCTACTCTTCACTATTTAAAAAATATGAAAAAAATATTTAGAATTTTTCATTACTTTTTAATTTTATTTGGAATTTCGTTTACTTTAATTGCTTCTCAAAATCACACAGGAAATATCTATATATATTTTCTTTATAGCTTAATTATTAATTTGCTTTTTATTTATACCCTAAACACAAAAAGTCTTTTTTTCGAAATCTTTATGGCCACATTTATTTGGTTGGGATTTTGGTTTAAATATACATTTTCTTTAATTTATTTAGATGGAATAATTTATGACTCTGGCCCAAATACAAATATGCTTAATGTAGATAAAGCAATATTTGCATCTATTATAGCCATATCATCTATTTTTTTTAGTTTTTTCATTAGGAGGAAATTTTTTGAGGAAAAAAAATATAAAATTAGAGAAGAGTCTTTTTTTGAAAAATTATACCTTCAAAACAAAAAAAAAATAATTTTTGTTTTTTTTTTAACTTTTAGTTTTATTGCAGTAGCTAATCTTAACTTCAATATTTATCAAAAAGGTTTCATCTATAATCATGGGCACTCATCCCTTATATCTAATTTTATTAAATGGATGTTGTTATTTGGCTTAACAACTTTTTCATGTTTTTTAATTTATACAGAAATTTTAAGGCGCAGAAAAATTTCAATTTTTTTAATTATAGTTATTTTTTTAGAGATGTTTCTTTCTTATTCTTCAATGTTAAGCAGGGCTTTAATCATGAATCTTTCTGCGATAACTTTTTCATTTTCAAAATATTTATTTATAATTAAAAATAAAAAAACTTTTTTTTCATTTATTTTGTCTTTAATTATATTGATGTTTTTAACAAATAATTATTTTTCTAATCATATTAGAATTAATTTTGCTCAGGAGATTGGACATGAAATAATAATTAAACAGAATCAAAATAAAATTTCTAATAGCAAGACTGACTCGCTTTCTAAAGAAAATAAAAAAGATATAACAGTTCAATATAAGGTCTCAAACAATCCAAATATAAGACCCGATCCTGTTAATATGAGTGCATTTGTAATTATAAATCGATGGAGCGGAATAGACTCGATGATTGCAGTTTCTAGTTCCAAAAAATTAAGTTTTGAATTGTTTTTTCAATCTTTAAAGGAGAAAAAAATTATTAATCAAAAAACTTTTTATGAAACAACTTTTGATATTGATTATGATGGCGGAAAAGAAGTAATGATTGGTAAGAACAGAATTTTAAAGGGTAATACCTTGCCTGGTATTATATCTTTCTTTTTTTATACAGGTAATTTATATTTTTTATTCTCTGCAATGTTTGTATTAATGATTATAATTTGTTTATTTGAAATTTTTTGTAAAAAGTTAACAAATAACAATATGATATTTTCATCTTTTATTTCATTTATAATCAGTTTTAGATTATTTAATTTTGGATACGCACCAAGTGATACTTATTTATTTGTTTTCTCTATTTTTTTGTCAGTATTGTTTATCTATTTGTTATCAACATCTAAAATATCCTTTTTAGGTAACAGTAAATAATAACAAAAAATATAAATAAAAATATTTATTATCAAAATAGACATCAAAATTTTACTGTCGTTTGAAAAATTTATGCTTAACAATATACCAAAGAGAATAACTAAATTTAATATTACTCCAGTGATAGAATTAAAAAAAACCAAATTTTTATTTAGAGATATTTTTTCTAATATTAATATATGAAGATGTGATCTATCAGCTATTTGAATTTTTTTTTTATAAAATAATCTTCTGACAATTGTAAAAAGATTTTCAAATGCTGGATACCAAAGTAAGTTTAAAGCTAATAATGGCGAGATACTATTGTTCATATTTATAAAATTGATAACATAAACTGACATAAATGCAGAGATTACATATGTGCCGTTGTCACCTAGAAAAGATTTCTGTAGTAAGTTTGCGAAATAAAAAATAATAAAAATACTTATAAGTACTCCAGCTTCTGGCAAATTTTCAGGTGTTGAAAGTTGAGAAATATAAATTCCTAATGTTACTGCAAGATAAAATCCAATAACATTACAATTTACACCGTCGCAAAAGTTTGAACCATTAATAACAATTATTATACAAATCGTGGTAAACAATAAGTTAAATAAAAAATTATTTATAAAATATTCTAAAAAAAATACTCCAGTTTTGTCTATTTTTAGATCTAACAATGAAATAAAAAGCAATACAATAATAAATTGATATAAAAGTCTTAGCTTTGGACTAAAATTTATTTTAGTGTCTGAAAATATTCCTAAAATTAAAATTGAAAGAAGAAAAATACTTAAAGTTATAGAATATGCGTTAAATTCTTTAAAATTTATATATGCTATAATTGTTACAAATAGGTATATGCCACCACTTAAGGGGGTATTCTTATTGTGTAAAGATTTATGACTTTGACCGTATGGAGTATCAATTAATAACAAAAATTTGCTTTGAAAAAAAATTAAAGCTACTAAAAAGAGAGTTATAAGTAAAAGTAAGTTAAACATTTTTTGATATATGATAAATAAAAAAAATTCATATCATAATTTATTGTTAATTGCATCAATACTGCTTGTTGCGATTCCCCCGGCATTAGTGTCAGGACCGTTTCTGCCAGATTTATTTATAGTTTTTATATCTATAATTTTTTTATTTATTTATAAGTTTGATAAAGATTTCTTGTTTAGATCATTTTTTTTTAAACTTTTTGCAATTTTTTATTGCTATCTAGTTTGTATTAGTGTTTTTTCTGAATATATTTTTAATTCTATAAAACCATCATTAACTTATTTAAGATTCGGTATTTTTACTTTAGCTATAGTTTTTATACTAGAAAAAAATGAGATTTTTAAAAAACACTTTTATATAATTATTTGTTTAACTATTGGAGTGTTGTTGATTGATGGATTTTTTCAATTTTTAACAGGAAAAAACATTTTTGGTTATGAAACGAATAGGCCAGATCGATTGGGAGGACTGTTTTTTGATGAATTAATACTAGGATCTTATTTAGGAAAAATCTTACCTATATTTTGTATTTTTTCAATTTTTAACAAAAAAAATGTAAATAAATTTTATGTTTTAATTTTTATTTTTTTAACATATCTGCTTATTTTTTTATCTGGCGAAAGATCAGCATTTTTGACAACAACTTTATATCTTGTTTTGATATCTCCTTTTTTTGTTAATTTAAAAAAAGGGATTATATTTTTTGTAATAATTTCACTAATCTTAGGAATTTTAATTTCAACAAACAAAAATATCAAAAGTAGATATTTTGACCAAATGATAGCTCACACAATACCAAATCAAGAACAACATGGAAAAAATCAACTATTGCCTGAGCATAGAGGATTAATTGTAAGTGCAATTGCAATTTTTAAACAAAATATTTTAATTGGGGATGGTATTAAAACTTTTAGAATTAATTGTAGAAAATTAAATTTTAAAAATATTGAAATAAATAAATTTGAATTTTCAGACGTTATTAATTCTGATGATTGTAAAATTTATACTGCCAGCAAAAAATGTTCTACACATCCTCACAATTATTACCTACAGCTTTTGTCTGAAACTGGATTGGTTGGTTTTATATTTGTTTTTCTAACATTTTTAAAACTTTTATTTAATTATTTTCAACAAGTTTATTTTTTACTTAGACGTAAAGAAAAAATCAATAAAGCTAATAATTTGATATTAGCTGGAATTATAGTTTATCTTTGGCCAGTAATTACTACAGGGAGTTTTTTTAATAATTGGATATCCTCTATTTTATTTTTACAAGCTGGTTTATATTTATATTCTAAAAAACGATTGGATTAATGAATTTCAATTCTAAATTTAATTATATATATATTTTCATATTTACAATTTTCTTTTTTTTCTGGGCAAATTATTCTTGGGATATTTTACGTTCATTAATTGATGTTAAAAAGTTTTATTTTTTATTTAATTTTCAAGAAGGTTATATAAAATTTAGACCAAGTTATTTAATAATTTTACTTTTAATACCAATTTTTCTTCATCATTCTTATAAAAATTTATCTTTAAATTATTTGTTTTTTAATAATCAAAAAAAAATTTTTTTATTTATTATTTTTATAATCACTCACTATTTTTTATCTAAATTATTTTATGTTGAAACTATAAATAAATCAGAGTTATTAAATATATTTTATTTATTATTTTTATCTATAATTTATTGTCACTATAGAGACTTTATTATCTTAAACTTTAATAAAATATTATATCTTTATTTGATTATTTTTGTTTTATTTTCATTTTCTATTAATCATAAAGAATATAATTTTGGTCAATGTCAGAGTGATTTTTTTTTAATTGGACTTTTTAAAAAGTATTTAAACGTAACATTTACTAACAGTATATACTCTGAAAATTCTCATCTTGGAATTATGATGGTCGGTGTATTTTTTTCTTCTTTATTTGCTCTAAATGAAGATATTAAATACAAATATATATTTATACTTTTTATTATTTTATCGATAATAGTTTTGTTTAATAACTTATCCACTACTTATTTTATTAGTTATTTTGTTTCACAGATTTTTTTAATTTTATTTTTTTACAAAAAAATTAACAAAAATTTTTGGATAACAACCATTAGTTTACTTTTTTTAAACTCGATTTTCTTTTTAACAGATAAAAATTGTACTACTAAAATCACTGACTTTAATTTTGACGATATTAAGGAACAGAGATTAAATAAAACAAGTGATGATATTAAAAATAATAAAAATACGACTACTCTTATATATGAGAGATCTATTATAATTGCTTTTGAAACGATAAAAAGTCGTCCGTTTGGTTGGGGCATTGATGGGTTAGATAATGCTACTTACGACCTGATTACTAGACCACAATATAATGATGCTTATATTTTGGTTAAGCAACTAAATATAAAAGATGGTTTGTCAAATTCACTTAAAATAATTGCAGAATTTGGTATTTTAAGTATTTTTATAATTTATTTATTTTTTAATTATATTTTAAAATTAAAAAATTTTTCCTCATATAACATTTTTGTGATTATATTATTCCTAACAATGTGTATACGAGGAGCAGGTTATTTTAATGGTGGATTTGTTTTTTGTTTATTTGAGTTTCTTTTTTTTAAAACTAAAAAAATTGAAAAGAATTAATTTAATAATTCATTATTTATGAGTTTTTTAATATTAATTTTAGAATTGAATTTTTCAGCATTTAAAAATGCATTTTTAGAAAAAAAATCATAATTTTTTTTAATTTTATATAAATATTTTTGTATTAGTAATTGATTGCTTTTTTTATCTAATAATATTCCATCTTTATTATTCCTAACAATTTCTTTTATTCCCCCTTTAGTAAGGTAAGCAAGAATAGGAATTCCATAACTTTTGGCTTCTAAGACACTGAATGGACAATTTTCTAACGGGCTTGTAACTAAAAGTAAGTCGATTTTTTTATATATATCCTTGGTTTTGAAATTAAAAAAAAAATTAATATATTTTTTTTGTGGGTTAGTTAATTTTAATTTTTCATCACTAAAAATATTAAATAAAAAATTTTGTTTATTATAGTTTGCAATTTTTAAAAAATTTTCAATACCTTTTTCTTTAGTTAATCTACCAACAAAACCAATACTAAATTTTTTTTTAATTTTTCTTACTTTTTTTTTCTGTATATGAATAGAATTATATTGAATTGAATTTTTTGCATATTTACAAAAATAAAAATTTTTTTCCCACCATCTTTTTGTAAACTTTGAAACATAAAAAACTTTATTTAAAAATAAAAAGATAAAACTAGATATAAAATTAAAAATTAAAAGAATAAATCTTTTTTTTGTTAAGTGACTATGTGAAAAAAAAAATATTTTACTTTCTTTAAAGAATAATTTTATATATATAAAATATGTAACTAGTATTACTGGGTTAGATAAAATAAAAATTGATTTTTTATTTTTATTTCGCTTGCTTATTTTTTTTAAAATTTTAAAAGTTTTAAATATTTCATCCAAAACATTTAATTTAAAAAATTTTATTTTTTTATTTTTTTTTTTGTAATTTTCTCTGTCAATTAAAAAACAATCAAGTTTATAATCAATTAAAAATTCAATTAATGTATTTTGAAATGTTTTAATGCCACCAAATGAATTTGATATGAAAATAAAACTATTTTTCATTACACCATGACCTTAACTGACGTTCAATTTGTTTTATATATTTTTATTTTAATTAAATTGATATTAGATTTTATCTTTTATCTTTATTACTTTTTGAATAAAATGTGAACATTTTAAAAAGTTATTTCTATAATTTTTTTTGAAAAAGTGTATATAAACATTATGAAAATAGCTTTAATTTTTGGTGTAACTGGTCAAGATGGTTCTTACCTTGCTGAATTCCTTTTAAAAAAAAAATATAAAGTTCATGCTGTTAAGAGGAAATCATCTTCTTATAATACTGACAGAATAGATCATATTTTAGAAAATAATAAGAAATTTCATCTTCATTATGGAGATGTAACAGATTCACTTATGATTATTAATTTAATTAGAAAAATTAAACCAACTGAAATATATAACCTTTCAGCACAATCTCATGTAGCTGTATCTTTTCAAATTCCAGAGTATACAGCTAACGTAGATGCTTTAGGCTGTTTAAGAATATTAGAAGCCATAAAATCATTAAATTTAACAAAAAAAGTAAAGTTTTATCAAGCAGGTACTTCAGAAATGTTTGGTAAAGTTCAGGATACCCCTCAGACAGAGAAAACAAGTTTTTATCCACGAAGCCCATATGGAGTATCCAAGGTATTTGCACACTGGATTACTATTAATTATAGAGAAGCTTATAACATGTTTGCTTGCAATGGAATTTTATTTAACCATGAAAGTCCAAGGCGTGGTGAAACCTTTGTTACTAGAAAAGTAACCATAGGTCTTTGTAAAATAAAGTTAGGACTACAAAAAAAATTATTAATTGGAAATATAAATTCAAAAAGAGACTGGGGACATGCAAAAGATTACGTAGAAGCTCAATGGCTGATATTACAACAAAAAAAACCAGATGATTTTGTTATTTCAACTGGAAAAAATTATTCAGTAAAACAATTCATTAATCTATCAGCTAAATATTTGGGAATTAAGTTAATCTGGAAAGGAAAGGGTTTAAAAACAAAAGGATTTGACCAAAATGGTAATTGTATAATTGAGTGTAGTAAAAAATATTATAGACCTACTGAAGTTGATAAATTGTTAGGAAATGCATCAAAAGCTAAAAAAATACTTAAATGGAAACCTAAAATAAGTTTTAAGAATCTCGTGAGAGAAATGGTAGAATATGACTATAATAATTTAAAAAAAAATTATAGTGCAAAAAAAAGATAGAATATTTGTTGCTGGACACAGAGGTTTAGTAGGATCTGCAGTTTTAAGAAAACTAAAAAAATTAAATTACTCAAATATTATAGTTGCCGAAAAAAAATCTTTAAATTTATTAGACCAAAAAAAAGTTTTTGATTTCTTAAAAAAACATAAGGTTAAATCAATTATAATATGTGCTGCAAGAGTAGGAGGGATAAAAGCAAACAATGAATATAGAGGAGAATTCATTTATGAAAATCTCTCAATACAAAATAACCTTATTCATGGAGCTAAAATTAATAATATTAAAAATTTAATTTTTTTAGGATCAAGCTGTGTGTACCCAAAGTATTCAAAACAACCAATTAAAGAAGAATATTTACTTAATGGAAGTTTAGAAAAAACAAATGAGCCATACGCAATTGCAAAAATTGCAGGTATAAAATTATGCGAGTCTTATAACTTTCAATTTAAGACAAATTATAAATGTTTGATGCCAACTAATAC
>MDTG01243434.1_pt1 | contig 13130 bp, 10 predicted proteins | sample 811421 | NCBI WGS metagenome assembly MDTG01 (sample SAMN05326645, study PRJNA326480) | marine metagenome | isolation source: seawater | place: Pacific Ocean: South East | collected 2011
CAAAGATGTTTGGCAAAAAAAATTATAAAAAAAAATATCAAAATTTTAGTACAAATTGATAGTAATTATAAATTGGAAAAAGGAATTTTTAAAAAATTAATTAATTTATGGTCTTTACAAGATAAAAAAGTTGCTGGTATAGGGATGATACCAACTAATTATATTTTACCAAAAGTAAATTTTTTACAAAGATTATTTGTTTCAGATTCTATTGAGCCAGGAAGAGTATTAAAAAGTGGTTATGTTAGTGCTTGGAATTACCAAATAAATCAAAATAAAGTTCAATGGTTAAATGGTGGAAGTGTTTCTTGGAAACTTAAATTTTGTAAAGATATTTTTAATAGAAGGTATCCAATGATCCATTGGTCAGTCGCTGAAGATTTAATTTATAGCTATAACAAAAGTAAAAAATATCACTTAATAATTTCAAAAGAACTAAGAGTAAAATTTATAAATATAAATAAAAGAATAAAATTAATCTCAGATTTTAAAAAAGGTTATTATCATTCAAAAATAATTAAAAATTTTGTTTACCACAATAAAGAACTATCCATTTTAAATTATTTTTATACAAGTCTAGCTACTTCATTTGTTGGAATTATTTATTCAATATTCTCATTTAAATTTAATAATATATTTAGATATTTAGGTAGATTAATTGGTACTTTAGATAAAACATACAATTATAAAATTAAATAAACATAAAAAGTTTGAGAAATTTACTAATTTTATATAAGTAATTATAAGATTTATTAAAATTAAGAAAAAATGAAAACTAAAATAGCTTTAATTACTGGAATTACTGGTCAAGATGGCTCGTATCTTGCAGAATTTTTATTAAAAAAAAATTATATTGTTCATGGGATTAAAAGAAGAAGCTCAACTATAAATACTGATAGAGTAGATCATATATTTGAAGAAATTCATAAAAAAAACAAAAAATTTATTTTACATCATGGTGATATGAATGATTATGTGTCTTTATTTAAAGTCATTAAAGATACAAAACCAGATGAAATTTATAATCTTGCAGCCCAAAGTCATGTTGCAGTGAGCTTTGAGTTGCCAGAATATACTGCAAATGCAGATGCTTTAGGTGTACTTAGAATTTTAGAGGCAATAAAGAACTCGGGTTTTAAAAGTAAGATAAAATTTTATCAAGCATCAACCTCAGAACTTTATGGAAATCATACTAAAAATAAGTTTCAGGATGAATTAACTCAATTTAATCCAGTAAGTCCTTATGGAGTCGCAAAATTATATGCATATTGGATTACAAAAAATTATAGAGACTCATATAAAATGCATGCATCGAATGGAATTTTATTTAATCATGAGTCTCCTAGAAGAGGTGAGACTTTTGTAACAAGAAAAATTACAATAGGTTTATCGAAAATTAAAAAAGGAATTCAAGATACATTGTATCTTGGTAATTTAGATGCAAAAAGAGATTGGGGCCATGCTAAGGATTATGTGGAAGCGATGTGGAAAATTTTACAACAAGACAAACCAGATGATTATGTTGTTTCAACAGGAAAAACTTATACTATTAGAAAGTTTGTGGAAGTCGCAGCTAAAATACTTGGTTTCAAAATTGTTTGGAAAAAAAAGGGTTTAAAAGAGATAGGTATAGACAAAAACACTAATAAAACAATAATCAGAGTAAGCAGTAAATATTTTAGACCAACTGATGTTAATTACTTAAGAGGCAATTATTCAAAAATAAAAAAAAAGATTGGATGGCAACCAAAAATTTCTTTTTATCAATTAGTTAATGAAATGGTCAATGAAGACTTCAAAAAAGTTAAATAAAAGAAAACACAAAATACTAATTACTGGATCAAGTGGAATGCTCGGTATGGATTTAGTAAAACGATTAAATTTCAAGGTTTTTACTCCAAATAGAAAGAATTTAAATTTATTTGATTTTAATAAAATTAAAAAATATTTGAAAAAAAATAAAATTAATTTTGTTATTCATTGTGCTGCAAAGGTGGGTGGTATTCAAGATAATGTAAATAATCAACTGGAATATTTAGTTGATAATTTAAATATTAATAAAAACATAATCATGGCATCATATGAATGCGGAATTAAAAATTTTATAAATATTAGCAGTTCTTGTGTATATCCAAAAAACTATAATTCAAAATTGAGAGAAGAGTTTATTTTCAAGGGAAATTTTGAACCAACTAATGAAGGATATGCTGTTTCAAAATTTTTATCAATTGAGATCTGTAAATTTATTTCTCAAAAAAAAAATTATAATTATAAAACATTGATTCCAACTAATTTATATGGTCCAGGTGATAACTATGATTTAGAAAAATCCCATCTTTTAGCAGCTATAATTAGAAAACTTTACGAGGCAAAAAAAAAAAATATTAAAAATATTGAAATATGGGGAGATGGAAAAGCAAAAAGAGAATTTATGTACGTTTCTGATTTATCTAGTGCAATATTATTTTCATTAAAATATTTTGATAAAATTCCAAATATATTAAATATTGGAACTGGAGTAGATTATACTGTAAAGAATTATTATAAAATAGCTTCAAAAATAATTTATCCTGAAGCTAAATTTTACTTTAATAAAAATAAACCATCTGGAATGCAAAGAAAATTATTAGATATAAGTAAAGTACACAAGTTAGGTTGGAAACCAAAAATTAAACTTAGAGAAGGTATAAAAAAAACTTTTAAAGCATATAAAAAAAAATATGAAAATTAATCATTCATTATCTGCAGATACGTGGAATAATTTAGAGTATTCAGCCATAACTAATGTTCTTAAAAGTAAGTTAATTACACAAGGAAAAAATGTAAAAAATTTTGAAAAAAATTTTTCAAAATATTTGGGAATAAAATATTCGGTTATGGTGAATTCTGGATCGTCTGCTAATTTATTAATGATTGCTGCACTTTTTTATACAAAAGATAAAAAAAAAAAATTAAAAAAAGGAGATGAGGTGATTGTACCATCTTTAGGTTGGAGTACATCATATTTTCCACTTCAACAATATGGACTTAAATTAAAGTTTGTTGATGTAGATTTGCAAACTCTAAATTTCGATATTGATCAATTATCTAAAGCAATTTCAAAAAAAACAAAATTAATATTTGCAATTAATATTTGTGGAAACTCAAACGATTTTGCAAAAATTTTTAAATTAATAAAAAATAAAAAAATTCTTTTATTAGAAGATAATTGTGAGTCGCTAGGGGCAAAATATAAAAATAAGAAAACAGGCACTTTCGGGATAATGTCCTCTTCTAGTTTTTATTACTCACATCACATATCAACAGTTGAAGGAGGAATGATATCAACAAATAATAAAGAGTTGTATCAAATTTTATTAAGTCTGAGATCTCATGGATGGATAAGAGATTTACCAAATAAAAATTTTATTAAAAATAAATCTAAAAATAATTTTGATAATTCTTTTAATTTTTTATTACCTGGTTACAACTTAAGATCGACAGAAATAAATGCTGCAGCAGGCATTCAACAACTTAAAAAATTACCAAATTTTATTAAACAAAGAAGAAAAAATTATTTTTTTTACAAAAAAATTTTTAAAAATAATAAATTTATACTTCAAGAAGAAGTAGGAAATAGTAGTAGTTTTTGGCTAACATTTATAATTAAAAAAGAATTTAAAATTAAAAGAATTGATTTAATTAATAAATTAAAAAGTATCGGCGTTGAATGTAGACCTATTGTGTCAGGAAATTTTGTAAAGAATGAAGTTTGTAACTATTTAAATTTTAAAATTTTTGGTCAGCTTAAAAATGCAAATTATATTTCTCATAATGGTTTTGCAATAGGTAATAGCCACCATGATTTGACTAAAAAACTAACTAAATTAAAAATTTTTTTTGATAAAATTAAATGAACATTGATAATTCAATAGAATGTATTTTATTGTTAAATTCTTTTTTAGGTGAAAAAAATATTCTTATTGAACAGAATTGAGTGTTAAAAATAGTCATAAATTAATGGTTAAAAAATTTAAATTTTGTTTGAGTGTTATAATACCAACGTTTAAAAGAAGTGAGAAATTAAAAAAAATAGTAACTGAAATTTTTAATCAATCTCCATCTAGTGTTAAAATTGAAATTATCATTATAGGTAATGAAGATAAAAATATTAAAATTTTATTTAATAAATTAATAAGACCTAATATAAAAATAAGATTTTTTTCTGTAAATAAAAATAGCAATGCAGTTAAAAGAAATAAAGGCATAATGAAAGCAAAAGGAAAAAATTTAATTTTGATTGATGATGATTGTTTACCTGATAGAAACTTTATAAGAGATTATCTTAAACTTTTTAAAAAAATTAAAGATAATAATATTTTATGTGGGTCTGTAAAATATTTTAGAAATAAAATAAAAAATGAACATTTTATAAGATATAGACAGTCAAGACATTTCATAAATAAAAAAAGTAGTTTAACAAGTAAAAATCATTTACAAGCTAATCAAATTGTTACCATGAATATGGGTATGAAAAATTCAAAATTATTAAAGAAAACTAAATATTTTAACGAAAAATTTGGTGGTTATGGTTTTGAAGATTATGAATTTGGTTTTAGATTAATTAATCTCGGTTTTAAATTTATACCTACAAAACCCTTAGTGTATCATCTTGATGAGAGAAATTATCGGAGCTATTTAAACAAAATATATTATTTGAGTAGATTTTCTGTAATACATTTAAAAAAAATAAATTATGATTCCTGGAAAAATACAATTTATTATAAAATTGAGAATAATTTTTTTGTTAATTTTTTTTCTAAGATAAATATTTTTTACTATTTATTTAAAATTTTAGAAAAACTCATAGAATTTATTGAACAGAATATTTTTTTATATTTCCCTAATTTATATAGATTTGGAATTTTTTTGTCTTACTGTAGAGGATATTATGATAGGAAAGGATTAATAAAAAATAAAAATTATGACTGGTATAAATAAGGTAAATTTCAAAGGTAAAAATATATTAATAGTTGGTGGAACAGGGTCTTTTGGAAATCAATTTTTAAAAAGTATTATAAATAATAAAATTAAATTTAATCAAATAAATATATTAAGCCGTGATGAAAAAAAACAGTACGACATGAGAGAAACTTATAGTGCTTCAAATGTTAAATTTCATATTGGAGATATTAGAGATATTGAATGCACATATAATATGACTAAGGGCATAGATTACATTTTTCATGCAGCTGCTTTAAAACAAGTTCCATCCTGCGAATTTTATCCATTAGAAGCAACAAAGACTAATGTTATAGGGACAAATAATATTATTAATTCAGCAATTAAAAATAAAGTTAAAAAAGTTATATGTCTAAGTACAGATAAAGCGGTGTATCCAATTAATGCTATGGGTATTACTAAAGCTTTAATGGAAAAAATAGCTTTATCTCAATCATTATTAAAAAACAATTCCACAACTGTTTGTGTTACAAGATATGGCAACGTAATAGGATCTAGAGGTTCAGTAATACCACTGATTATCAATCAAATAAAAAATAATCAGCCAATTACAATAACGGATTATAATATGACAAGATTTATGATGACCTTGGACGATGCGTTAGATTTAGTTTTTTATGCATTTAAAAATGGTAAAAATGGTCAACTTTTTGTGAAAAAATCACCTTCTACTGATTTAATCACCTTAGTAAGAGCTTTGTTGAAAATTTATGGAAAATCTAAACATCCTTTAAAAAAAATAGGCATTAGACATGGAGAAAAAATGCATGAAACTCTTTTAAGTTCCGAGGAAAGAAGACTGAGTAAGGAAATCAATAATTTTTTTATAGTAAATCCAGATTTAAGAGAGTTAAATTATAGTAAATACTTCAAAGAAGGTAATAAAGATAATTTCATTCCTGAAAATTATTCATCAAATCAAAAAAAATTACTTAATATTGAACAAACAATAAAACTTTTAAAAAAATCTAAGGTTTTAATTTAATTATTAATGAATGTACTTGTAACTGGTTCCGATGGCTTTATTGCAAAAAATTTAATCATTGGGCTTAAACATTTAAAATATAAAGTTATTAAATTTAATAAAAAAAATAATTTACAGCAGCTTGAAAATAAGATTTTAAAATCTGATATTATTTTTCATCTTGCTGGTGAAAATAGATCTAAAAATAAAAAAGATTTTCTTGAAAATAATGTAAATTTTTCAAAACAAATATCAGAAATTATAATCACTAAAAAACTTAAAAAAAAAATTATTTTTTCATCATCTACTCAAGTAATCAATAATAAAAAAAGTATTTATGCTAAAACAAAATTACTCGCAGAAAAAGAGCTATTGAAATGTAGTAAAAAAACAAACTCAACTGTTTCTATTTACAGAATACCAAATGTTTACGGGAAGTGGTCTAAAGAAAATTATAATTCTGTTTTTGCAACTTTTGCACATAACATATCTCGATTTAAAAAAATAAAAATTATTAATTCAAAAAAAAAATTAAAACTAATCTACATAGATGATTTAATTGAGATATTTTTAAAAGATTGTAAATTTTACAAAAAAAATAAAATTATAAATATTCAATATTCTCTAGCATTAACTCCCAATAAATTAGCAAAATTATTAAATTATTTTCATACAAATAGAAATTGGTTTGGAATAAAAGAATTTGATTCATTAGATTTAAAAAAAATGTACAGTTCATTTCTAACTTATGCTCCACCAAGTCAATATATCTATAGACTTAAAAAAAAAGAGGATCATAGAGGATATTTTACTGAATTTTTAAAGATGGGTAATGGTGGACAGATATCCTACTTCACAATAAAAAAAGGGAAGGTTAGAGGCATGCACTACCATAATACGAAAATTGAAAAATTTTTGATATTAAAAGGAAAAGCAAAATTTGAATTTAAAAATTTGATAAGTGATAAAATTAAAACTTATATTTTAGCTGAAAACGAGCATAAAGTTATTGAAACAGTGCCTGGATGGCTTCATACAATAAAAAATATTGGAATGGAAACAGTGTTCGGTATAATTTGGGCAAATGAAGAATTTAAAATAAATAAATCAGATACCTATTATGCTTAAAAATAAATTCAAAATTTTAACAGTAGTTGGAACAAGACCTGAAATAATAAGATTATCAAGATGCTTAGCTTTATTTGATAATACATTTGAACATGTATTGGTAAATACAAATCAAAACTATGATTATGAGCTTAGTAAAATTTTCTTTGAAGATTTAGAGTTAAGAAAGCCAAAATATACTTTAAAACACAACAAAAAAGAAACGTTTGAAATTTTATCAAAAAACTTAGTGGAGATTCAAAAAATTATTTTAAAAGAAAAGCCTGATGGATTTGTAGTCCTTGGGGATACAAATAGTGCTTTAACAGCTTACGTTGCAAAAAGAAATAAAATTCCTTTATTTCATTTAGAGGCAGGTAATAGGTGTTTTGATCAAAATGTTCCAGAGGAAGTTAATAGAAAAATTGTTGACCATATCTCAGATCTTAATATCGTTTACAGTAATTTTGCAAGACAAAATTTAATTAATGAGGGTATTCAGAATAATTCAATTATTAAATTAGGTAGTCCACTGTTTGAAGTATTAAATTTTTATAAAAAAAAAATTTCTAAAGAGAATGTGTTGAGAAAATATAGGTTATTAGAAAAAAAGTATTATATGGTCAGTTTTCACAGAGAGGAAAATTTAATAAATAATTTTAAAGTAGAAGAATTCATTAAAATACTTAATTTCATATCTAAAAATGATAATTGTCCAGTATTAGTATCAGCTCACCCGAGGTTGAGGAATGTATTAAGAAAAAATCTTTTTAAAAAAAAAATGAACTCTAATATTAAAATTATGAGACCATTCAGTTTTAGTGAATATATAGCTTTACAAATTTCATCAAAATTAGTTATTTCAGATAGTGGGAGTATACCTGAAGAATCTTCGATTTTAAATTTAAAATCAATTATTCTAAGAGATACATTTGAGAGGCAAGAAATTCTTTCGAGAACATCGTCAATCATATCAGACTTAAATTTAAATAATTTTAAAAAAGTTTTCAAAATGGAATTTTTGAACCTAAGCTTAAATAAGAAAACTGATGAATATGAAAATCCTGATTTTTCAAAAAACCTTTGTAGAATAATAGCAACGAAGATACCTTACATAAATAAGTATATTTGGAATAAGAAATATTAGGCATGAATATTTTGATTGTAAGCCAATATTTTTGGCCTGAAAATTTTAGAATTAATGAAATTTCAAAATATCTATCTAGAAAGGGTTATAAAGTAGATATTTATACTACTTATCCCAATTATCCATTTAAGGAAGTTTTTAAAAATACAAATTACCAGGATAAAAGTTTTTGTAAGGATGTAAATATTATCCGAATACCTTCTTTTACTAGAGGAAAAGGAGACTCTTTTGATCTTTTTTTAAATTATTTTACTTTCATTATATCAGGGATTTTTTTTTCTCATTTTAAATTAAGAGGAAAAAAATATGATTATATTTTAACTTTTGCGACATCTCCAGTAACTGTTAGTTTGCTTTCAATTTATATAAATTTTTTTAAAAAGACTAAACTGGTTTTATGGTTGTTGGATTTTTGGCCAGATATAATATTTGAACTAAAGTATGTAAAATCAACAATAAATAAATTTATTCTTAATAGAATTGTAAAATTTATTTATAAAAAACAACATTGCATCCTAGCTCAATCCGAAACCTATTTAAAAAAGATAAATAAGTCAAAATATATAGACTCAGATAAAAAGTTAATTTATTTTCCATCATGGCCTGAGCAAATCAAAAAATTTAAAAATAAAAAAATAGATAGAATCTTTAAAAAAAGTTCAAAAAAAATCAAAATTGTATTTACTGGAAATATTGGTCAAGCCCAGGGATTTGAAAAAGTGCTTGAACTATGTCAAAAATTCAAAAAAATAAAATTTCAAATCTTTGTAATTGGTACTGGTAGATGGCTTGATAGAATAAAAGAAATTGTTAGAGCTAAAGATATTAAAAATATAATTTTTTTTGGACATAAACCAGTAAACAAGATTTATCCATATCTCAAGAATGCAGATATTTTGTTAGTAACTTTAAAGGAGGGTAAAGTTTTTGATGCTACTATTCCAGGTAAGTTTTCTACATATCTAACATTTAACAAACCAATATTAGGTTTAATTGGTGGAGAAACTCAAAATTTAATTAATAATAATTCACTTGGATATGCATTAAAAAATTTTAAATCAAAAAAAAAAAATTTAAAACTTTATAATTTTTTGAAAAAAAATAAAAACAAATCAATAAATAATAATATTTATATTCAAGAAAACTTTTCTAAAGATAAGATTTTAATAAAATTACATAATTACTTTTATGAAAATAAAATAAAATTGAAATTTATTAAAAAATCTAATGAAGTATCTTTTAAAAATAATTTTGTTCTTAGTGCTTTCAATTTAGCTTTTATTGGATCTTGGGTATCTAAAGATATTAAGATATATAATGAACTTTATTGTTGGCCAGATGGTCTTTTTAAAAATACATTGTTAAAGGGTGTTCCAAAACTACCCGGTAGAGATTTAATAAAAAATATAAAATTACCCTCAAATATAAATAAAATTCGAATAATAGGAAATTCAAGTAAACTTGTTGAAGAATTTTTATATAAAAATTTTAAAATTAAAAATATTATAAATAACGTACTCCCTTATGGTAGTATAGATTATATTAAGAAATCTTGTGATTTTAAATTATCCTCTAATGAACTTACATTAATTACTTTACCTACACCTAAACAAGAAATTATTGCAGAACATTTAAAAAATAAAAATAAAAATTTTCATATAATATGTATTGGGGGTGGTTTAAAAATGGCATCTGGTGAGGAACAGCCACCACCTAAATCTTTAGAAAATTATGGTTTGGAAACTATCTGGAGATTAAGAAATGAAACTTCAAGAAGAATTAGCAGGTTATTAATTTCATTCTATTATTTTTTAAGAGGCTATATGAATAATAGCTTTAAAGATATTATTTTAGAAAAACATGAAAAAACATAAAAAAGAGGATTTATTCGTATGGGCATGTGATTTTTCAAAAACTCGGGGCGAAGGCCTATTAGCAAGAAATTATATTTTTAATTGCTTAAAACATACAAAAAAAAAAATTATTATTAATGGTATAAATTATTTAAATATAAAAAATAAAAATATCAATTTAAAAACAGGCTTATATCACAATTATTTCTATCCTTTCTATGGTATTTTTAGAATTTGGAAAGAGCATTTTGCAAATAAAAAAACAATTTATTTAAATTACTTACCTCTATGGAATTTTTTAATATTTCTTCTTCTACCAAAAAAAACATTACTAGGACCGATAACTGGGGGTTCTAATTATTCAAAATCAAATTTATTAAATTATTATATAAGAAAATACATATTTCCAATTTTTTTTTATATTAGTTTAAAAATTATTGAAAAAAAATTTGATAATATTATTTTTTCAACCGATCTATTGAAAAAATATACCAAAAAGAAAAATAAATTTATTTTTAATTATTGCCTTAATATTTATCATAATAAGTTACTAAAATATGAGAAAAAATATGATGTAATTTTTTATTATAGAAAAAACAAAAACAAAGATAATTTTTTACAAAAAAAACTAATAAATAAATTAATTGATAATAATTATAAAGTTATAATTATTGGAGATGATCCTTATGTAAATAATTCATCCTACGCTGGTAATTTAGATAGGGATAAAGCTTTATCTTACATATCAAAATCAAAATTTGCAGTAAACAATAGTGAAAATATGTACAGTCTTTTTTGTTTAGACTCACTTAGCTCTGGAACTCAGGTAGTATATTTTGGGAAGAAAAATGTTACGAATAACTTTTTTAATAAAGGTTCAATTATTGAAAAAGAAATTAATGATGTAGAAAAACAATTTTTTTTAATAAAAAAAAAATTAGATCGTAAGACTAAAGTAAAAATTAAAGTTAATAAAAATTATTTATCAAATAAAAAAAAATTTAAAAATTATTTTTTGAAACTTAAGTTGTAAAATAATTATTCCTGAAACTTTTAATGATGATAGAAAACTAATTTTTTACATATACTAATCGTAAGCTATATAAATATTTACTATCTTGTGCTCTTAAATAATTTAAAATAAAAGACTTAAAAGAATTTTTTTTAATAAAATAAAAAATAACAAAAACATAAAATTATTATGGACACAAAATCAAGATTTAACTTATTTTTAATACTTTCGTTACCCTTGTTGCTTGTAAGTGGTCCATTTTTATCTGATATGGTAATAGTTATATTATTTTTAAGTTCATTAAATTTATATTTTAAAAATAAATTATCGATTAAAAAAAATATAAAAATATTTTTATATTTTTTTTTTGTTTTTTATTTAGTTGGAGTTATATCCTCGAGTTTATCAATTGAAAAATATATCTCTTTAAAATCATCTTTACCTTTCATAAGATATTTAGGTGTAGTGTTGATTGGATATTACTTATATAATTTAAATAAAACTATAATTGAAAAATTAGGTTTAGTTGTAATTCTTATTTTTTTAATATTTTTTTTAGACTCAATTTTATATTTTTTATTTGATTTTAATTTTCCATTGGAAAAAATGGAAAATGATAGATTTTCAAGTTTATTTGCTGATGAAAAAGTACTTGGTGGTTATGTTGCGAGACTGGCTCCTTTGGGGTTTATTTTCATTTCCTCATTAAAAAATTTCAAAAGTAAAAAAAGTTTATTTATAACTTACATATTACTGACTATTTACTTAATTTTTCTAAGTGGGGAAAGAACAGCTTTAGTAATTTTTTTTGTTCAGCTATTTATAATAATTATTTTTTTTCAAAATCTAAGAAAATTTTTACTAACTTTTCTTTTATCAATATTAATTTTTATAACTTTAATTATTTATTTTTTACCAAACGGGAAATTATCTAAACCTATTGAAAGAATATTCATTCATTCCATGAGTCAAATATATTTTGATAATCAAAAATTTTCTTTTTTTAGTTCAAGACATGAAGATCATTTCAATACCTCAATAAATATATTCAAGAAGAATTTTTTTCTTGGTGGTGGAAATAAAAGTTTTCGTTTTTTATGCAGTATGGATGATTATTCGGTAAGAGAAAATGTTGAAAAAAGATTTATAAAGTATGCTCAACACGATGATTATATATCTATAGTAAATGTTTATAGACCCAGCACAACTGATAATGGTTTTATTAAAAAAAATGTGTTCTTATTATATTATAAAAATAATAATAAAATTCATACTAAAACACATTTTAATATAAAAAAATTAAAAGATTTTTTTTATAAACCTCTCTATGTGAATAAAGTTGAATATTTTGATGAAGATAAAATAAGTGATAAAAATTATTTAGATTTACAAAATGTTTTTGTCAAAAAAAATCAAAAACTATTTTTATATGATGGCCAAATATATTTTAGCGATGGTTGTAATACCCATCCACATCATACATACTTACAGATTGCATCTGAAAATGGGATTGTAAATTTAGTCATAATTATTCTATTTTTTGTATATATAATTATTCAATTTATAAATATTTACAGAAAAAAATATGAAAAAAGATTCTATAATGAAGAGGTTTTATTGTTGTCTATGATTCTTATACAAATACTTCCGATTATTCCAAGTGGAAATTTCTACAATAATTGGCTATCAATTTTCTTTTTTCTACCAATTGGATTTTATTTTGCTTTAAAAGATAATTATAAATGATCATAGAAAATACAGTTACATTTTTAATTTTAATTATAATAAATATACTATTTTATTTGGGAAATAATAGAATTGCTGACTATTTTAATTTAATTGATATTCCAGATAAAGTAAGAAAAATCCACACCACGAAAGTACCTCTTACTGGTGGTTTTTTTTTATTTTTTAATATTTTAACTATTTTTCTTGTTAGTAATTATTTTAATTTGAGTAATATTTCCATTTTAAATTTTAATGTATTACTTTTTATCTTTATAATTTTTATTTTTGGAATTTTTGATGACAAATTTGGTATAAATG
>MDTG01003736.1_pt1 | contig 13129 bp, 15 predicted proteins | sample 811421 | NCBI WGS metagenome assembly MDTG01 (sample SAMN05326645, study PRJNA326480) | marine metagenome | isolation source: seawater | place: Pacific Ocean: South East | collected 2011
ACGTACTTCATAGAGTCATCTTCATTTTTTACTTTATAAATATTACCTTCTTTATCTGACATTTCTTCGCCTAGTTTAACTTCCATAATGCCTGGAACAGCGTTATCATATTTTTTAAAAACAATTTCATAATGGACAATAAACTTTTTCACTGATTCATAATAATTTAAAACATATAAATATTAAATAAAAGGTTTAATAGAATAGGGAAGAATAAATACGCGGACTCTAGGCAATATATTTAATGAATGTTTGACATCAATGTTTGATACCTTTTCTGAATCCCTTTATAACTTGGGAAGATAATGAGAATAATTCGGAATCATAATCCGCGTGTTGTGAGGGTAAGTCTCTTCTCTGCTAATATAAAAAAAGAGGGAGTAGGCAGTAAAATATCGACGTAAACCCGTTTTATTTATGGATGGGATTGTAAGTAAATCTTTTGAAAATTTTAATTATCAATTAAAAAAAATCTCCGATAGAAGAATCGAACTATTAAAAAAATAAAGAACACCAGATAATAATAAATTTGATTTAATTCTTTTGTTTGTAGAAACACATTGTTCTTTATCGCAACAACTATCGTCATAACACTTTCTATTTTTCTGATAAATTTCCAGAAAAATCAGAAATAGAAAAATTAAAGATGCTAAAATAAAAAAATAGATCTCAAACTCTTCAAATATTTCAAAATTCAAAGCTAAAGATTCTATGAGGACAAGGTTAGTAAAGGTTGAGCTTACTCCTAAAAATAACGGTATTCCACAACATAAAAGATGAGTAATGCATGTAAAAACTAAGGTGTAGGATGAATAATACTTAATCATTGATACTAATAAAAAAGTTTAAGATTAAAAGAAAAACTTCTTCCTGGAAGTTGTACATTAGTTTTTTTTGACTCTAAATGACTTCTTCCAACTACATCTAATAAGTTAGACGCTAGAAACATCATATGTCCAGAAAGACCAGAATAAGAAAAATCTTTTGTCAAATCAAAGTCTAACCTTGAATGTCCACCCGTTCTAGTTTGAAAAGGGCCAATAAAGTCTTTATCAAAATAATGATAATAGTTTAAACCAGCATCCCATTCTTCATTTTTGAGTTGTAAACCTACATTCATTTTACTTTGAGGTATTCTGGATAGTGCCTTATCATTTGATGTTCGGTAGCCTTTTAAAAAGTCTACCATGAAACTTGAAATAAAATCAAAATCACTAAACTTTGCCAAACCATATTCACCGCTTACTTCCAAGCCAGTAAATAACGCATTATATTGCTGATGAACAACATTATTAAAATCCTCTCCTTCAACATCTACAGTATTGCCATCCCTATCTGCGGCAATGAAATCATTTATATAGTTGTAGTAAGTTTCAATTTTTAATTTGTTAAGATTATCGTTATAATTATAGCCAACTGTAACGTTATACGAATTTTCTTTGTTTAAATTAGACTCGCCTTTTTCATGATTTTCAAGAGCATGGTGAGGTCCATTGGCGAAGAGTTCCACTGCATTTGGAGCCCTTTGAGTAAAATCAAATCCTAAAAATGCTGAATTATTAGGAAATAGTTCTCTTTTGACAGTAGAGGAAAAAGCACCAGGAAAGAAGCCTTTTTCATTGGCTGTATTTTTTAAATTGACTGATTCAATACGACCTCCAAGATCTAGGTCGAATAAATTAAAACTAAAATTTTCTAAAATAAATAATGCATAAGTATTAGTTTTAGTTCGTTCAAGGTGACCTTCCTCTTCCCCAAGAGCCCCTTGATCCTTATTTTGAAATTGAAAACCAATTAAACCATCTTTATTAGTACTAATTAAAGGTTTATGATTTAAAGAAGTTTTCAATTCATACGCATCATTAAAGAAGTTTATATTGTGATTTTTTCCAGCAGTGGTTCTTTCTGAATGATTATACTCTGAAGCTGTACCTTCAAGATTAAATTTGTTGAATAATTTGTTTTTAAAGGAAACTGAAGACTTAAAACTAATAGTATTTCTTGTAGGATTTAATGAAGTCATATTTTCCTCACCTTCTGGTCCAGGAAGAGAATAAATAGCTTCAAGTTTATCAAGAGCAACGCCTATGAAATTATCACCGTCATGGTATGATATTCCTACACCGCCCGATGTCATAAATTTAGATGAATTAGATTGTTTGGATGATGTATTGGCAAGTTCGTAAGCTCCTGAACTTAAAAAACTACCTGAACCTCTTACTGTGAAATTATCAATTGATTTTCCGAATTTTAAGGCTGTTTTGAGCTCTCCACCTGAAGTCCCATAACCAAAGTTAGCTTCGATATCTTGATCTCTTAGGGGTTTGTCAGAGGGTATGAGTGGATTTATAATATTTATAACACCAGCAAATCCATTATTTCCATATAAAAGTGTGCCTGGTCCTTTAATAATTTCTACTTTATCTATTAACATTGGATCATAAGCAACTATATGATCTTCACCAAATTCAGAAACATCACTTAATGAACTACTGTTTTGTAGGATTTTAATTCTTGAATTAGCCATACCTCTTATAATAGGACGAGTGACATTTCCTAATCCTTGAGATGAAAGTCCTGGTAAATCTTTTAACATATCTCCAATGGAGTATTGTTTTCTTGCTTCGATATCATGAGTCTCGAACAATATATTTCCTCTATCACTTTCAAAGTCCATAGAAGGTTTAATTTTTGATGTAATGAAAATATCAGGTGCTATGAATATCGTTTCTAACCTTTCAGCCAAAACATTGCTGAAAAAGAAAAAGGAAAAGATAAAGATTAAGTTTCTCATTTGAACACCTCAAATTAAATTCATAATAGTGTTATAATATAACATTATAATTGTCAACACTTTATGTCCCAGTATTTAAAATATTTATTCTTTTAATTACCTTATGGTTAACTAAACAAAATATTTTTGTATTGGATATCAGATAAGATTTTTAAAGATATTGCAGAATATAAAAGGCTATTAAATAAAAAGATATTTTGAATAAAGTTTTTTTTTTTATTTTTGATTATGGAATTATAAAAAGTTATTATTATTCATTAAACAATAAGAATGTGTTGTTTTTGTTTGAACAAAAATAAATTCTCACATTACTTTGAAATGAATTACCTAAAAAAATTAAGAAAAGCAATTAAGAGTTCCTTTTTATTCAATATTCTTCAAAATTATTTTTATAGTCCATTGAAATCATACTCAGATAGTTTTGGAGAAGATTTATTTGTAAATAATTATTTTTCAGAGGTAAATGATGGCTTTTACGTTGATATAGGTTGTAATCAACCCAAAATAAATTCTTTAACATATCTTCTCTATAAAAAAGGTTGGAGAGGAATGAATTTCGATATTTCTGAAAGATGTATTAATTTATACAAATTTTTTAGAGACAGTGATACCAGTTTAAACATTTCTGTTGGTTCAATTGAAAAACAGGTAAATTCTTTTATTTTTTACGATAATTGTACGATGAACACTGTTGATGAAAGTTTTAAGAATTACACCTCAAAAAGCGTAAACAAGGATCCAGAGGTAAAAAAAATTATTCAAAAAACTTTAAATCAGGTATTGCATGAAAATAAAATTAAAAAAATTGATTACCTAAACATAGATGTTGAGGGTTATGAGATGAATGTTCTTAAAGGTTTTAGTCTGAGTCAATATAAACCTCTGCTAGTCTCCATAGAAATCCATGATAATGAGTGTCCTCCAACTAAAAATAAAATTTTTAGGTATTTTATAAAAAACAAATATAATTTAGTTTCAATTTATGGATGGACATATTTTTTTGAATACAAGAAAAATCCAAGGGTACATTTCCGAATTTAAATCTTTGATGTTTACTCTTAATCATATATGATTTAGGAATGTTATAGGAGAATGACTATGAGATCTTTTACTAAAAAATTACACAATGTTAAATTCGTAAAAATCTTTTTTTTCCTTATTTTAATCTCTCATACAAATTCCATTTTGAATTTAAACCCGTATTTTTTAGGTGAAAATAATGTTTGCAACTCTGATGAGAAAGATAAGATTAATTATATTTGTGAAGATAACTGTCTTTGTGATAAGGACTCTTCAACTAGTAAATTCGAGACAAAAATATTTCACTTAATTGATATTCGTGATAGTAAACCAACAAACGTAAAAATAAAACAGGAATTAATAGAACAGAAATCGAATTCCCCCCCAATCCTTTATCTTTTTTAAAAAATATATTAAATTTTCGAAAGGATAAAAAATGTTTTTCTATTTTGTTTTGATAGTTCTACTATCTATTTCTACTATTTCAAAAAGTAGTGAATTTCATTTAGCTGATAGCCATGGACCAATTTCGGTAATGGGTGATCATATGCATAAAAAAGGTGAGATAATGCTTTCTTATCGTTTTGCAAAAATGAAGATGGATAATGTTATGAATGGTACCAAAAAATTAAATATAAACCAGGTCACCTCCTCACCTAATGGAGCTTCAAATAGTTTAGGGACATATATGAATTCACCAATATCTATGACAATGGATATGCATATGTTTGGTGCAATGTACGCCCCATTTAACAATTTAACACTAATGATAATGACTGGTTATTCTGAGAAAGAGATGAAGCAACAAAGAATGAGAATGAGTGGTAGTGCTAGGTTTGATGTCAATTCATCTGGAATAACAGATACAAGAATATCAGGTTTAATAAAACTATTTAAAAATAAGTCAATCCAATCTCATTTAGGAATTGGGTTGAGTTTGCCAACTGGGAGCCTTGATAATAGAGATGTTACTCCCGCATCCTTAAATACAAGATTAGGTTATGCAATGCAAAATGGAACTGGAACTTATGATCCTTTTTTTTTCATTAATAATGTAAATGATCTTGGTAAAATTAAAGTTGGACAGCAGTTTTCATTTAAAACATCAGCTTCAGGAAAAAATTCCAAAAATTATAGTTACGGTGATATGTATGATACAACTTTGTGGTCTTCCTATCGTTGGTTAAATAATTTAAGTACATCACTTAAAATTAACTATAATTACCAGAAAGATATGAATGGAGCAGACAACGAAATGAACCCAAGAATGAGCCCTGCAATGGATTCCTATAATAAGGGACACCAAAAGTTAAAGTTAGGTTTTGGAATAAACTTTATTAATCATAATAAAATATTTAATAAGCACAGATTAGGTCTAGAGGGTATTTTTCCAATATATCAAAAATACAAAGGAATCCAAATGAAAGAAACTTATAAATTTATCGTTGGTTGGCAATATGGTTTCTGAAAATTAAGTTGATAAAAACTAGAAATAATTCATAATATAGAAAGTATTTATAAAATAAAATCATGTTTAAATTAAAAATCATATTTGTGCTATGGATCGCTTTAACCACATTTAACATTAAAAAATCTTATGCTCTCAGTCTCTATGAAATGTCTTTAGTTGGGATTGGAGTTGGATTCTTAGCCAATCAGTATTTTGATAGTACTCTTGAAAAAACTAATACTTTTCAGAAAAAAACCGAAATTATTGACAAATTTTATAATAGTAAAAGAAGCACTGTTTCCTCAAAATATTTTTATAACTTACCATTGCAAGAACAACTTTTAGTTGTTGAACAGCTAGAAAGTTTTTAATTTAATTAAACAAATAGTGATAGTGTCGTTATTAAATTAAGATGGTAAAAAAAATTACATTTTTAGTATTCTTTTTTTGGACTTCTTCCACTATGAGTAACACTTTTAGTGAAGTTTTTGGGAGCGAAGGTGCTGCTGGAATTGAAAATTCTAAAACAAGAAGTCTTAGCTATACGTTACAGTATGCAACTCTAGCAGGTTCTTTAGGGTATGTAATAAGACAACTTCATGATACTGGGTTTTTACAGCCTTTAGGTTTCACACCTGACTCATTTGAACGATTGTCGCCATTAGCTTATAAAAAAAATTTTTTGTTAGATTCGCATTCTGCAAATTTTATCGCAGTTAGTAAAAAGGTTGATAAAATTAATTATTTAAACGATTTAAAAATCAAACTTGCTAATAAAAGATATTCTTTCAAATCAATCGAAATGAGAAATAACAGTAATATATCTAAATCATTGAACGGATATAACAATAGAATCTCTATACTAGAGAAATATTATGAAAAATAATTACAAACTTTTTCTTTTTGCCTTACTATTTTTTATGAGTTCATGTACGTCGTTTAACGCTAATAAGTCCTCAATAATGAAAACAACATCTACAGCGGTCGGAGGTTATTTTGGTTATCAACTAGGTGACGGTGATTTGTTATCAACAACTGTTGGATCTACAATAGGGGCTATTGTTGGGAGTTATCTCACTGACTTTATTAATCAGGACGATTATTATTATTTTAAGGAAGAAACTCTTAGAGTTCTTGAAACAAATGACAATAATAGTACCGTTAGATCAGGATATTGGAAAAATCCCAAAAGTGGTAACAAAGGGGTTGTAAATATAGTAGGTCATTTTGGTTCAGCCGAATGTAGACTTATCGAAAATATATACGTAAAAGGAAGTAAGAGTTCAAACTCATTTGGAACCGCTTGTAGAGAAAAAAGTGGTCAATGGGCAATGATTAAATAATATATTTAAATTTTTGCACATTTTATTATATCATAAAGCATGATTATAATTTCACCGTCAAAAAACCTAGATCTTAAGACAGAAAATTTCGATTTTAAAGCAACAAAACCAGCTTTCGAAGACAATTCTTTAAAAATTATTAGTAAGATAAAGCGACTTAATTCAAAGGAATTAAAAAAATTAATGAAAATTAGTGATAACTTATCCGAACTAAATTACGAAAGATTTCAAAAAATCAATAATGAGTCTAATCTAAAAAAACCTGCTGCCTTTATTTTTTCTGGTGGTACATTTAATGGATTATCAATCAGATCAATGAATAATTCTGAACTGTTATATGCCCAGAATAAATTAAGAATTTTGTCAGGATTGTATGGTGTTCTTAAACCTTTTGACTTAATCGAACCTTATAGATTAGAAATGGGATCAGAATTAGAAAATATTATTGGTAGAAACTTATATGAATTTTGGCAGGAAAACATTACAAATTCAATTAATAAAGATTTGAAAGAATTTGGTTCAAAATATTTGTTTAACCTAGCTTCAAAAGAATATTTTTCTGCGATTATTCATTCGAATATAAAAGCTGAAATTATTAACTTTGATTTTAAAAAGAAAAAAGATTCTGGTTTCGTAAATATAGGGATGCAGATAAAAAAACTAAGAGGTGCAATGGCAAGTTTTATTTTGAAAAATAAGGTAGACAATGTTGATAAACTAAAATCTTTTAAGGAATTTGGTTTCAATTTTTATTCTTTTGAAAAAAAAAATAAACAATTATCTTTTATTTGTAAATGAAAAAAATGAAGCTCATTGTACAAATACCTTGCTTAAATGAAGAAGCAGGCATTGGGTTAGTTGTTAGAAAAATAAAAAAGCAAATTCCGAAGAGCAAAATCATAGTCTATGATAATGGATCAACCGATGATTCAATAAAAATTGCCAAGAAAAGTGGAGCAGAGGTTCGTTTTGTTAGTAAAAGAGGTAAAGGAAATGTGGTGAGAAAAATGTTTTCTGACCAATTAGACGCCGATTATTTTATAATGATAGATGGCGACGATACATATGACGTTTCACGTCTTAATGAAATGTTAAATTTAATGAAGAACAATAACTATGATATGATAGTCGGAAAACGAACACACACGGATTCATCAGCCTATAGGAAAGGACATGTTTTTGGTAATAAATTTTTTTCCAACTTTGTTAACTTATTTTTTGGAAAAGATATTACGGATATATTTTCTGGATTTAGAATTTTCTCAAAAAGATTTGTAAAGACATTTCCGTTACATTCACAAGAGTTTGAAATTGAAGCTGAATTAACAATACATGCCCTAGAACAAAAATTATTTGTTTCAGAATTTGAATGTAACTATAGTTCAAGAACGGATGGTTCATTAAGTAAATTAAGTACATACAAAGATGGTATCAAAATTTTAAAACTTATATTAATTTTAATAAAAGATGAAAAACCTTTATTATTCTTTTCAATATTTAGCCTAATTTTCCTAACCCTTTCTCTAGTAATTGGTGTCCCAGTTATAACGGATTTTTATTTTACAGGTTTAGTTCAAAAAATTCCTTCTGCAATACTTGCTGGTTGTCTAATGATTTTAAGCTTTCTTAGTTTTTTCTCTGGGCTAATTTTAGATATTATTAAAAAAGTTAGGTTTGAGAATAAAAGAATGAATTTTCTATTATTCAAAGATTAAAGTTATCAACGAATAGGGATCTTAACTATTTTTTTATTATTCTTATTTGATTCTTCGTCTATTATTTTTTTCTTATTTTCAGAGAGTAACCAAATCATTTGCATGGCTAAAGAATGAATTCTTTTGGCTTTGGACTCACCTGATAATATCCTTAAAAATTGCCTTTTACTTATACCCAAAAGTTCAGATGCACTTTTAGTACTAAGACTATTAATATTCATCCATTCTTTAATTTCGTCAGGCGTTGGTTTGTCTATATCAATAAATAACAATTATTTCTTCCCTAAATAAGCTTCTCTTGTAAGTTTTTTGAATTTTTCTACGTTCTCAATTTTATTACATTCTTTATCATTTAAGGAAATTAAGATAATAGATATGAAAGTAATACTTACAGTAAAGATTGCAGGATATTTATAAGGGAAGATCGCATTTTGGAAGCCTAATACTTCTACCCAAATGGTCGGACTTAATATAACTAGAGAGATAGTCGCAAATAAACCAATCGCTCCTCCATAATATGCTCCATTAGTTGTAAGATTCCTCCATGTTATAGTTAAAAATAAGATTGGAAAATTTGTACTTGCTGCAACAGCGAAGGCTAAACCAACCATAAAAGCAACATTTTGACCTTCAAAAAATATCCCCAAAAAAATTGCTAAAATTCCAATTAATACACTAGATAATTTGGATACTAATAATTCTTTTTTTTCTTCTACTTCTCCTTTTTTAATCACGTATACAAACAAGTCTCTTCCAATAGCTGATGCTCCAGCTAGTGTTAAACCTGATACGACAGCTAAAATTGTTGCAAAAGCTACAGCCGATATAAATCCTAAGAAAATATCCCCACCAATGGAATGTGATAAATGAATAGCAGCCATATTGTTCGAGCCTAAAAGTTTTCCAGATTCATCAAGGTATGTTGTATCTTGTGTTAAAAAAATAATTGCACCAAAACCTATAACAAAAGTTAAGATATAAAAATATCCTATAAAAGTTGTGGCATATAAAGCTGAAATCCTAGCACTTTTTGCATCAGGTACAGTAAAAAACCTCATTAATATATGAGGTAAGCCAGCTGTTCCAAAAATTAAAGCAATACCAAGAGAGATAGCTGAAATTGGATCCGAAATTAATTTTCCTGGAAGTAGAATTTCTTTTTTACTTTCGTGCACGATTATTGCTTGATTTAATAAATCACTTAAACTGAATGAAAATTCTTTGAACACATAATATGCAAGAATTGATGCACCAAAAATTAGCAAAAATGCTTTGATAATTTGAACCCAAGTTGTAGCAATCATTCCTCCAAAGCTGACGTAAATAATCATTAATATACCGACTATCCAAACGGCAATTTCATAGGGTAAACCAAATAATATTTGAATTAGTGCACCAGCTCCAACCATTTGAGCAATAAGATAAAGAATTACGGTAACTAAAGTTCCAATTGCTGATAAAATTCTTATTTTAGATTGTTCCAGCCGTATTGAAGTGACATCAGCAAAAGTAAATTTACCAAGGTTTTTCAATCTTTCTGATATTAAAAAAAGTATTATTGGCCAACCTACAAGAAAACCTATTGAATATATAAGGCCATCAAAACCAGAATAAAAAACTAAGCCTGATATTCCCAGAAACGATGCTGCTGACATATAATCTCCTGCAATCGCGAGTCCATTTTGAAAACCAGAAATCCTCCCTCCGGCAGCATAATAATTTTCTTTGATATTTGTTTTTTTTGAGGCGTAGTATGTTATCAGAAGTGTAACAAAGACGAATGCAATAAAGATTACAGACGCAAAATAATTACTATCTTTATTACTGGCTAATAAAAAAAATGGACAAAGACTAAGTGAAATTAATGAAACTAAAAACATTATTCTAGTTTACTTCTTAATTTATCAAGATAATTATTTGCTATCAAAGTATATATAAATGTAAGAAAAATAGAGAAAATTATGATTGAGAGGCCCAATACTATGCCTAGGGTAATATAAGTTTCTCCTAGAAATATCCCAAGAATTTCAGGTTTAAAACCAATAATAAGGATAAAGGAAAAGTAAATTAACAGGACTAGTCCTGAAAATGAGAACGCAATAAACTTATTTAAAAAGATGAACCTTTGGTAATCTTTTTCTTTTGATTTTTGAGTTTCCATATTTTAAAGCCAGGCTTGAAGCCTGGCTTTACGTTATAAGTTTATAGATTTACGGTTACAGCTTTAAGTTCTGTATAATTTTTTAAAACCTCATGTCCCATTTCTCTTCCCCAGCCGGATTCTTTATAGCCACCGAATGGAAGTGAAGCATCAAAAATATTATGACAATTTATCCAAACAGTTCCTGCACGAATTTTTCCAGCAAGCTTGTGAGCTGTACTTATATTTTGACTCCAGACACTTGCTGCGAGTCCAAATGAAGTGTTGTTTGCCGCATCAGCTATCTTGTCTAAGTCTTGATCAGAAAATGGTTGAGCGCACAGCACAGGACCAAATATTTCTTCCTTCACAATTGACATATCTTTGTTGGTTTTAGCAAAGACGGTAGGATGAACAAAATGACCTCCTGATGAATTGTCATATTTACCACCGGCTAGTATTTCTCCACCATCATTTTTTCCTGAATCAATATAACCTGAAACTTTTTGGAATTGCTCATTAGACACAAGAGGTCCCATCTCGGTTGAAGAATCCATTCCTGGTCCTACTTTAATATTTGAGGCGATTTTAGAAATTCCTTCTGTTACTTGATCAAAAACTTTTTCGTGAGCCATTAATCTTGAACCTGCACAGCAACATTGACCATGATTAAAAAATATTGCGCTCGCCGCACCAGCAATTGCTGCGTCAATATCCGCATCAGGAAAGATAATAGTAGGTGATTTTCCACCAAGCTCTAACGAAACTTTTTTAAGGTTTCCTGCCGCAGCCTTTGTAATCAACTTTCCAACTTCCGTTGAGCCAGTAAATGCAACTTTATCAACATGCGGATGAGCGGCAAGTGGTGCACCTGCTTCTTCTCCCAAACCGGTAACAACATTTAATACACCATCAGGTAGGATTCCAGCATCATTAATAATTTCTGTTAACCTAAGAGCAGAAAGAGGAGTTTGCTCTGCAGGTTTCAAAACTATTGTGCAGCCTGCTGCTAAGGCGACGGATAACTTCCAAGCAGCCATAAGAAGTGGAAAATTCCAAGGTATTATTTGACCAACCACACCAACAGGTTCCCTAAGTGTATAACTATGATATTGAGCTCCAGGGGTGTATGGTACCGATATAGGAATGGTTTCACCTTCAATTTTGGTTGCCCAACCTGCCATATATCTAAAGATATCTGACGAAAGAGCAACATCAGCACCGGCAGCTATTGCAACAGGCTTACCATTGTCAAGTGATTCTAACTGTGCTAATTCTTCAGTGTGCGCGTCAATTAATTCCCCAATCTTCCAAACTATTTTACCTTTTTCGTTAGGCGGAATTTTATGCCATTTTCCAGAATCAAAGCATTTTCTTGCTGCTGAAACAGCTAAATTGATATCTTCTTCACCACCAGCAGCACAAGTGGCGATTTTTTTTCCAGTTGCGGGATCTTCAACATCAAAAGTCTTGCCAGACTTTGCGTCCACCCATTTACCATTAATAAAAAGTTTTTGTGTTTGTTTTAAAAACTTACCAACATTATCGTTGACAGTGTAGTTTAGTATAGAAGCGTCCATTTTAATTTCCTCCAATTAAAAATTTTTAAAATAAATCTCAGTTTTATAATAATATCAACAGAATACTTTAATTACAACATTTCTTAGTACGAAAAAATTAAAATTTACTTTACAGTTTTGTGGGATTAGGGGTATTTCCATAAACTTTCTTAGGGTCAAAAACTTTATCTTTTTCAGTAAACTCAAGTTTTTGAGTAAAACTCTCCTTATCAACAGAGAGCTTTCTATAAAAACAGGATTTGTATCCAACGTGACAACTAGCTTTCAATCCTTGCAATTCCACTTTAAAAATAATGCAATCTTGGTCGTCATCAACTTTGATTTCTATTATTTTTTGTTTCAAGCCACTGGTTTCACCTTTTTTCCAAATACATTTTCTACTCCTAGACCAATAGTGAGCTTCTTTGGTTTTCATAGATAATTTGAATGCATCTGGGTTCATATAACCATGCATTAAGATTTCTTTATTGGAAATATCTACAGTAACTACTGGAATGAGATTTTGCTGGTCAAATTTTGGTTGTAACAAGACCCCTTCTTCAACTTCTTCAACAGATTTTCTTTCAGAAAAACTATCAATCATCACCCTACAGTATAGTCTAAGAATCTTTTTTGAAGACTTAAGTCGGTTTTAAAGTCGCCTAAAAAAGAGTTTGTTATAGTAGAAACATTTGGTTTTTCAACTCCTCTTGTTGTCATACATTGATGAACTGCTTTTATGTAAACAGCAACACCTTTAGGTTTCATAGAATTTTGGATTGCAGTAGATATTTGCTGGGTCATTGTTTCTTGAGTTTGAAGTCTTCTTGCAAAGATTTCTACTGTCCTTGCTAATTTAGATATGCCAACAACTCTTTTTACAGGGATATATGCAATATGTGCTACTCCGATAACAGGCACCATATGGTGCTCACAGTGTGAGTTGAATGGTATATCTTTAAGCATTACCATTTCTTGATATCCTCCGACGTCCTCAAATGTTTTTGATAAATATTTCTCTGCGGACTCTTTGTATCCGGCAAAAAATTCTTCATAAGCACTAATAACTCTTTTTGGTGTTTCTCTCAATCCCTCTCTAGTTGGATCA
>MDTG01302809.1_pt1 | contig 13129 bp, 11 predicted proteins | sample 811421 | NCBI WGS metagenome assembly MDTG01 (sample SAMN05326645, study PRJNA326480) | marine metagenome | isolation source: seawater | place: Pacific Ocean: South East | collected 2011
TCATAGTATCCACCTTATTGTGGTACTTTTTTGGTGCAATTGAATCCACAAAACGGTGTGCTAAATCTTGCTCCCTGAACAAGAAGAAAGAAATGAAGGTGATAGAGAAGAGTCCGATGATGAATTGGCCCAAACCACCAACTATACTGCTTAAAACGCTGCTTATGGCTTCCATTGAGGCAAACCCTTGTAGTGTTTCGTTGATCGCGGCTAATTCACTAGCTGTGTCGACACCAAGGGAGGTGAGGAGTTCGTCAAGCTGTTTCCACTCATCCTGAAGACTCACCAATAGTGCGTCGTATTCTATGGTGCCAATGAAGCTAAATTCCTGGATAATAACAGGGAAAAACCAAGTAGTTAACCCTAGAACAATTGTCGCGAGTACAACTAGGGTGATGGTAGCCTTCAATGTGGAGTTTAAATGCGGACCTAACTTTGGTATGCGCCCTAAAAGTGCGATTAAAGGCCTACCAAGGATACTTATGTAGAGCGCAATTACGCCATAGACCAGGATTCCTTGAATGAGAAAGAGTGCATAGCCTAACAACGCAATCAACAGGATTTGAAGGACGGATTTAGTTAGCGGTTGAAGTTTTAATTCCAGCATTGTTTAGTGTCTTACTATTGCCCAATGTACCAAGTTTGCTCCCATTTTCAGTGCTTTATCCCTTTTTTCCTTTGGGTCGTTATGTACCTGCGGATCTTCCCAGCCGTCGCCTATATCACTTTCAACGGTTAAAATAGCGATGAGTTCGCCATTAATAAAGTAACCTATGGCCTTTGGTTGTTCATTATCGTGCTCGTGAATTTTTGGTAATCCATCCAGTTCGAAAAGCGTATTGAAAATAGGGTGATTGTTGGCGACATTTACTTTTTTCGCTTGTGGAAAGCATTCATCCAACTCGCTCTCAGCAAATACCTTCATCCCATAGTTATCATCGATATGCAAGAACCCACCCCGTTTAACAAAATCATTTAAAATTTGACGTTCCTTTTCATCAAAAACAATTCGACCATGGCCTGTGGCGTGCAAAAAAGAGACACCAGAGACTAAAATATCTTCAAGTGTAAATTCGTTGGGTGCGACTGTGGTCTTTGCTCCGGTTGTAGCATTGTAAAATACGCTGAGGTTTTTTAGTGCTGTTGGGTTGGCGTACCAGTCCCCACCACCTCCATATTTCAGTAAACCGAGGACCTGTCCAGAAAGTGAAAATTGGCCTAAAAGAAAAAGTGCGAATATCAACCGTTTACTCATGACCTAAAGATACAGGTGTTTGTTAGAATATTTTTAATTATTGCTTCGAACATCAGATATGATTTCGCATTAGGTTGCATTCTTATATTTGTCAGAAACACTCACGAAAACAGATGTCAAGAATCATATCAAAAATCCTTGTCGCGAACCGAGGAGAAATTGCACTGAGAATTATGAGAAGTGCCCGTGAAATGGGTATTTTAACCGTCGCTGTCTATTCTGAAGCGGACCGTAGAGCACCTCATGTATTATTTGCAGATGAGGCTGTATTCATTGGCCCAGCCCCTTCTTCAGAAAGTTATCTCAAGGGCGATCGAATTATAAATGTGGCAAAAGAGCTTGGCGTGGATGCCATTCATCCAGGATATGGATTCCTTAGTGAAAATGCTGAGTTTGCAGCATCTGTTGAACAGGCAGGTATGATATTCGTTGGGCCGCGTTCATATGCCATTCGCATAATGGGCGATAAGCTCAGTGCCAAAGCTGCTGTGGCAGATTTTAACGTACCTCTTATACCTGGTTCTGATGGGGAAGTTACAGAAGTGGACCGTGCCAAGGAATTGGCATCAGAAATAGGATTTCCAATAATGATTAAGGCGAGTGCAGGCGGTGGCGGTAAAGGAATGCGTATTGTGCACTACCCCGAGGATTTCGATGCTCAATTGGAGCGCGCTGTGAGTGAGGCGACCAATAGTTTTGGTAATGGGGCTGTTTTTGTTGAGAAATACATCGAAGATCCAAGACACATAGAAATTCAGATTTTAGCAGATGAATATGGCAACGTAGTCCATCTTTTTGAGCGCGAGTGTTCCATTCAACGCCGTCACCAGAAAGTGATAGAAGAGGCACCTAGTGTTGTGCTCACGGAAGCACTTCGTGAAGCAATGGGGGAAGCGGCTGTAAATGTGGCCAAAGCTTGTGATTACCGGGGCGCTGGTACTGTTGAGTTCATTTTTGAACCCGGTGGAAAATTCTACTTTCTAGAGATGAATACTCGCTTACAAGTAGAGCATCCCGTTACTGAGCAAATCACAGGAATAGATTTGGTGAAACAACAAATACGAATCGCAGAGGGCCACGAATTGGATTTCGATCAAGAATCTTTGACCATTAAAGGCCATGCTATTGAAGTACGGGTATATGCCGAAAATGCAAAGGAAAACTTTATGCCTGCAACGGGTAAGCTTTACGAATACAAAAGGCCTCAAGGGCTCGGTATTCGTGTAGATGATGGTTTAGAGCAGGGTATGGAGGTGAGCATCTATTACGACCCTATGATCGCAAAACTCATCACCTTTGGTGCCAACAGAGAAGATGCCATAGCTAGAATGAGACGTGCTATTTCAGAATACCGTATCTCCGGTGTGCAGACTACGCTCGATTTTGCAAACTTCGTAATGAACCATAGTGCTTTTATAAGTGGAGAATTTAGTACTCATTTTGTAGAGAAATATTTTACTGCAGGAGCATTGCGCGCGGAAGATGATGATCTTGAGGCTCTCGGGGCAGCTGCTGTGGCAAACCTTTTGCACGGTGTTAAATCACAACAACATGTAGTATCAAATGTTAAAAGCTCACGTTGGAAGACGAATAGATCTTAGTATCTACTTCTTTATATTTCTCTTAAGTACACCTATTTATGCGCAGGTGGATACTTTGAGCGAGGTAAAAGATGGGACATTGCCTATTGTAGGCCAAATAGTAGTTGGTGGTGATACCATTCCCTGGTCTGTGCTTGATGAGGTGTTGTTTGTCCCTAAACCCACGTTAAATGACTATCAGGCGCGTAGAAATTATTACACTTTAAAGAGAAAGGTTCGCAGGGTATATCCATATGTAAGAGAGGCAGCTATTCGTATAGACAGTGTTAATAGAGCCTTGGAGAGAATTGATCATAAGCGTCAACGGAGAAAGTATACCAAGCAATACCAGCGGTTTTTAGAGGAACGGTTTAAATCGGAATTACGAAAACTGACCCGGAGTGAAGGTCAAATTTTATCAAAGCTCATTTACAGAGAAACTGGACGGCCCGTTTACGACATCATCAAAACCTACCGGAATGGATTGAGTGCACGGTTTTGGTCTATTACAGCGTGGTGGTATGATATTGATTTAAAGCGCCCGTATGATCCTGTTAACAATGCTGAAGATGGGCTCATCGAAAATATACTGATCCGAAATTTTATCTCAGGACAACTTACTCCTGCAAGCGATGAGGAGCGTAATAAATACCAACCTTAACTTTTGCTCGCTAGCAGTTCTTCAGCCGCTATTAAATCCTCTGGAGTATCAATACTCAACGGTTTATTCGGAGCCGTAGCTATCATCCAATTCCTCCCGTTTTCTAACCATCTCAGCTGCTCGAGCATTTCTTGTTGCTCTAGTGGTGTTGGAGACATTGCACAATAGGCTTTGAGGGCTTCTGGTTGAAATGCATATACCCCGACGTGCTGAAAGCGCTGAGTTTTACCGTTTCGCGAAGCTGGTATTGGGCTGCGAGAGAAGTACAACGCACGACTCTTACTATCAGTAACTACATAGACATTGGAGTTACTGCTTTCTGAAATTAGTGGTGCCTGTAACGTCGCGGCCTCCGGACTTATTTCCTCAAGAACGTCTAGCAATGGCTGTACAACTTCATTAGAGATAAACGCCTCATCACCTTGTACGTTGATAATGTAATCTACTTCTATATCGAGGGCTAAAAAGGCTTCGAGTGTTCTTGTTGTACCGTTTTTATGGTGTGAACCTGTTCGAATACATGGGATTTTTTGCTCTTCACACACAGAAAGTACATCGTCTGAATCCGTTGCAACATAAACGTGTTCAAAGAGATCTTTTACTCCTGAATAGGTGCGACTGATAATAGGTATATCACCTAGAAGCCTAAGTGGTTTGTCAGGAAGGCGCTGCGCGCCCATTCGCGCGGGAAGTATGACTAAATATCGATTCTGCTGGCTCAAAAGGACTTCTAATGTAGTTAAAATTCCATATGCAATATCGCATTTAGATGGCATTGAGTTGTGGTCTGAGTAGAGTTCTTTTCTTAATTTTAAGCTTCTTAGCCTTGAACAAGTGAAAATAAAGCAAGCTCTTGAAATACTTCAACTAGAGAAACTACCAGTTTCAAAAGATGAAATTGACGCGATTTATAAGTTGCGTGCGAAAGAGCTACACCCTGATGTTGGTGGTAGTGAGGAGGCTTTTCAGTCTTTGACAGAAGCTTATGAGTTAGCCCTGCGAGGGCTCGATTTAGTTATCGATACGGCAATGATTGATCGTGAAGAGGAAGCACTCAAGAAAAAGCGGTCTGCAATGAGAGAGGAAATGCTCAAGCGCAGAGCTATTGAGGATCACCTAAGAAATGTTCAAGCAACGAAATGGATTTATTCTATTCTTGCGGTATTGGGAGTTACAGTTGTGATCATTTTTGTCAAGCCTCACCTCAATAGATTGATGGTGGAACGCAACCCTATTGAGCAAATGGGTACAGTCACCTATTCTGATCGAACGGATAAGTTCACTGTAAAATGGAATTGGGACGGTACAAACTATGATAAGACCTTCAAAGGTAGATTCGTTGATGCAAAGTGGCTCATCGCTGATGCAGGAATGCCCGTTATACTTGGGAATCAGTATATCGTTCGATTTAATGCCAACCGCCCAAATTTTGCTGTGTTAAAGGACGAATTTATCAGTCCTGAAACGGCCGAGGTTTACTTTAATATTGTCAGACACCCACTGGCGGAGCATTTAGGAATATCCGTCGAAGACCCTTCCGTCGTGTGTTTGTTTTGGAGCATTCTAGACCGATTTGGGGTGGACGGTTTAGGTCATATTTTATTTTCACACACACCGTTTCGAAAAAATTGGTACCACAACAAAGGTACCTTCGAAGGATTAGTCCAATCTGAGGCCTATAAAAAATTGTACAGAAGTTGTTTAGTAAGACCTGGGTAATTGGCTTTGTCGAGCTAACTTTGTGTGTCATTTTTACAATAAATTATGAAGCCGTCATTAGCGAAGGGAACTAGAGATTTTTCCGCAGAAGTTGTTCAGAATCGTCAATATATAATGAATGTGTTGAAGGAGCAATTTGAACTGCGTGGATACGACCCAATAGAAACGCCTTCCTTTGAAAATATTGAGACTTTGACCGGTAAGTATGGAGGAGAAGGTGATAGGCTCATTTTTAAGATTCTAAGATCTGGAGATTTTACATCAAAAATTTCAGAGGAACTTTGGCAGGAAAAGCAGCCTTCAAAATTGGCCACAAAGATTGCCGATAAGGCTTTGCGTTACGATTTGACGGTACCGTTTGCTCGGTATGTTGTTCAGCATAGAAACGAGATAGCCTTCCCGTTTAAACGCTATCAAATGCAGCCCGTTTGGCGCGCTGATCGACCACAGAAAGGAAGATTTAGAGAGTTTTATCAGTGTGATGCTGATGTCGTAGGATCCGATAGTTTGTGGCAGGAAGTGGAGCTGATACACATTTACGATGCGTCGTTTTCAAAACTTGGATTATCTACCACGATTAAAATCAATAACCGTAAGGTATTAATGGGGATAGCGGAGGTTCTCAGGATTTCTGACCAGTTCATAGCCTTCACTGTAGCAGTAGATAAATTAGATAAAGTTGGGCCCGATCGTGTATGCCAGGAAATGCTCGATCAAGGGCTCGATGAAACTGCTGTTGCCACTTTTGAATTATGGTTGAAAGAAGGACTATCCGTTGCCAGGTTGCAAGAGTTGCTTCAATCAAGTGAGGAAGGGAAAGTAGGTCTGCAAGAACTCAGCTTCGTTTTAGAGAATGCTTCTAAAGGCCTTCAAGGCTGCGAATTAGAATTTGACTTCACGCTAGTAAGGGGGTTGAATTACTACACGGGGACCATTTTCGAAGTAGTAGCCAATGGCGTTACTATGGGTAGTATCGGTGGAGGCGGTCGCTACGCCGATTTAACGAGTATATTCGGAATGAAGGATACTTCTGGTGTTGGTATAAGCTTCGGTTTGGATCGTATTTACTTGTGTTTAGAGGAACTCAATTTATTTCCATCTGTAGTTGCTCATATGCCTTCGATAATCTTCGCAAATTTCGGTGCTGCTGAAGGGACTGCGGCCTACCATTGGGTGCAAATGTTAGTTGCCCATGGTGTACGAGCTGAATTGTATCCGGATGCAACCAAGCTCAAGAAACAGTTTGACTTCGCCAACAAGAAGGGTATTCCATTTATGGCTATGGTCGGCACTAACGAAATGGGATTAGATGCGATACCAGTTAAGAATCTCGCTTCCGGTGAGCAAAAGCAATTGACGTTACAGCAGATACTTGCTTTACTCAAGTAAACGGGTCCAAAATACTGGGTCGTTGTGCTCAGGCTTCATCAATACACTTCGTACCACTATGAGCTCTTGGCTGTCCCACCGGAGGTCCCAAGGCCATTGTTCCTTTTTTATTTTTAGTAGGGCAAGGTGAATACCTTTTTGTGCCTTTCGTTCAAAAAAGTCCCTATTCTGATCACTTACAGTTGCACTACTAGTACCTTTTGACGAGAAAATACAGATATCTAGCTCTGGATCGAGACTCCAAAAACCACGCTCTAAAGCGCACTGATGTAATCCTTTGGCAGCCAAAAGGCTATCCTGAAGTCGATGTGCAAACCTTCCACCGGGTACCAAGGGGAATTTCTTCATCGTTGCCCACAATGCCGCTGCAGAGGCGCCAGGTCGAGAACATTCCAGAGTTATTTCACCAAGATGTAAATCACCACTTGTAAAGTAAGTATAGGGACTGTCGTGCTTGTAGAACCGACCCTCGGCAGGGTTTTTAAGAAGAATAGATCCACATCCGTAAGGCTGGAGTCCGTGCTTGTGAGGATCAATAACCACAGAGTCCGCTTGTGCCATTGCTTCAAAATGACGCCTTGTCGCCTCCGGTAGTTGCGTTAGCTTGAAATAGCCGCCATAGGCAGCATCCACGTGAATTCTAAACGTATACTTTTCTCTTAAGGCTACTACATCAGCGAGAGGATCGACTTTCGCTAAACCTGTTGTTCCAAGGGTTACAACTACGACAGGAGGGACGTTATCCGTCAAAAGCAATTTTTCTAGCGCCATTATTTCCATTCTACCCTGAGGGTCTGTTGGTACTTCCTTGAAGGGCATACCTAAGACCTCAGACATCCTACTGTGGGTGTAGTGTGAGGCTGAACTAGCTATAACTGTTGCCTGTGGTGAGCTTTGTCTACCAACCCACAATGCTTCGAGATTAGCCATAGTTCCACCAGAAGTCAAATGACCAAGACAAGATTCAAAACCCACCATAGCTCCAAGCTGATCAATGACTTCAATTTCTAATGCAGAGGTAGCAAGACCGCCGTCTAAAGCGTGATTATTTGGATTGACGAGCGAGGTCATCCAATGAGCGGCCTGTGCAAGAGAGTGAGGCGGTTTGATCATCTGACCGGCATACTCTTGAGCGTTATACGGATAGTTATCTTGTAAACGTTCGGCAAGCTGAGCCAATACAGTCTTATCTTCCTCATCTAAGGGTAAGTCAGAAAATTTTAGTGTTTTCAGAAAGTCCCAGTTCATGTAATAAAGTTAGACTAGGTCCACATTTCTATAAACTCTCCTTTCGGGTCGTAACGTTCCGCTTGAATCTTCGTATCGAACTTTCTGAATGGCCTTGGGTCATTACCTCTGCCGGCATTGTAAAGCCAATTACCATAATTTGATGCAGGGTCGTAGTCAATCAAATGCTTCTCGAAAAAAGCTGCGCCAGCACGCCAATCGATACCCATGTCGTGTACTAAATAAGAAGCGACATTTTGTCTGCCACGATTACTCATAAAACCTGTAGCGGCTAATTCTTTCATATTAGCGTCTACAAGAGAGTCCCCTGTATTTCCAGAAGTCCACTTTTCAAAGGCTCTTGCGTTAAATCCTTGCCTTATAGGTCTTTCGCGTTGTAAGCCGTGGGCGGAAAATAAATTCTTTCCATGCTTTAGCGCAATCCACTGGAAGTATTCACGCCATAAGAGCTCAAAAAATAACCAGTAGGTACTTTCGTTAGATTTAATCTCTTCTTCAAATCTTTGAAGCTCATCATAAATCTGTCGCGCACTGATACAGCCCAGTGCTAGGAATGCTGAAAATTTAGAGCTATAATTACGACCGACCATACCATTGCGGGTCTGTTTGTATTCAAGAATCTGCTTACTCTCCCAGAGATAAAAATCAAGCTGCCTCCATGCAGCAATCGTTCCACCATTAAATGGAACCGCACTGCGTTGATCCTGAAATACATTTGGAACCTGTATTCTGTCTGAGCTTAAATTAAAATCTAACGAATCGAAAGAGGATACATCGGGTTCTTCAATGGGCGGCTGTACTCGACTGCGCTTTTCAACCTTACCCCTAAATCGCGAGAAGACTTCAGGAATTTCATTCACACCAAAAGGTAGATCACTTTCTAAATACAAGGTTCTTTCTGTCATTAAATGAACAGTTATGCCCTGATCTTTTGCTCTTTCTCTTAGGCTAAACTCCACCTTTCTTTCGTTGTAAGCAAATTCTTTTGGGGCATAAATTGCGGTTGCTTTTGTCTTCGCGGCTAGTTCAAGCAGTGCCTTGATTGGCTCAACACCGCGTAAAACGAGCAATTCACTCGAGTTGTTACGTAGAGCATCGTTGAGGTCTGCTAAACTTTCTGTCAAGAAGCGTAATCTATGGTCGCCTTTACCTTCTTCTACCCAGCGCGTATTGTGCCACGAATCTTCGTCAATATAAACAGGGATGACAGTACTATAATGAGAATAGGCTTCTGCTACCGGGGTATTGTCGCCCAATCTTAAATTATTTCTGAACCAAAGAATACAAGTGCTCACTAAAGTTGTTCTAAGTTATCTAAAACATAATTTGCTCGAGCTCTAATAGCTACCTTACTTTCTGAAGACATCTTATCAAACGTCCTGTAAACCATACCCAATCTGAAGTTGTTGCTTAGCAGTTCTCTATGACGCTCGAAGAAGTTCCAATAAAGAGAGTTAAAAGGACAACTGTCAGAATCGATTTTTGTTTTCTCGTTGTAGAAACAATTATGACAGTAGTCGCCCATCTTTTTCATATAATTCGCCGACGCCACGTAGGGTTTGGTCGCTATCCAGCCGCCGTCCGCATATTGACTCATGCCGCGAGTATTTGTGATTTCAACCCATTCGAAGGCATCAATATAAATGCTGAGATACCACAAATCCACCTCATCTGGATCTATACCGGCAAGCAGCATAAAGTTTCCTGTAACCATAAGTCGTTGAATGTGGTGTGCATACGCATGGTCTAGGCTCTGACCTATAGAGTGTGATAAACACTTCATTTTGGTTTTTCCATTCCAAAACCAACTTGGCAGAGGTGCTTTATGGCCGAAGTAATTTTCTGTCCCGAAGGCTGGCATACGTTCCCAGTAGACTCCACGCATGAATTCTCTCCAGCCTAGAATCTGACGGATGAATCCTTCAGCTGCATTCAGTGGAATGTGATCATTAGACCTGTAATACGCCTCAGCGCTTTGACATATAATCAACGGGTCTAATAGCTTCACATTTAGTGCAAAAGATATTCGACTGTGGTAAAGCGCCCAATCACTTAAAGTCATTGCATCTTGAAAATCCCCGAAGAACTGAAAACAGTGTTCAAGCCATTGCTCAAATATTGCGAGGGCCTGCTCGGTGGTCGTTGGCCAATAGTAATATCTGGGATCATCAAGGTTTCCAATGGTACGAAGTTGTGCCTTTTTAACATCAGCATATACCTCTTCGACGTTGGTTGATGGTAAGTATGGGGGAGGGATGAGGTGGTTTTTTGGCAGTTTTTTTCTGTTTTGGGAATCATAGTTCCACTTGCCACCATACGGTGCATCTCCTTCCATCAAGATGCCTGTGCGCTTTCTGAGTTTACGGTAGAAGGTTTCCATTAGGAAGCTCTTCTTTCCTTTAAAAGTTATGGTGAATTCCTCTTTGGTCGATATGAAATGCTCGCTAGATACAAATGAAACTGAATGACCCCTATTTACCAATTCTTCTAGGTTCTGTTGTACTCTGAGCTCATCCGGTTGCATAAACTGTAATTCGGTAGCATTCAGTTTAGAACTGATCGTATGCAGGATATCAGCTAACTCAACTTCTTCTGAATCAAGTAATTTATGATAATAAACCTCGTGTCCTTTGTTTTTAAGTTGTTCAGAAAAATTCCGCATTGCTTGAAGGATTCCTACCAACTTTTGAATGTGATGGGGCACATAAGAGCCTTCACCACGACATTCTACGAAAACATAGGTAATAGAGGCATCTAAATTTTTAAACCAGGAATGCGTTGGATTAAGCTGATCGCCTAGAACTAAACGGAGAGTACGTGACATGTTGGCTTAACACCACGAATTGCACGAAAGTTTAGGACAAAAAAAAGGAGCCAATTTCTTGGCTCCGTACCCCTAACCTAATTCAAAGTTGCCCTTGAATGCGTGCAATATAGAAAGAACTTTTTTTGAAGTAGCCCGCTAATTACATATTGAGTATAAAAACTTATGAATTGACCTCTATTCGGCTATTTCTTAACTTTTAGAGATAGACTTTGAAGGATTCAATCACTTCATTAAGGCATTTTTCTTGTTTCAATGAGAAGGAATCAACTGGACATTGCATCTGTAATTCGAGCAAAATGGAATTTGACAGGGTATCTCTCGTAACCAATTTATGAGCGATGACAAAGTCCCAAGGTTCTTGTTCGTACCTACCGTAATTAACCCACCAGCCGTCTACGGTATCTTTTCGTTCAGTCACCCAGGAATCTCTCGCTGCCTTAGTTACAGATCTATAGATCAGTGCTTTGCTTTGCTCGCTAACGGTGATATAGGCTCCTTTACGTTTGAAGGGCACAACGCGCAACAAAATAGAATTCGTCTCATCATCGTTCACTCTCGCTGCTTCATAGTAGTAGAAGTTCTGTTTGGCAAACTCTGGCAGGCGTACCTGCCAATTATAGTCCAGATTAAAGCTAAAGTCTATTGTTGGCAGCGCATAATACTGGGCTTGTTCGAAGTTAAAAGTATAGTAGGCGTCCAAATTACAGTCATTTTTGTAGGCTTCTGTTGTGCATGTGCAGGAAATGAGCGTTCCTATCAATAATATTGCGCTTATCTTCGTTTTCATCTTTGCTTGCAATGACGTATAAATTTGTACCACATACCGAATCTAGTGTGCCTTCAAAGGTAATGAAGGACCTCATTGCTGGAGGCACTTTTCTCGAATCAATTGCCACTAATCCATACGATTGGCAAGCATTTAAAGATCAAATCCGCCTTCAAAAAGGATATTCCTCTGATACACGAAAAGTGGTACTTGAAGCTTTCGAGCGACAAAATCCAGTGCTCAGTCCTTCTGAACAGGCGTCTGTCGATGCGTTTAGAAACGGTGCCCCTACCATTACAACGGGTCATCAATTGATGGTTTGCGGCGGTACTGTATTTTTCGAGGCCAAGATACTTAACGCTATAGCACTTGCTAAAGCTGCTTCCAAGGAGTTGGGTCAAGACGTTGTTCCTGTATTTTGGATGGCCACTGAAGATCACGATTTCGAGGAGATCGCTTCCTTTCGAATCAGCGAGCATAAATTCATATGGCAAAATTCTGGAGCCAAAGGTCCTGTTGGTTATTTACACACAAATGACCTAGCTAAGCAATTGGAATCATGGACTCAAAATGTCCCGCTAAGTGATCCACAAAAGAAGTTACTTGAACCAAGAATTCAAGCGTACCGTGAAGCCAAGAATCTTGCACAGGCCACGCGCCAATGGGTACGCCAATGGGCAGAAGGATTTGGGTTATTGGTGATAGACGGCCAAGATTTGGATCTTAAGGCTCATGCAGCACCTTTATGGTCTGCTGAAATGAATGGGATATATTCTGACTTAATTCAAAAACAAACAAATTCCTTGGTTGCTGAGGGGTACAAAGCCCAGGTTTTTCCTCGCGAGATCAATTTATTTGATTTGCGCGATGGCGATCGTCAACGGTTTGACCGACCGGATTTTAATTGTCCTGATTTTGACATTAGCCCAAATGCCCTAGTGCGTCCGCTTTACCAAGAGTTACTATTGCCTAACTTGGCCTATGTTGGAGGTCAAGGAGAGCTTGCTTATTGGCTGCAACTCGGTAGTGCTTTTGAAAAATTAGGTCGTCCTATTCCTCTGCTTTATTTGCGTAACAGTTTTTTAGTACAAGACAACATATTATCCAAAGACCTTCAAAAACTAGGTCTTAATATTTTTGAATTACTCGGTACTAGTGGTGAAGGAATCAAGAGCCAACTATTGGGTAAACATACGGTGCTACAAGCAGAAGGTGAGGCACTTCAAGCGCCGTTAATGGAAGCGATAGCAGATTGGAATCGTTCTTTGACAGAAAGCTATCCGGAGTTACGACAACATGCTGCTGCCTTGAAAGTCAAAATGGAAAAATTGGCGCAACGAACCGCGGAGATAAGATACCGCACGCATAAACGTAGGCACGATGAATATATGCGTAGTATTGATCGTGCCATGGATTCTATTTACCCAAATGGAACTTTTTGGGAACGTCGTGCATCCTATATCGATTTGATTGGAAAACTAGGTCAGGACCCAAGAGATGCTTTGGTTGAAAAAATGTCAACAATAAAGGCAGGAATCCTCGTTATTCAGCCGGATTTTTAGTGGTATTTTTGTGCTATGCAAGAAACCATTTTGATTCTCGATTTTGGCTCTCAATACACGCAATTAATTGCGCGTCGTGTTCGAGAGCTCAATGTTTACTGTGAAATTCATCCTTTTAATAA
>MDTG01315714.1_pt1 | contig 13129 bp, 5 predicted proteins | sample 811421 | NCBI WGS metagenome assembly MDTG01 (sample SAMN05326645, study PRJNA326480) | marine metagenome | isolation source: seawater | place: Pacific Ocean: South East | collected 2011
AGGAGCTGGAGATGACTTAGATAAAAAATTACGTAAAATAGACAATAATTTCTTAGCAGTATCTAAAGCATCTAAAAAATTAACTACACAGTCTGCTGAGCTAAATGCAAACATAAGTAAGTTTGAAGACATGAGAGTCAATAAACAATTTGGTAAAGACTTAGACAGTATTGAAAAAACTTTATCAGTAATAGACGACATGGCTGGCAAAGATGACTTTATGGGTATTAAGGGCTCTGGAGAATTTCAAATAACTAAAGACTTTGAAAGAAGAATTACTGAACAATTTGGTGCAGATGCAACAAAGGTATTAAAACCAATCATTGAATTAAGAAAAGGTGTAGACGACCAATTAAAAAAATTAACTTCAAAGAGGAACCAATTAGCAGAAACAATTCAAAGCTTAAGAGGTGACTTAACAAGTAATTTAATAAAAGATTTTGAATTACAAGGTCTAGGTAAAGAAGGAGCAATTGCTGCAGCAAATACTCAAACTGAACAAATACTTGCTCCTGCTAAACAGGCTTTAGATAATTTTGATGATTCTTTAGGTGAATTTGCTCAAGGAACTGTTGACTATCAAAACTTAGATGACTTAAATACAAAACTAGATGACCTTAAAGAACTAGGAAAAGTTACTGATAAGGAAATTAAAAATATTACTGGAAGTAATGAAGAATTAGTAGATAGTGTAAATAAAGTTACAGGTGCATTTGAAGATGAAAATATTGCATTAGAAGACTTTGGAGATAATACTAAGAACTCTGCTAAAACAAGTCGTCAAGCACTAAGGACAGTAGCAAATCAATTAAAATCAAACGCTTTTGAAACAACTAAAAATAAGAATGCAAACAGGTTATTAGAACTACAAAATAAAAAAACTGATATAAGTTTTAAAAAGTTAAGAATAGCTATGAGAGGAACAGCTGTTCAAGCTTCAAAAGGTGCACAAGCTGTTGCGACTGTTGGTAAAACATTAAAAATGTTGTTACTCCCTACCAGGAAAGCAACATTAGAACTTCAAAGATTTAACGCTCAACTTCAAAACTCAACAATACTTTCTGATAACTTTAAGAGAGCTGCTGGAGGTATGATTACTAAGATAGCTGGTGCAAAAGCAGCTATAAATGGTTTTGTTGTTGCTATAGCTGGTATGGTTGCATTACAAGCAGTCTTTACATTATTTACTAAATTTACATCGGAACTTGCTAAGACCAAACAAGCTGTTGACGCTGTAGCTGAATCTTATCAATCATTTATAGACATAGACCAAGATATAGAAGTCAGTGAATTAAAACTAGCAGAATTATTTAAGATAAGAGATGAAGAATTAGCTAAATCTAATCCAAATTCTGAATTATTAAAAGCTGTCAATCAAAGGATTAAAGACGAAGAAAAAGCTTTAGCAGCAGCAGGAGTCAAACAACAAGAAGCTATACAAGAATTTGGTAACCAATTATTATTTGACACTACTTCTGAGTCTAATGTAGATGAAAGAATGGAAGCACTAGCTGAGTTCTTTGAGGTAGACCCTGAATTATTTAAAGCTAAATTAAATGAAAAATTAGGTGAGCAAGTAATTGATTTTCAAAATGCAACATCTGAGTCAATATTAAATACATTATTTGATGTTGGATTAACAGATTCTGCTGGAAATGTAATTGATGTAATTGAACAAGATACAGAAGACTTTTTTAACGCAGTAATAGATAAATACGGTGAAGGATTAGAAGGTGGTGTAGCAAAGCTTAATCAAGGTTTAGGCCTAAATGCACTTGCAGATAATTTTGCAATAAACGTTGCTAGTGGTGGTAAAGACCCATTTAATGGCATACGTAAGATGATAGAGTCAGGTGCTAATTTAACATTTGATGAGCTAGACAATGGTGACATAGTATTAACTAACAAACTTGCACAAATAAATGAAACATTTACTGTTGCAGGAGTAGAAATAGAAACATCTGCTAATAACTATGCACAAAATATGTATGGCGTATCACAAGATTTAATTGATGAGACAATAGCAACATTTAGTAGAGACGAATTAGAAAAACTAGGTTTTAATGTAGATGACTTATTGAGTGACGACAACATGGAAAAACTTCATGAGTTTACAGCTACTTTGGTCGGTCTTGAAACTATAAGACGACAAGCTAGAGGTAAAGGCTCTGGAATATTTGATAAAGATGAAATAGGAGAGATGAGTACATTTGTTCGTGTACAAAATGAAGCCTTACGTGAACAAGCTAGATACCTCAAAATGCAAGGTGTTCTTGCTGAAGATGTTGATGTAATAAACAATAGAGGTAAAGCAATTGTAGCTATTACTGCTGCTGAAGAAGTTTTATTTCAACAAAGATTAGCTGAAGCTCAAGCATTAAGACAAGAATTAGAATTAGAAGAGTTTCAACTTACTGCTCTACAAAAAGCTCTTAAGAAATCCTTGCAATCTGCTGCTGACCAGGCATTAAGTTTATTTAGCGATATGCCACAGAAAATGAAAAAATCTGTAGCACAGATTGTTGAAGAGATGACAATTAAAGAAGTACAAGTAAGAAATTTTGAAACACAAATTAAAAAGCTTGCAGCTTCTTTCCCATTCTTAGCAGCAGAATTAGCTAAGACTGGCCCTGGTGCTATTGACCAAGTAAATGGTTTCTTAAATGACATGACTGCTGCTTTATCTGTTGAATCTACATTAATGAGAGGTAGAGAACAAGGTGCGGTAGATTTAGGTATTAGCCAAGAAGAAATAGACAAAGCTAAACAACAAGGTCTACAAATAGGTCAGGCCTCAGCAGATGGTATTCTTGTTGGATTACAAAATCGTAAAACACAATTACAAACTGTATTTGTAAGTGTTATGAAAGATGCTGTTGATGTAGTCAAACAATGGTTGCAAGAAAACTCTCCTTCACGAAGATTAAGAGACCAAGTCGGTAAGCCAATGATAGACGGTATTATTGTTGGTATTGAGGACAAGGAGAAAGAACTTCACACACAAGCAGTTGAAACTACTGAAGTAGCAGTAGATGGAATACTAGACACACTTGGTGAGGGAAGGTCTTTTATAGAAAAAGAAATAGACGATATATTCTTGATGATGACTCATCAACAAGCTACAAGTGAATTAGAGATGGCATTTAATGCATATCAAAACTTTAGAGAGGCATTTAGAGGATTAAACGAAGCTGCATTTGCACAACAAAAAGCTGAACAGAATTTAATGAGAACTAGAAGAGAGCAAGCTAAGTTTGCTGAAGACTTCCTAAAACTACAACAAGAATTACAGAAAATGGAGGTTCTAGGTAGAAAAGGAAATGTAATTGCTTCTGAAGAATTAAATATATTAAAACAAAAAGTAGCTCTTGAGGAAATGCGTAGAAAAGAACGTCAACAATTTACAGCTACCGAAAAGTTAGCTATACAAAATGCTAAAGAAGAATTAGAGAAATTAGAGTTAGCAGCTGAAGCAGGAATTGTTTCTGGATTAGAAGTTGAAGCGGCACAAGAAAGACTTGACGAATTAACTGGTAATAATAAATCCAAAGATGAGCAAAGAATTGCTGTTTTAGAATTAGCTGAAGCTGAAAGAAGATATAACGAAACTGTTCAAGAAGCTAAAGAAACTGATAAAGAATTAGTAAGACTTAGAGAGCAAAATGCTCAAGCATTAGACACTTTAGCTAATGAATCATTCGAGCTTCAAGGAGCATATAATCAATTAGAAAGAGCTATAGAGGGAACTGTAAAAGCAGACTTAGAATACGAAAAAACTAGAAAAGTATTTAGTGACTTTGTAGATAATTCACCTCAACTATTTGGTCAATTAATGGACGCTTATGGCGGAGTAGACTCTTCAATTGGAACTCTTATAACAAGTACAGTCAATCTTGCAGACACTACTGAAACACAAATGGCTAGAGCTATAAAGTCCGTTAGAGAGTTCGTAACAGAATTAATTATTGCACAACAAACAGAAGCAGATTTACAAGCATTTGGTGGAACTACTACAATGGACCCAGATAGTGCTGTTTATCAAAGTGTATTTAAGAAACGTGGTACAGCTGAAGAAGTATTAGACGCACAAAAACTTACATCAGCTGGAAGTCCTTTTGCTGCATTGTTGAGTGCTGCAATTGCATCAGGCCAAACTGCTTTTGACAAAGACCCTAATCTTGCATCTAACAAAAATGTATTTGCAAATCAACTTGAAGCAGATTCTACCAAAGCACAAACAGATGCTATGTTACGTGACTTAGCAGACCCTAACATAAGTAGACAGTACAACGTTGCACAAGTTGCTAAATTTATAGAAGGTATGCTTGGAATACCTGTAGTTATTGACTCATCAGGAAACATGGCATTTAATGCAGAATCATTAAGAGGCCTTGGTATGAGTGACGACCAGATAGATATGTTAAATAGAAACTTTGGTAACACAGCAGGTTTAGCAAACATTAACGTTTTAGAAGGTGAACAAAGTTCTTTTGTTACCTCTACTAAAGATAAAGACTATTCATCAGCAGAAGGTGAAAGAGTCATGAATAATCGTAATCGTAATTTTAATTACAATGCTAACCCTACTAGCATTTCTCAATTCTTAAATTACTTAAAACAAACAGGTGCATTAGTTGGTGGTAACGCAAGTAGTCTAAATACTATATATGATTTAATTGATGCATCTAACATGAGTAGAAAAACTTATGCAGATGCTGTGGCTGGAAAAGGTAGATTTGCTGATAATGCAATAAGAGACCAATATTTACAAACACTTCAAAATAATTTCAATAGAGTTCTTAAACCATTTATGGGTAGTCGTAACTTAGTCCTTAAAGGATATAAGTATGGTGGTTTGATGAAACCTTTCCAAAGAGCACTTGTTGGAGAGTATGGACCAGAAATGGTTACTGCTACTCCTAACGGTGGACTAAGAGTTCAACCACAATATGGTGAATCAGGAGCTAGTATTAATGTAGAAAATGTTAATGTAAATGTGACTGGAGTTCCTTCAGACCCAATGCAAGCTAGAAAAGCAGCAATACAAATACAAAATGCTTTAGTTAAGCTAGGTAAAGAAGGTTCATACGGCGGAGGATTGAGAAGAGCATAATGGCAAATCAAGTACACATAGGAAGACTAGATATAACATCACCAGGAACTTTAAATTTCCAATCTAGTGATGGTGGTAGAGGTTTAGCAATACAAGGAAGAATTGGTGGTGTTGAAGCAACACTAGACCACGTTAAATACATAAGAGATGAACTTGTATCATTAGCAGCTTATGGATTGGTTGTTCCTTTTAGATATGATGGTGATAGCTCTTATGATGGATATGTAAGAATAAACTCTAGTTCTGTATCTACAAATAGATATACAAGAGCTGGTTTTAGTTACAGCGTAGACTTTGAATACTTAGGAAGAAGTGGTGAAATACAATTTGAATCTAGATTTACTGGTGCTTTACTAGATAATGATTTAGACATAACAAGTACAAGCAATCAACATCATGCACCTCCTGGTAACAGTTATAATTACTTTCACGCTGGACAACCAACTGATGGTACTAGAGTTGCATCAGACCTAACTAGCACGGCTACAGGAGCAACTACAACTTTAAGATTAAAGACTGATAGTGACGTTAGGGATTTTAATGCTACTTATCATGTAGAGCCTGCTGATTACTATAAAGGTTCATGTCGTGTTTCTACAGGAACATATAGTACTGGTACTGGTACTACTGCATTAGAAGTTAAAAATGGATTATTTTCTTCCAACAAGCCTGGTCAATTAGTTTTAGAAAATGGATTGATTAAATTAATATTTTCAAGTTCAAGCACAAGAGCTGGGTTTACATCCTATATCTTTGATGTTTCTGATTACCAATCTAGTAAAGACTGGGCATTCAGTCGAGGAGAACCTACAGGTTCAGCACAATTAGGTGATGATTGGCAGGGTTGGCAAACAATGCAAATCCTAAAAAATCACCCTGAATGTGCTACCGTTAGACTTACAACTTATTTGAATTCAGACTCTAAAGATGGAAGGCTAGTGGTGGATTTTAGTTTAAGAAGAGGTTCTCATCATGTATCTATAGTTGCTAATCAATTTACAGCAAGTAGATTTAATTTGTCTTTAGAAACTGCTTCAGGTACAAATGCAAGTTCAGGCACTGGTTATATTTATGATGGTAGCAGTAGTCCTGAAGATGGTAATAAGTGGATATTAGGAAGCCCAGAAAGTGCTTCTAGTTCTTTAAATTTTGATGCTACAAGGGAAATGATGTATAAGAGCGGTGCTCAAATGAAAGCTTTTCTTGGCTACCAATTAGCACAAGAAGATGCAAGTATAAACACTGGTGACACACTTGATTCAGTTCGTGACCAGTATTTAGACAATGTATATGAGTATCAAAAAATAATTAAAGCATAATGCCTTACAGAATAATAAAAAGAGAGAATCAATTTTGTGTACAGAAAACTGTAGACGATAAAAAAATTATTGCTTGTCATAATAATGAAGATGACGCATACGCACAAATGAGAGCACTATACGCTGCTGAAGGGGATAAATAATGAGTGTAACTGAGAAGTTAATGGCACCTGGTTCTTTTGACGTACAATTGGACTATAACAAATTGCCTAACTCTGTATTAAATAAAATAGACGCTTGGGACCAAATTGTTATAACTCCTACACGATTAGAAGAAACTGATTTAGATGATAAGTCTATGCTTAATACAGCAGAGTATGTTGGTGTTATTAAATCTTTAGCTTTAGGTGATGACTCTGTTCAAATATCTGGTGCAGGTCCTATAACCTATTTAGGAGATAGTGAAGCTAGAGGTATGCCTGTATCTGACCAGGGTGGTGTTTCTAATATGAGAACATTTCAGAACAAATCATTGTCATTCGTATTAGATAATGTAACTGACGGTACACCTTATGGATTATTAAGAGATGGTAGAAGCGGTAAGTTAAGAAGCATTAGAACAGGCACTATTACTAACCCTGTTAAGGAAGGCACAGATTTACTTTTAAATTTTGAAGGAACTAATGGTGCTAAAACTACCACTGATGCTACAGATAAAGACCATACAATAAAGTTTTACGGCAATGCTCAAATAAGTTCAACACAAGCTAAACATGGAAGTACAAGTTTATATTTAGATGGTCAAAGGTCTTATATAGAGGTTGACTACTCATATCACTTTCAATTTGAAAGTCAAGACTTTACGGTTGAATGGTGGGAATATAGGACTGCATAATGCCATTATTTGATTTAGCAAACGCATCATTATCTTCTGCTGGTTTACAGTACATAAAAGATAGAGTAGGATTTGTTCCTTACGTTTATGACACAGCATATCCTGTTATGGGTAACTATATAGATAATGACCCTGTTCCTACTGGTTCTACAATTTTTGCTGAAAGTATTGGTGGCCGTGTTCCCTTTGACCCTGAATTTGCTGATGGTGTAAGAGGTAGCTTATGTGTTGGTTATGGCCACACTTATCAAAATGAAGGTGCAATGCATAGAGGTGCTGAATCTCTTTATTGGCAGTTTTATGATACAACTGGTGGTTTTAATATAAATGGAACTTTTTATAAGTTTCCAATAAGTAAAGGAGATAATATTGCTACTGGTGGTACAGGTGGTAATTATTTAGATTCAACTAGCACGGCACAGGAAACTGGTGTAAGAATTAGATATACTGGTGATGATAGTGATGATGAAAATATGAGATTTTCTGAATCATTAGCTAGTACATTATTACAACAAGATTTAGTAGGACATGTATTAAATGTAAAAGATGTACTAGAAGACTATGCTGGTGCATTTCCCTACCATGCTGCCTCTGCACAAAAACATTTTGACTTAATGGTTTCTTTATCATTTCAATTAGGAAAGAAAGCATTTGAAGATTCATACTTTATATATTTATACAAATTAGTTACAGGAAGTGGTGTAACAAGCACATCTGACTTAAATGATTACAATGATGTTGCTTATGCACTGATGTTTCATGGTACTAAAGCTAAACCATCTGATTATCCTTCAGGTGAAGACCCAGTTAAAAAACAAGTATTCAATCCATTACTTATAAATGGTGTAAATGTTACTTGGGAAAATAAAAGAATTTGGGACAGCTCAATGATAAAACAAAGACAGGAAGATATTGATTATCTATTGGGTACTCCAAATGATTTACAAACTGCTACAGATAAAATTGACCCAATAACTGATTCTCAGTGGTTTCAAGGACCTAACATACCTGCTGACAAATTTCCAGATATTTCGCAAATGCCTGGTTGGATAGATGTTATTACTTCCACACTACCAGCTGGTACAGTATCAAATACCTTAAATACTTTAATAGCACAAGGAAGAATAGACCAGATACCTTTGTACTACACAGGAGATGCTTCTGTATATGACACCGAACCAGGTGACGAAGATTATTACGAAGAAGACCCATTTTATATAAAAGCATATTCTGAAATCTGGCAGATTAACAATAGATGGTATAAAGGTGCTCAAACATTTTTAAGTGCTAGGCAATCAACTACTAATGGCCCTGCAATAGCAGCTCAAGGTGATGGTTCTATACCGCCATACATATTTGGTTTAGATAATGGTTCTGGAGAACTACAAGTCTTTATGACTTCTACTTATGCTAGTGCTGACATTGATGGTATAACTGGTGTAGATAGCACAAGCTGGGATATTGCTAATGGTTTAAAGTTAGGTGATAAATCTTTAAATCAATGGGTACATAGAGCAGTTACTAGAAAAGGTAACAAGTTTACTACTTGGGAAAATGGAACAAAGGTAACTGAATGGACTTCAGATAAAGTTGTTAAAAGGAATACAAGAGATGCTAAAACAGGTGGAGAAGAAAACAAAGTATCTTTAAATTTATCTATTGGAAGAAGTCAGCAAGCAGATTATTTTAAAGGATATATTGATGGTATTAAAATTACTAAAGGTGAAGCTATTTATACATCTGCATTCACACCATCTTCAAGTGCTCCAACAATAGATAGCACTACAAACCTATATACAGGAAACCACAACTTAGAATCTGCATACAATGCAATTAAGAAAGTAAGTACACAGTTAGATACAGAATTTAGAGTAAACAATAATGGAACTATTGACGCAGGCCCTAAAGAAAATTTATTTGAAGGTCATGATGTAGACCCACTTGCAATAATTGTTAGAGACAGCTCTGGAGAAGACCCAGGAATTATTGGTTTAAATCCTGATGCTCTTACTACACAGTTTGAAGCTGAGGATTGGGTATCTGGTGTTGAATACTTAGATAGTGTTGGTTCTGATGGAGACAACATTGACTTATATGAAAGATTTTTAACAGATATTCCTTATTACGATTTACATGGAAACAAACTAGAAAGAGTAAGTTATGTATCAGAAACAGACGTAAACTCTATTATGGCACCAAGAAGAGCTGAGGCTTTCTTAGAAGAATTTACAAGAATTAAAAAATCATTGTCATTATCCCTAGAATATTATGACGTTAAAGGTGACTTTGAAGTAGGGGATATGATATTTGTATATGACCCTGAAGTTGGTTTTGTTGATACAGTAGATAAAGCATTGGCTGATGGTAGAACAGAACCTTATGAAACTATTTGGCAAGGTCAATATATTAATCCTGAAAAGATAAGAATTGTAGGCCTTACATATCCTATAGAAGATTACTACGGAGTATATCTTAGAAAAGTTGTGAGTACTGCACCATATAAGGTTGAATACACAGACTTAACAGATTACATGATATTTGAACAAGGTAATACTCAGCTTGACATTGGTGACTTAGGGAAACAGATAGGTGACGATTTAAGATTTTCTGCACAACTCAGTGGTACAGTAACTGGTTCTAAGTTATATAAACCAGCTAAAGTTATTGACCCTGATGATTTAGATTCTGAAGGAATTAGAACAACTTCAAGTTTTTATACAGATGCTTTAGGTACACAACAAGCGATTATATTTGTTGAATGGAGAACTCCAAGAAACCAAGACGGAACTTTAATACAAAATGGTATGCATTATGAAATAACTGTAGAACCTGTAAATCCTGACCTAGGTGATGCAGTCCACTACTTTGTCCAATGGGGTAATGAAACATTTACTGTTGAAGGTTTGCAAAAAGCTACAGATTATAAAGTCGGTGTACAAGCAGTTACTACAGGTGCAGCTTCTGGTTTTGTTTACGAGACAATTACAACAGCAGTAGATACAGGAACACCAAATACACCTGACCAGGCTGCGACTATAGCTACATTGCAGGGTGCAGTACAAATTGTACATAATTTAGGTGCAGCTACCGATAATAGTGGTAACCCTGTTCAGACTGTAGTTGACTTTACACTACCTAATGACTTAGCTTTCTTAAATGTATATGGTTCTACTACAAGCGGATTTACAGTAAACGCTCAATCATTTTTAGGTCAAATAAAAGCAGACGCATCTATGTTAAGAAATAGTGTTCCTGCTGTTGCAACTCTAAAAGGTGATTCGCTTGAAAGTTCAGATACTATGCACTTTAGATTTACTGCTGTTGATAATGCAGGAAATGAATCTGGTGCGTCTACTGAGCAAACTGGTAACGCTCAATTAGTAGCTACTGAAAATATTGATAATGCAGCTATTACAGAAGCTAAAATACGAAACCTTGCAGTAACAAATGCAAAGGTAGCAAACGCTGCAATTACTAATGCAAAGATTGGTAATTTAATTGAATCTGATAATTATGCTACAGGAGTTTCAGGCTGGTCTATACAGAAATCAAATGCTACATATACTGATGGTTTTATTGAAATAAATGATGCTTTAATAAGAGGTAATATTACTGCCGATACAGGAAACATTGGTGGTTGGACTATTGCTAATGATAAATTAACAGCAGGAAACCTAGAACTTGATGGTGGTAATACTACAATAAAAGGTAACTACACACAAGGTTCAGCAGGTTTTAGTTTAAATAATGATGGAACTGTTGAATTTAATAGTGGTACATTTAGAGGAGACTTGGTTGCAGGAACAATAGATATTGGTTCTAATGCTTTCCAAGTAGATAGTCAAGGAAGGTTATTTATGGGAGCAGCTAACTTCGGTAACGCTAACTTTAGTGTTGACGCTAGCGGTACTTTGGTTGCATCAGGTGCAACTATAGCTGGTACTTTAAATATAAACGCAGGTTCAATACATATAGGATAATATGGCAAATTTTAATGTAGACACAAATGGTAATCTCTGGATAGGAACTAATGTATCAGATACTTTTAGTACCGCTCAAGGACAATCTGCTACTAATTTTTATGTAACAAGTGCAGGAAGTATATATGCAGTAGATGGAACTATTGGTGGTAACACAATTGGTTCAAGTTTTATAAAATCAAACAATTATAGTGCAGGTAGTGCTGGTTGGATAATTAATTCAGATGGTTCAGCAGAATTTGATTCAGTAGAAATTAGAGTAGCAGAATCTGACCAATCAAGCGAAGACAATATTCCTGATGGTGCTAAAGCACTATATGTTGGAGCAATACCTATTTACGATTTCAACGGTAATTTAAATATTCACCCAGCAGATGGTAAATCAATAATTATACATAACGGAAATCCTTTCATAATTAAAGGTGAGACTGGTAGTGCTCAAATGAAATTTGATGGTGCAGGTTCTTTTGGAGACTTTGTTTTTGATTTAGCTTTTGTTACTTATTCAACTGCTCAAGGAGATAACACAAGAAGATACTCAAACCCAACACCTCAAACAAATATTAGAGAGTTTTACTTTGAAAATGATAATACAACTATATGGAGAGCTAACGAACAAAACGCAGATGTAGAGTTTTTTGGTGACATAGGATTACCATCTGGTGGAAAAATCTATATTAATGGTGATGATGGTTCAAATGGTGAAGTTTTAACAAGAACAGCTACAGGTATGGAATGGGCTAACACTTCTTCTGGAATAACAGCAGGTGCAGGTCTTAATTTATCTGGAACTAACGTTATGTCTGTAGATTTTGGTAGTGGTACTTCACAGGCTTCAAGAGGAACTCATAGCCACGATGGTGATTACGTAGATACTGTTAGTGGCTCAACAGATGCTTTAACTATTAGTGGTAGAAATATAACATTAAACTTTGGAAATACAGGAACTAGAGTTGCTGCTGGAAACCATGACCACGATGGTGATTATGCAGCACCTGCACATGGTACGCATGTTAGTTCTTCTTCAGCAGTACAAGCAATTTTTCCTGGTGGATTAAGAGGCTCTGTAGTTATTGCAGCAGGAACAGGATTTTTAACAGGTGCTACACAATCTGTAGGAAATAACACAGTAAGAGTTAATGGTACAACAAATAGGTCTAGTTCCACAACAATGGGGCATATTCTCCCAAACTCAAGTTCTTCGGCATTAGGCTTTCAAAGTTCGGGAGGTTTTTGGAACAGACTGTATGCACAAAACAGTACCTATGTAAATTCTGACGAAAGAAACAAGATAGAAATTATTGATATTCCTTATGGACTAGATTACATAAATACACTAGTGCCTAAAGAATATGAAAAAGTAAGAACGATTGTACGAGGTTGTGATGTTTGTAACACTCCTGTTCTTGAAGGAGATGAATGTTTACAATGTGATGAAAATGAAGACACTCCAAACATAATTGATAATTTAGATGTTACAGGAGAAGTTGTAGGAAAAAAACATTTTGGTTTCTTAGCACAGGATTTAATAACAACACCACCTGAGCCAAATAAAGACATTGCTCTTGTCGATTATAATTCAGATGAAGACACTTATGCTGTTGCTTACGAAGAATTAATTGCACCATTAGTAAAAGCAGTACAAGAACTAAGCACACAGATTTCAGATTTGAGTGCTAGGATAGAGGTGTTGGAGGGATAATGGAAGATTCTAAAAAAGCAAATTACGACTTAGAGTATAAGTTTGTTAATGACCAGTATAAAAAGGATTATATCTTGGCAAGAATAGCAGAAGCAGAAAGAGCTCATTTTGAATTAATGGTAGATAGACTTGACGAAAATCATAGTGAATATCATGATTGGGCAGACGCAGTTGATTCTG
>MDTG01390846.1_pt1 | contig 13129 bp, 11 predicted proteins | sample 811421 | NCBI WGS metagenome assembly MDTG01 (sample SAMN05326645, study PRJNA326480) | marine metagenome | isolation source: seawater | place: Pacific Ocean: South East | collected 2011
GCCAAATACCTCGCCGACGAGTGCAACTTATCGCCAGAGCAAGCTTGGGCGATTGAAGAGCAAAAAATCAAGCAGCTGTCGACAAGAGAACGTGCACCAATTGCTGATTTGAATGCTAAGATTTCGATCGTTGATGGGGCAGCCGAGCTAGCGAATAATAATAGCTCAAACCATCAGATGTGTGATGAGTTTGAGCAATTCATCGTTGGGCAATACGGTCGATAGCAGGTGCTAAGCACCTTTAACCTAGGTTGAACCAAAAGACCAAACGAAAAAAGGACGATCAATGAGCGTCCTTTTTTGCTTTGTACCCGAGTCTACATCGTGGCACATACAGGTTGAATGTCATTCTCGAAATCAATATCGACAGAATCAACACTGCGTAAAGACTTTCTGTGAATACCAAATACTTGTCCCGTCAAAACAATATAAAACTTTTCTGTTTTGAGTAAATGCCAAGCTTCATCAAGAGTTTCGGCATAAACCTTATTCTTGAGATCTTGTGGGCGAGTACCTGCAACTCTTCCATGTTTACGTGCTAACTCGAAGAATCCATTTCGATTAGGCTTACACGTAAATAGGGTATCATTTCCATAAATAATACCCGTAGCCGTAATGCTCTTAACCATTACATTTCTCCAAATAATAATTCCACTCGTGGTATTGAGTGGCATACCACATGTCGATTTGTGGATGCTTAAACTGCATAAAGAAGAGAATACGGTATAACGACCAGGCAAGCGATTACACCATAGTGTTCAGTTTCAGTATTTGAAATCTTAGAAGTAGTAGTAAGCGGCTGCGAATACGTGTGTCTCTTCATCGTATTGCGCGCTAGCCTCGCCAACACGGTAACCGTCTAAATCTTGCTTGATATCGATACCCATGTCAGCGTTATCAGCGATACGGTACATTGCCGCAATATTGATGTAAGAAGAATCTACGTTAGATTGACCATCTAATTCATTACTGTTAAATGCGTAACCCGCTGCAATTGTTAGATCGGCAGAAACCGCGTAACCACCTGAAACGTAGTAACCAGTGTCTTTCTTAGAGTCACTTTCATCAATCCAAGAGTTCATACCTAGCGTAAGGTCGCCAACTTTTACATTACCTGACACCGTATATACTTCGTAATCAGCATCGTTATCACGCGATTCATAACCAGCGTAAATATTGAACACTTCTTGCTCTAAACCGATGTAACCGTTAATACCTTTGTCAGCATCGTTATGATCATCGTCAGTTTCAAAGTAAGAAACGCCGTAAGCAAAGCCATTGGTTGCACCTTGGAACTTGATAACGTTGAACGCATCAGAAGCGTCGCCAGCAGAAGCCCCAAACTCGTATGTTGTATCACCAGCGCCATCTACTTTGTCTAATGCAGTATCGTTTTCCCAACCGAATGAAGCGATACCGAAACCAGTATCAAAACCAAGCCACGCTTTATCTACGTCAGTTGCTGGACCTGTATCGATACCGTTTGTCCAACCCGCCGTTGCTGCGTCATTTGCAGAAACGTTGTTGTCTGTCGTGTAATTCACCATTAAGTCAGTTTCGAAGTAACCGACAACACGGTTGTTGCGGTAGTTTACTGCAAGCGTAAGGCCTGTCGCCCAGTCATCATAAAACGCTTTAGAGCCCGTGTCGTAGTAACCACCAACACCAAAAGAGCCTGATACTGAGAATTGATCTTTATGCATTGAATCAAATGCAAACATATCTTCGTTCTGGCTGTTTTGGCTGCTTGTGTTTACAGCGAAAGCTGAGCTTGAAATACTCGCAATCGCAAGTGCTACTAATGTCTTTTTCATGATAACCACTACCTGTATATATTGATTCGGCCTTGTTAGTCCGGCCTTTTGGAGTGGCGCTATTGTTCAAAAAATTATGTTATTGATATACCGTAAATTTACTGAAATTTTATAGCTTTGGTGAATTTCATGAAATAAGAATATATTAATGTGTCGTTTATATAGAAAAACGCAATCCGAGTGTAAAGCCGATGTCCGTGCTGTTATCCATGTTACGGATGTTTTCGACTATCAAGGTTTCAACCGCGAGTCGATACAAACGATATCGATACCCAACGACCACTTCGTTAGAGGTTTCTGAAAAATCAGGATCATTACTCGCCCAACCTTGATAGTTGAGAGACTCTATAACCAAACTGTGTTGTTGGTTAAGCCGGTATTCATACCCTATCGCCCAACTTGTACTGAGGTTTTCAGGGCTTAGGTTTTCATCTCTCACAGAAGAGCCATCGCTGTTTCGATGTACGAGCCCGAGGGTGGAGAATATGCTATGCCTTGGCGTGATATAGCTGTAGTTGAGTTGAATACCTTGCTCGAAGCTTGTTCTCGCAAACAGCCCATTTTTTACATTGTTATAAAACAGCGAACCACCAGCCGAGAGCGACATTGGCCCTCTAGAATACAGCAGTAGTTCATTGTAAAAAGTCAGCGCATTAGTTAAATCATCACTTTCAAAGTCAGACGCATGAACACCCGCATTGTTAAAATCCATGGTGGATTGATTCTGATAATAATCGAGTGAATAAGTACCCGTATGAGCCCATATACTCGCCTGAGTATAAGAGGACTTGAATTCAATAGTGCCTGCTCTGTTAGGTTGAGCCGAACGAAGCTGAGTTGAAAGCACATTTGAATGTATTGGAGATTGTGCATAAACAAACAGAGGAGACGCTAGTGCTGTACGAAAAGTTAGCATCAACAATGATAAGGTCAGTAGTGTTCTTAAAATAATCACAGGGTTATACGGCAGAATTAAAATTCTTGAGCCTATAAAAAACACCGTTCAATTGCTGCAGTAAAAGTACGGCTTTTCGCCATGCCTCATATAATAAAGCGTTATAAAAAAAGAGAACTTAGAACACCTTCGCGATCTTGTAATGTTAACTTGCGCTGTCGTGCTTTAGCGAATATCTTCAGCGCGTGAATGAGTAGCCGAACGATTGATAAGGAAAAAATGTGAGCGCTTCTAACTATAGCTTTGAACAATTATTAATGAAGCAATCTGCAACTTTGATCAATAGTGATCCAAACAACTTTCAAACAACTTGGTCGCAAGCGAGCTTTGACGTACTTGATTGGTTTGGTATTGATCGTCTTACACTTTATCCAAATTCAATGGTCTTATTAGAAGATGGCAAAACGTGCTCAGTCTCCAAAAAACACATTCCTCCAGTTAACAAGAAGAACCTCATTGGTGGTAATTATCTTGATTACTTAAAGCTTTTGAAGACTAACGAGACCTATCTAACCTTCTCAAAAGATGAGCTCATAAACAGCAATAACTATGTATTAAAGCAGTTGTACAAAGAAGGGGGACGTTGGCACTGTATCATACCACTACAGCTATTTAATCAACGTTGGGGAGCATTGTCTTTTACTAATTTTCACGATGCCGACACCAATTTCGACTTAGAAGACATCAAACGCTTAAAGTTAGTCTGTGAAGTTTGGCTTTGTTACTGGCAACATTCCACACTAGCTAGAACGCTAAAACAGAATGAGAACCGACTAGAAGACGACAGTGATAAGCTACTATTACTGACAAAAAAGCAGACCAAAGTTTTAGCGCTGATTGCTCAAGGGTTTAGCGCAAAAGATTGCGCAGAGCAACTTCACTTAAGTTCAAGAACCATAGAATCTCATAAGTATAGAATGCTTGGACTGCTCAATTTAAATAACCATAACGAGCTCATTCAATTCGCCTTACGTAATGGCCTAGGTCTTACAGAAAACATACACACGACACGTTAAAATAAGGCACTAGATATGTCTTAAGCTCGATACCGCCTGTTACTCGTTACCTTCACTCAGAGCAAATTTGATCTCATCAGAAGAGAAACCTTTTCGACTCAACATTGCATAAGCTTTAGAGCGTTCTTTATGGTCATTAAGATCATAGGATTTTTTCTGTAACTGCTCTAAACAAGAAGAGTAGAAATCCAGTTGCTCTTCATTAATCAATCGGTCGATTAACGATGGCAGTTCACTGGTATCGATTTGTCTTTGTCTCAACTCTTGCTGGATAGCAGTCAAGCCTTTACCCTTACGAGCATACTTAAGCACTTCTTTCTCTAAGTCAGCCTTCTCTGCTTTAATTTGCATGTTACTCATAAGTTCATGGGCTTGCGGGTGCTGATCAATCGCCACTTTAACTTGTTGATAGCTAAAGCCGCGCTTTTGCAGTGTCGCCACAAGCTTTTCACGGCTCATGGTAAAGCTTGTGTAATAGTGGTTAATTCGATCTATTAAGATGTTTTGTTCATCAATTGATTTCTCAAAGGACACCTTATGGATGGCATCAGAAATCACAGAGTCCTTTAGGCCCTTCTTCTTCAATTTTTCAACAATATATCGAGAGCCAAATTCACCAGAAAAAGCTTGCTCCACAAATTGTTCTGCAAACACTTGGTCAGACTTGAGATACCCAAAGCCTTTCAAGGTGCCCAAAGTTTCATCGATCCATTCTTGATTGTCGGTTTTCACTTTGAGCTTTGCAATCAGCTCGCTTTCTGTCATATCTCTCTGAGTTAAATGCCACATCGCAGAGTTCATAACGCTTTCGATTCGTATCGCTTTTCTTACCGTTGTATTTCTAGTATTCGTTTTTTGCTGTAAATCATCCATTCGGTTTCAACTGTCCAAACTAAGCCTACCCCATCATAACTTAATTCTCAGGCGGGTGAAGCTAGATACAGAAATGCCGCTCAAGATAAGCGGAAACTCAGTAACAATAGTACCCAATAAAAATGGACGCTATTCAGCGTCCATTTGATATAGCATTAAGAATACGGCCTCCAAACCACTCTTTGGCTCTTCCGGCTAATTCTCTTCGTGATTGTAAATATGTACATCGCGTTGTGGGAATGGAATCGTGATGCCTTCTTCATCAAAGCGTTTCTTCACAGTTTCCGTCACATCCCAATATACATCCCAGTAATCCTCAGTCTTAACCCAAGGTCTCACTACAAAATCAACCGAAGACGTATTCAAGGTGTGAAGCTTGATCATGTGTTCTGGTGTTTTAAGCACTAAAGGATGCGCAAGAATGATGTCATTTAACACACCTTTTGCTTTATCGATATCATCGGAATAACCAATACCAAAAACCATGTCAACACGTCTAACACGCTCTGCAGTAATGTTATTGATCACATCACCCCAGATCTTATTGTTAGGGATCACCAAGCGTTGGTTATCGATAGTTTGAATCGTGGTTGACACTAAACTCATGTCCTTTACCGTTCCTTGCACGCCAGCCACTTTAACCATGTCACCAACATCGTAAGGACGATAGATTAAGATCATCAAACCTGATGCAAAGTTAGACAAAGTATCTTGTAACGCAAAACCAATGATGACACCCGCAACACCAAAACCAGTAAGTAATGGTGCAAGCTCTATTCCTATCTGAGATAGGGCAATAAGCAAACCAATAAACACAACAGCTTTAGAGGCGATGGATACAAAAAATTCTTGCATCAATACGCTGAAATCCATTTTTGAATGCGAAACACTCTTACGGACCGTCTTACGAGCAACATTGGCAACAAGCCGAGTTACGTACAAAATACCCAAGAACAGTGCAAGCTTGACGACAAAAGAAGGAGTATTTTCAAATGCCCATGAACTAAACGAACGCAACCAGCTATCCAATAGATCTAATGCGACATCAACATCCAGTACGTCAGCATTAATGTCCCCTGTCGTCGCCAATAGGATGCGCTTGTAAGACGTCACATCCACACCAAATGGCGCCATCATAGAGATGTTTTTCTCTAAACTGGCGACCATGACACTGGTTCGTTCGCTAAAGCGTACTAGTTCAGTTTTGATCGTCGCTTTTTCTTCTTCACTAACAAAAGACAAGCGGCGTTCTAGATCTTGACGCTGAGTGTCTGTGTAAAGAATCGCATTAGTGAGATATTGAGAACGAGAAATCAATGCCGCTTTTAACTGGCTTTCCGCGGCCGTTACATCGACGCCTCTTTCTTTCGACCAACTTAAAGTTTTAGAGAGTTGTTGATAGTAGACATCCATCATCCCAATTCGTTTTTGAATCAGCAGCTCAAGACGCTTTTTAGCATCCCCTTCAGCCGAACGATTCTCTTTACTCATCGAGACAATCTTAACTTCGTTCAATGACAGTAAATGTTGTAAAAGTTCAACCTGCTGAGCAAGAACGGTATCTAACCCTTCCTCTTTATCGGAGGATAACTGGGAAAAAATCTCCTCACGAAGTGCTTGGTTCTTTCGTCTTAATATATCTTCTAGAAACGGCTTCTCAGCATCATGCGCGGTTTCTAATGTTGTTAGATCCAGCATTAGCTGATCTTGTGCTTCTGCAATTTTATCAACGCCTTGTGCAAAACTTCCAAATGCGACAAGCGTCAACATCAACAATAGACAACGCCAAACCTTCATCATATTAATTCCTATTAATGTCTAAATTGACCTTATAAATAGTAGTAAAAAGAAGATGGATAACAAGCATTTAAACGTATGTTGTGCTAAAAATTAGCAAAAAATAAACCCGCATCTAATATTTGACAGTTCCAATCCATCTTTATGACCTGTAGAGTACGCATCCAACAAAGAACAACGACCAATATCTTCACTCAGGCGCAGCACTAAAACGCCTCTAAATACGATATTGGCTCACAGTAAGAGAGCATAAAAATGAACAACGAACTTGATATTATTGAGTCTCTAGAAGAGCTAGAACAATTCCTAATTTCAGTTGAAGCTGGCGGTCTCGGCCTAGAAGGTGTTGAAGGCGTGGGCATGGCAACCAATAACGCTGATGGTCGCCACTTCGTTGCCGTATTCAACAGCAGCCATAAAGTTCTGCTTGCTCGTTGGATCACCAAAGAAGTTTTTGACAATGGCAAAGAGTTAGTTCGTAACGGCCCACGTCGCAATCACTAAGACACTCTCGTAATGCTTCGTAGTTCAAAGCATTAGATGACAAAGCCGAATAAAGTAAGTCCAACTTAATTCCTAACGAATGGTTGGACTTTTTTGTGCCAGCTATTAGCGGCTTGCTCACGCTACTCCCCGGCAACCCTCCTTTGCTGAAAAAATCAGCGAAAAGGGAAAAAGAGAAGATTATTGTGAACTTAAGTCAGACCTCGATGCCTGAGTTGTTAGAGCTGACGTTTATGCAGCCCTTTACTTTGACAATTTTATAACTTGTGGCACGTATAAAAGTTATCTAAGCTAGCAGCAACTCGACTAGCTCGCTAACTATGTCAATTACTGGCTATTTCAATTACTGATTTGATTACTGATTTGATTACTGACTGATTTGCAAAGCACACCACTACGTTTTTTATCCCAACAGAACCGCCGGCAACAGCATTCACTCTGGGCGCTCCTCCTTACTGGACTGGTTATCGTAACCTGTCTGGCGAGTACGCTGTCTTCAAAAAAAGTAATGCTACCTTCATCGGCTGGTGATCAATCAATCCTAATTAGCACAAAAACACAGGCCCTCACGGAAACTAAGATTCTGGGAGAAAAGCCGGCTCACGCAGAAACCAACGCCTCTAAAACTCAAGTTACATTTTCAGACAACATGGTAACGCTATACGCCAATTTTTTTGGTGCTGAAGCGTCTAAAACACTGACAACACCAAATTCAAGTTCCTGCAGTCTAAGTTCAAAAATGCTAACTTTCGCCACTCCTAAAACGGGCTGGCTGACCCCTTTTATCCTACTTCTCGCTGTCGCATTCAACTTGCCACCTCACATCTCTAGATTATCCAGAGACAACCATCGCTCTTCTCGACCTACAAAACTTCGGTTACATCTAAAGCACTGTATATTTAGAGAATAAATAACCGGGCTATTCCACCCTTTTATTTATTTTTTGGAGATACATTTGTGTACAACACACTACTAACTAAGTTTGTCGATTCGTTGGCACTCTGCATTCGTGCATGCACGAAAACTATCGTCGTTGCCATTTTGGCTATGGCGTCATTTACTGCTTTAGCGCAAACTACGGGCTGGATAAGTGCGCCAGAGCATCCACCTGTAAAAATACGAATGATGTCGACGGGTGAACAGTCAGATGACGGTTCAACAGTTCAGACGATATTGGATGTTGAGCTAGACGGCGACTGGAAAACCTATTGGCGTAGCCCCGGTGAAGGCGGAATCCCACCAAGCTGGGACTGGTCTGATTCAACGAATATAGAGTCTGTAAACTGGCACTGGCCTATTCCTAAGTACTACGAGCAGCTCGGTGTGATGACGTTAGGTTACAAAAAACACGTCAGCTTTCCGGTTACCTTAACGCTAAAAGACAACACGCAACCTGCGGTATTCAGAGCCTCTCTCTCGTTTCCATCGTGTACGAATATCTGTGTTTTGACTGACTATGACATCGAACTCCCTATCGACACGCAAACATTGCAGTTCGATGAGGAAGCAATGTTCCTCTTCAATCAAGGCATGAGCCAATCTCCAAGAGAAGCGAATCGGACCTCAGTTAACGGACTGTTCTGGGACAAGAGTAAGCAACAACTGGTGACCCAGTTAACGAGTAAAAACGGTTGGGATAAGCCCCAGGTGCTGATCGACGGCCAAGAAGTAATCGATGACTTCTTCGCTCAACCAGCGATCTATATTACAGGTAATACGCTGACCGCTGTCTACGATGTTAGCAACTGGCTTGGAGAGGTCGACTTAACCAGTCGCAGGGTGAGCATCACCGTTTCTGACACCAACTTAGCGGAAGAGATGATTGCACCGGTTGGATCTACCCCAATCACTTACCAAGAGAGCAATAATGGCTTTGGGGTAATGCTTGGATTTGCCCTAATTGGTGGTTTGATACTCAATATTATGCCGTGTGTACTGCCAGTATTAGGAATGAAATTAAACAGCATCATTCACAACCAAGGCGCATCAAATCGTCATATCCGAATCTCATTCTTAGCCTCGGCTATGGGGGTGATTACCTCGTTTGCATTGTTGGCCTTTGGCATGACCGTTCTAAAAATGGGTGGCAACGCGATTGGTTGGGGAATCCAATTCCAAAACGTCTGGTTCATTGCATTCATGCTGATCATCACTTTGCTGTTCTCGATTAACTTACTTGGGTTAGTCGAATTCAGACTATCATCGGGTTTAAACACTTGGATAGCAACCAAAGGCGATGACTCACATTCAGGCCACTTTGTTCAAGGCATGTTTGCGACGTTGTTAGCAACACCATGTAGCGCACCATTCTTAGGTACGGCTGTGGCTTATGCACTAGGTGCGAGCTATCAAGAACTGTGGGCGATCTTCATTGCTTTAGGCATAGGCATGAGTGCGCCTTGGTTAATCTTCGCAACTTTCCCTAATTTGACTAAGCTACTACCAAAACCTGGAGCGTGGATGTTCAAGGTCAAACTGATCTTTGGTTTGATGATGTTTGCCACCAGCTTATGGTTAGCCAGCTTGATGACGCCGTTTATTGGCAAGTTTTCAACAATATTAATGTCACTGTCCATCGTGATTTCAGTATTGATTTGGATTGGCCGTAAGTTAGGTCGCAAGGTCCTTATCCCTATAGTGGCTACCACTACTCTTGTGTTTGGTGCGGCTTTAATCATAGGCAGTGTCACCGCTGATAATTGGGCAACGCCAATTGTTGATGACCTTGCTTGGCAAAAGCTTGACTCGAAACAAATCCCTCAGCTCGTTGAGCAAGGCAAAACGGTATTTGTTGATGTAACAGCAGAATGGTGTATCACCTGTAAAGCCAACAAGATCGGCGTCATTCTTCAAAATCCTGTCTACAACCACCTACAACAAGAAGACATTGTCTTGATGAAAGGCGACTGGACAACACCTAGTGAGAGTGTCACTCAATATCTACAAAGTAATGGGCGATTTGGTGTGCCATTTAATATCGTCTACGGGCCAAGCTATAAAAGCGGTATCCCATTACCTATCATTCTAGACAGCGATACTGTCGTTCAAACTCTCGATGCTGCGAGGTAAGTAATGAAGACTCCCAACAATGAAGAGAAATCTCGCACGACTGAAAACTACGCTGTAAAGGGTAAAGCCAAGAAGTCTAGTAGCCTTAAGAAGTGGGGAAAGGAACTGGTTTCAATGATACTGATCGTTGGCGTAGTTTCATTTGCGATGGATTTTTATCATAGCAGAAGTATGCCTCAGGGCAACGCCGTTCCAATCGTGGGGAAATCGCTCCAAGGCGAAGATATTGACGTTATCGAACTAAGCAAAAATGGTAAACCCGTGATTGTCTACTTTTGGGCAACATGGTGTGGTGCCTGCAAATTTGTGAGTCCAACCGTCAACAGTTTCAGCGACACCCATCAAATAGTGTCAGTCGCCTTGTCATCTGGGCAAGACGAACGTGTTCAGCGGTTTTTAGATGCCAAAGAATATCAATTTCCGACCATCAACGATGTCTCAGGTTCGATCAGTAGAGATTGGAGAATCAATGTCACTCCAAGCATTGTCATCATCAAAGATGGAAAAATAAGCAGTATCGCAACAGGTGTTACTTCCCCTATTGGGCTTTGGCTAAGAGCCTACTTTTCCTAATAAAAAAGGTAAAAGTTAACCCACTTATAACTAGAATTAAATCGCTATAGGCACAAACGAACCTCTAGCGGTCACCAAAATTAGAGAATTGAAATGAAAAAGCACATTATAAGCACGTTGATTATTGGCTCACTGATGAGCGCCAGCGCTTTTGCCGAATTAAATAAAGAACAAACTCAACAACTTGAAGAAATTAACCAATTTCTAAAAGACAACCCTGCGACCATTTCAGGCCTACATACCAGCCTACAACGATATGTTGCAGGCCAAGAGCAAGCTAAAAAAGCCCAGGAAACCAGTCATGACTGGCTATACAACAATGACGCTCACCCAGTATCAGGTAATCCAAAAGGCAAATCGATTATCATTAACTTTACAGACTATAACTGTCCATATTGCAAACGCTTAGAAAAAGGCCTATCTCAACTCACAGCTGAAAATAGTGATATTAAGATCATCAATGTGTTCCTGTCTTTTAAGCAGCAACAAGTTAATGGTCTCGACACAAATGCAGCTCTGTATTCGATGAAAGTATGGAAAGAACAACCGGAGAAATTCCAAGAGGTCAGTCGGTTACTTATGGCCAAAAGCGGTAGTCACACTAAGAACTCACTACAAGCAGTCGCTAAAAGAACAGGAACTGAAGACCAATTAAACACAACTGCTGAACAGAACCAAACGCTAATGACAAACCACCAAACTTTTAGCGCTCTTGGTTTAACAGGGACACCGACTTTAATGATAGATGGGCAAGTATTACCGGGTTATGTGCCTTACGACCGACTTAAAGATATTGTAGATGACGCTTTTTAATCGAGCCTAATAGAGACAAAGACTCAAAAGAGAAGTAAATAAAAAGCCGACTAGCGTAACTCGCAGTCGGCTTTTTGATGAGCTTAAGATAATGTTTTCAGTATTATATTTGAAACAGAAAAGCAGTCGAAGTGTCACTATCTTGCAATGGGTTCTTAATCTAGCCTCGCTACCCTAAAAGTAGTTCTGTCGAAGAGTCAAAGACGTGTTAACTCTAGACAACTGTCCTTTGACCGAGCCTCGCTCGGTCTTTTTTTGCGTGTTTAAATAGCGACACATCGCGTTAACACGGAAACATCCAATAGATATAATCCTAACTTAACAAGCGGCAAACAAGCGCACCCGGCTCCCTTAACGCATCGACATTATAGCTGAGTACACGGCCAGAAGATGGCGCGCGATAACGACGACATTCATTGCCGAAAGCATCATACTGGATGGCCAACAAATCATCTTGTTCTACGCTCTGTAGAAGTTCAACCTGTGGCAATACGAAGCCACCAATATCAGCGCGGATAGAAACCACGTCATTACCCTCTACCCAATCTATGCTCGGCAATTGCATTTTGTCTGGGTTATGTCGGTCTATCTCGAACATTTCATAATAAGACAGCATGTTAAAAACACCGCCTACTGCTCGTTGAATCATGTCAGGTTGAGTAAATTTCCCCATACCCACTTCCACCGTGACACTCGGAATTCCACTTCGATTCCAAACCGTTTCTAAAATACCGGGGTCGCCAGGGTCATTCAGAACGCAATCGGGTTGCATCAGTCTCGCCATCTCCAAACATTGCTCGACTCGGTAATCAGCAAACACATAAAGCGGGTAGACTGCACCACGAGTTTGAGTATGGAGGTCGACGGCGAAGGTAGCATTATGCTTAAGCAAACGCTCCCACAAAGACGCAACAAAGCGCTCCGCAGCTAGGCCATTCGCATCCCCCGGAAAGAGCCGATTGAGGTTGGCCGGGCAAGAACCCGGATCCGAAGATATAAAATCACGGCTATGGTTCAGCAAACCAGACAAATTCACAGTAGGCACAATCGTTACCGTACCTTTGAGAGTTTTATCTACTAAGTCTCTGATAATTTGCTGAGCAGCCAACACACCATTTAGCTCATCACCGTGAATACCAGCAGTAATCATCAGCTTAGGGCCTTCTTGACTGCCTTTAAAAACAGAAACAGGCATATTCTTAGGTTGCCCTAACCCATCACTGGTTACTTGAAACCAAAACTGATGCTCTCCAGCGGGTAAGTCTTCAACATTCAAGGAACCAATAACCTGCCTACCTTGTAAAACATCGCCTAAGTACTCTGTTTTCATCCAACGTCTCCATCTTGTTGAGCAAAACTATTCTTTCTAAGTTGTTGCATCATAGAGGATATATTAACCAGCACAAACAGTTAATCGGATGAGCAAACCCGAATCTGAGCGTAAAAATCACTCATCCTGTCACCACTGATCCAAAAACGTCTTTTCGAAAGTCAGCACTCAAACCCACATGATTGACCGTACCATTCACAAACTGTTTAGGTATTTGAAATAAAAGTGCAATAAAATCAAAACGTAAAAAGTTCCCCATTCACGAAAATGTAATTTTATAGAAATGAAAGCGTAATTTAGCTGCTCTAAATTAGCTTCATATCGAAACGGAGAGCACATTGCTCACGGATTTTAAAATACAAGGTAAGTGATTATGAATAAGGCA
>MDTG01394536.1_pt1 | contig 13129 bp, 13 predicted proteins | sample 811421 | NCBI WGS metagenome assembly MDTG01 (sample SAMN05326645, study PRJNA326480) | marine metagenome | isolation source: seawater | place: Pacific Ocean: South East | collected 2011
AAGTTAATCCCAGTTCATAAAGTAGCTGATTTTTCTAGAAATGATCCTAATATATTATTTAAAGAGCTAGCCTTATTAAAAATTGTTGCTAACACTAAAAAACAAGATAGAGCAAAGAAGATTTGTAAAAAATTCAATGCAGTAGTATTAGATAAGTCAAAAAAGTCTTTAGTTATTCAAGTAACTGCTTTAAGAAGAGAAATTGATAAATTAATTAGCATTTTAAAGCCACTCGGGTTAGTTAGTACCTCGCGAACCGGAGCAGTAGCAATGACAAGAGGTTCAGAAATTTTTAAATAAACTAAGGAGAAAAAATGAAAACATTTTATGAAAAAGACGCTGACGTAAATTTAATTAAAGGAAAAAAAATTGCAATTTTTGGTTATGGAAGTCAAGGACATGCACATGCTTTAAATTTAAAAGATAGCGGAGTAAAAGAAGTTGTTGTTGCACTCAGAGAAGGTTCATCAAGCATTAAAAAAGCAGAAGGTGAGGGTTTAAAAGTTATGTCATTATCAGACGCTGCAGCTTGGGCTGATGTTGTAATGATGTTAACTCCGGATGAACTTCAATCAGAAATATATAAAAATCATATTGAGCAAAGAATGAAGGAAGGAACTAGTTTAGCTTTTGCCCATGGTTTAAATATTCACTTTGACCTAATTAATGCTAGAAAAGATCTTGATGTGTTTATGGTTGCCCCTAAAGGACCAGGCCACACTGTAAGAAGCGAATATCAAAAAGGTGGTGGCGTACCTTGCTTGATGGCTGTACACAAAAATAGTTCAGGTAAAGCAAGAGAGCTTGCAATGTCTTATGCTTCAGCGATTGGAGGAGGCAAATCTGGAATTATCGAAACAACCTTTAAAGATGAATGTGAAACAGATTTGTTTGGCGAACAAACTGTTTTATGTGGTGGGTTAGTTGAACTTATTAAAAATGGTTTTGAAACTTTAACTGAAGCTGGATATCCGGCTGAAATGGCATATTTTGAAACTTTACATGAAGTAAAATTAATTGTGGATTTAATTTATGAAGGTGGAATTGCAAATATGAATTATTCTATTTCAAACACAGCAGAATACGGAGAGTATGTTTCTGGAAAAAGAATTGTAGATAATAAAACAAAAGAAAGAATGAAAGAAGTTTTAAAAGATATTCAATCTGGTAAATTTACTAAACAATGGATGGACGAACACAAATCGGGTCAAAAAAACTTCTTAAAAATGAGAAAAGATTTAGCTGGCCACCCTATCGAAAAAGTAGGAAAAGAACTTCGAGCTATGATGCCTTGGATCGGCAAGAATAAGTTAGTCGATAAAGATAAAAATTAGCCCAAACTGATCTTAGATATATAGAAATTTGCATTAATATTTTGCAAATTCTCGTTTTAATTGTAGTATAATTTTTTTAATAAAAACAAACTTGACATTTTAATGTTATTTTTGAAAGTACAAAAAGTTGAAAAATGACTGATAAAAATAGAATTATAATTTTTGATACAACAATGCGAGACGGAGAGCAATCTCCAGGTGCTTCAATGAGCTTAGAGGAAAAATTACAAATCTCTCGTGTTTTTGACCAATTAGGTGTTGATGTAATTGAAGCAGGATTTCCAATTGCTTCTCCAGGAGACTTTGAAGCTGTAACTGAAATAAGCAAGACATTAAAAAAATCTATTCCTTGTGGATTAGCAAGAGCAACCACTAAAGATATTGATGCGTGTAGAGATGCATTAAGTTATGCAAAAAATTTTAGAATTCATACATTTATATCAACTAGCCCACTACATATGAAACATAAGTTAAATAAATCTCCAGAGGAGGTTTTGGATGCAATAAAATATAGTGTGACCTATGCTAGAAAATTTACTAATGATGTTGAATGGTCTTGTGAAGATGGAACGCGTACTGATATGGATTTTATGTGTAAGACTGTTGAACTTGCAATTAATTGTGGAGCAAAAACAATTAATATTCCTGATACTGTTGGTTATACAGTACCATCTGAGTATACAAAGATTATTTCAACTTTAATAAATAAAGTACCAAATATTGATAAGGCAATTTTATCAACACATACTCATAATGATTTAGGTTTAGCAGTAGCCAATGCATTAGCCGGAGTTGTTGCTGGAGCAAGACAAGTAGAGTGCACGATAAATGGCATAGGAGAAAGAGCTGGAAACTCTGCATTAGAAGAAATTGTGATGGCAATAAAAACAAGGAATGATTTAATGCCTTTCACAACTGGCATTAATACAAAATTAATAAGCAAAGCATCTAAAGTGGTTTCCAATGCAACTGGATTCCCTGTTCAATTTAATAAAGCTATTGTAGGAAAAAATGCATTTGCGCATGAGTCTGGAATACATCAAGACGGTATGCTTAAAAACAGAAACACATACGAAATAATGACTCCTGAGAGTGTCGGTGTTCACAAAACTTCTTTAGTTATGGGCAAACATTCAGGAAGACATGCTTTTAAAGATAAACTAAACGACCTAGGTTATATTGATGTTACAGACGATGTAATTCAAGAGTCATTTGGTAAATTCAAGGTACTTGCTGACAAAAAAAAACATGTCTACGATGAAGATATAACAGCACTTGTAGACGATAGTTTAATTATAGAGGATAACGCTATAAAACTAAAATCTCTTAAAGTATTTGCTGGAACTGGAGAGCCTCAAAAAGCAGAAATGACTCTAGAAGTTTTTGGTGAAATAAAAAAAGCTTCAGAAACTGGAGATGGCCCAGTTGATGCAATATTTAAATGTATTAAAAAATTATATTCACACGACGTAACACTTCAATTATATAATGTGCATGCAGTAACTGAAGGTACAGATGCTCAAGCTACTGTAAGTATAAGAATAGAAGAACAAGGCAAAACCACAGTTGGACAGGCAGCAGATACTGACACTTTAGTAGCTTCTGCTAATGCATACTTAAATGCATTAAACAAAATGATTATTAAACGTAAAAAAACAGCGCCAGATGAAGATTTGAGCGCACAAGCATAGAAAGGAAAACAAAAATGTTTAAATCGTTATCAGGACTAGCAGGAATGTGGTCTCAAGATATGGCAATCGACCTAGGGACCGCAAATACTCTAGTTGTTTTAAAAGGAAAAGGCGTGGTTTTAAATGAACCATCAGTTGTAGCAGTAATAACTGACGGAGGGAAAAAATCTGTTTTAGCTGTTGGAGACGAGGCAAAAACAATGTTGGGAAGAACTCCAGGTAATATAGCTGCTATTAGACCATTGAAAGACGGTGTAATTGCAGATTTTGTTGTGACCGAGGAAATGATAAAACATTTTATTAAAAAAGTTCATAAAAAAACAGCTTTTGCAAATCCAAGAATTTTAATTTGTGTACCTACAGGATCAACTCCAGTTGAAAGAAAAGCTATTCAAGACTCTGCTTTGGCTGCGGGGGCTAGAAAAGTTCAATTAATTGAGGAACCAATTGCAGCAGCAATAGGAGCTGGACTACCAATATCCGAAGCAACAGGTTCAATGGTTGTAGATGTTGGTGGTGGAACTACTGAAATTGCTGTTATGTCTTTAGGAGGTGTTGTTTACTCAAAATCTTTAAGAGTAGCGGGTGATGCGATGGATAATCAAATAATTAATTTTATGAGAAAAAAATTTAACTTATTAATTGGAGATTCGACAGCAGAAAAAATTAAAAAAGAAATAGGAACAGCAGTTCCGACTGGTCCTAACACTTTTTTAATGAAAGGTAGAGATATAAGATCTGGAACACCCAAGGAAATATCACTCACCGAAGAAGATGCTTGCGAAGCACTAATGCCAATTTTAAATCAAATGCTTGCTGGAATCAAAGAAGCTCTAGAAAATACACCTCCAGAATTATCCGCAGACTTAGTAGATATGGGTCTAGTTCTTACAGGCGGCGGAGCTTTATTAAGAAATATAGATAAATTAATTTCTAAAGACACTGGTTTACCAGTTACAATTGCTGAGGATCCACTTTCATGTGTTGCAGTTGGAACAGGTAAAGCGTTAGAGAATGAAGAACTGTTCTCTACTATGTTGTCAGAGTATTAATTATAAATTTTTTTATTATAAATGTCTGCTAGTAGAGATGATTTTGGTATAGCTATACGTTCAGCCCTTTTACAAAAAGGAGCAAGACAGAAGTTTTCTTTATTTTTTTTTATAATATTGTCCTTAGTATTATTTTTTTTCGATAGCTTTGAAAATAGTTTTATGAGATCGGCAAGATCATTAGTGAATGATGGAATTTATCGAGTTTCATCAGTGGCAACATCTCCTTTCACATTATTTCAATACGTAGGTGGAAAAGGAAAAGCCCACTTATTTATATATGCAGAAAATAAAAAATTAAAAGAAGAATTAGAAATTTTAAAAAAAAAAGATATGTCAATTGATTTTTTAAAAACAAAAAATAATGAACTATTGAAAGTATTTATCAATGAGAAGCCTGAAGATTTAGAAAATCAATCATCTAAAGTGTTAGCTAAGGTTTTAATAGATAAACAAAGTCCTTATTTAAAATCAGTGATAATCAACAAAGGCACTAGTTCGAAGATAAAAAAAGGAATGCCTGTGCTAGATAGAAATTATTTAGCAGGAAGAATAGTTGAAACCAATTATTATTCTTCTCGGGTTTTACTTTTAAGTGATCTAAACAGCAGAATACCAGTTGTTTTAAATGATGTGGCAGTTCAAGCAATATTATCTGGACAAGGAGATGATCAGCCTATTTTAGAATATCTACCAGAAGGTTATAATCCTGAGGATGGTTTAACTGTATTTACGTCTGGAAAAGACCAAATTTTTAGTCAAGGGGTACCTATAGGAATAACAGAAATAAAAGATGACAAAGTAAAAGTAAAATTATTTTCAGACAGCAATCAATTATCTTTTATAAATGTTGAAGTCATAAATAAAAAAAAAGAGTTAAATAAACAAAATGATTAATTTAATTGGAAAAATTGGAAATTTATGTCCATTAATTTTGTTATACTTTCTATCAATTAGCGAAATAGACACTCAATTTACCGATTTATTCGAAATTTTATCATTTAATTTACAATTGATAATAATTTATTATTGGGTGCTAAAAGATGAGACCTTGTTAGGAAATGAACATATATTTTTTGCAGGAGTTATCAATGACGTTGTAGCAGGTTTACCTTTAGGAGCAAGCGCATTATCTTATTTAGTAGTTTCTTTCGTAGCTTCTTATGTAAAAAATGTAACGGTCAATATTTCTCTTTTTACTGATTGGTTCACTTTCTTTATAGCTATATTTATTTCTAACTTAACTTTCTTAATCTTAATTTATAATTTTACAAATTTTACAATCAATTATTCAGATATTTTTTATAACTCTTTTTTTACACTTCTTTTTTATCCATTTTTTTGGTTAGTGTTTAATATACTTAGATCAATTATTGGAGTAAAAAGACGTGGTTAATTTTTCAGGAGAAAAAAGTATTACAAAGTCTCGAATGATCAGCAGAAGAATGTTTATGCTGACGGCAGCTAAAGCAGTTGTTTTTTTTGGAATTTTTGGAAGACTCGTTTCACTTCAAATAAATGAAAACAAAAAGTATAGAACTCTCTCAGATAAAAATAGATTTAGAGAATGGAAGCTAGCTCCCCAAAGAGGAATTATTAAAGATTTTTTTGGATCTGAAATTGCCTCCAATGAAAAAGTTTATCAACTTCACATAACTCCAGAAAATAGCACAAATATTGAGGAACTTTTTTTTAGATTAAAAAATATTTTGTATTTATCTGATAAAAAGATTTCGTTTTTAAGAAAAAAAATTTCAAAGCAAAAACCTTGGGAGCCAATAATTGTATCAGACAACCTCACTTGGTCTGAATTTTCAAGAATAAATTTATTTTTACATGAACTGCCAGGAGTAGAACCTATTGTGTCTGTTGCAAGAATATACCCAGATTACTCAACAGCACATATAGTTGGATATGTTTCAAAAGTAAGCCCTAAAGATCTTAAAAAAAAAGAGTATCTTAGGGATATGGCTGTTACCGGGATATCTGTTGGAAAAACTGGTTTGGAAAGTAAGCTTGATAAAAATATTATAGGTAAAGTTGGTTTTCAAAGATACGAGGTAAATGCTTACGGTAAAAGAATTAAGCAAATTCAAATTGATAATGGTCAAGAAGGTCAAAACTATAAAACTACAATTGATTTAGAAGTACAAAAAAAAGCAGCTGAATTGATTGCTAATCGTGCTGCATCAGTATGTGTTATGGATATTTATAATGGCGATGTAGTAGCGATGGCTTCTTCACCTACTTTCAATCCTAATTCTTTTGTTCATGGTATTGAAAAAAAGGAATGGAATAATTTATTAAAACATAGAGATAAACCTTTAACTAATAAAGCAATTGCCGGTTTGTATCCTCCTGGATCAACCATTAAGACAATTGTAGCACTTAGTGCCTTGGAAAATGACATCTGGAATCCAAAAAAAATTGTCGAGTGCAAAGGAAAAACTGAACTTTACGGAGAAAAATTTCACTGCTGGAAAAAGAAAGGACACGGATTTTTGAATATGAGATCAGCAATTAAAAGATCTTGTGATGTATATTTCTATGAGGTTGCAAGACAATTAGGTGTAGATAGATTGTCGAAGACAGCCAAAAAATTTGGATTAGGAGAAAAAGTCTTTAAAGGATTTATTGAAGAGAGATCTGGTGTAGTACCAAGCACTGATTGGAAAAAGAAATTTATTGGAAAAAATTGGTATTTAGGTGAAACTCTTCACTCCGGTATAGGTCAGGGATATTTTCAAACAACACCAATGCAACTATGTTTAATGACAGCTCAAATTGCAAATGGTGGCTATCAAATTAAACCAAGAATTTTGGCAAATGAAAACACAAATAAATTAAGAGAATATATAAAATATAAAAATGAAAATCCAAATGAACCACTAACGGAGGATTTATTAGTTGAAAATTTTGATCTTAAAGTTCTATTTAGAAATCAAGAAAATATTAACTTTGTAAAAGATGCAATGTTTTCTTCAACTAATGAACCGGGTGGCACTTCTTACAAATCAAGATTAAAGAAAAAAAACTTTACATTTGCCGGCAAAACAGGATCGTCTCAAATAAAAAAATTTACTGAACTTCAGAGAGAATTAGAAGTAAAACAAGACGATATTGAATATGAAAGTAGAGATCATGCGCTATTTATTGCTTTTGCGCCATATGACAATCCAAAATATTCAATTAGTGTAGTTGTTGAACATGGTGGCTCTGGAAGTGGTGCAGCAGCTCCTATTGCAAAAGAAGTAATTAAAAAAGTTCTTGAGAGAGACCCTTTTAGAATAAATCAAAGTATTTTAGGAGAAAATGTTTAATGTTTACACCAAGATCAATTCAATCATCTTTGTCTTTTAGAGATAAATTATTATCTTTAGACTATATTTTAATTTTTGCAATATTAACTCTTGGAATAGTAAGTATGTTTGCAATGTATTCAACTGATGGAGGAGAATTTAAATATCACACCAAAAGTCACATACTGAGATTCTCTATTTTTTTTTCAATGTTTTTAGTCTTATCTTTTTTTCAATTGAGGATATGGTTTAATACCTCTTTATTAATTTATATTTTATTTCTTATTCTTTTGATTTGTGTAAAATATTTTGGACTTACTTCCTCAGGCTCTCAAAGATGGTTAAATTTTTATTTTATGAACTTACAACCATCTGAATTAATGAAAATTGGTTTAATACTTTTCTTAGCAAAATATTATCATCGAATACCAAGTCACGAAGTTAATAGCATTAAATATTTATTTGTTCCAATAATAACATTGATAGCACCTGTTTTATTAGTTGTTGCTCAACCTGATCTTGGAACTTCAATATTAATTGCTTCAGGAGGGTTAATTGTTGTGTGGCTAGCTGGCGTAAGAATAAAATTTTTTGCCTACTCTGCATTAATTTTTATTTCGTTACTTCCAATTGCAGTTTCATTTTTAAAGCCTTACCAAAAAGCAAGAATTTTAACTTTCTTAAATCCAGATCGTGATCCACTTGGCGCTGGATATCAAATAATTCAATCAAAAATAGCGATTGGTTCAGGAGGTCTTTTTGGAAAAGGTTTTTTAAATGGATCTCAAAGTTATCTAGATTTTCTACCGGAAAAACATACTGATTTCATTTTTACTCTTTTTTCAGAAGAATTTGGTTTTTTTGGCTCTATGTTTATTCTTTTATTATTTATATTAATAATTTCACGTTTAATAAAAATTGGAAATGTGACCAGAAGCAATTTTGGAAAGCTATATTGTTACGGTTTTGCATCTGCTTTTTTCGTATATATAGTTGTTAATATGGGTATGGTTCTTGGATTATTACCTATTGTTGGAGCTCCTCTTCCAATAATGTCTTATGGAGGCTCTTCTATGTTATCTATTATGTTTGGTTTAAGTATAGCTATGTCTTGTAAAGTCTACAAAGATGTACCAATAAATTAAATTTTAAGCTCAAATTGGTCAATTTAAAAAAAAAATACTTCTTGCACATAGTTTAATTCTCTGGTTTAATTTTAAAAATAATATGTTTGGTTCTGATAAAAATAAAGCAATCAAAGACACAGAAAGATCTTTAATTAGTGAAACTGTAAGTATAGAAGGAACTGTAAACAGTTCTGGAGCCATTGATATAGCTGGACTAGTAAAAGGACCGGTATTTTCAAAAGAAATAGTAATAAAAGAAACTGGATCTATTTCTGGTCAAGTGGAAGCTGAGCAAGTAGAGATCTATGGTCACCTAGACGGAAAAATTTCAGCAGAAAACGTAATAGTAGGGAGTACAGGGGTTGTCAAAGGAGATATAGAATTTGGTAACAACCTTAGAACTGAAGATGGTGCTGATATTGAGGGATATATCAAAAAGACTGCTTCAGCGAACAAGTCTGAAAATAAGATTTCAGGTGATTTTTTATTTTCAAAAACAAAAGACGAAAAAAAATCAAGAAAGAATGGCAAACCAGCTTCAGTAGTTAATAAAGACTCGGAAGCTCTAGCATAATCTACCGCACTATAAATTAATTAAACTTTGGAATATAATTTTCTTATGGAAAATTATAAATGTAAATCAGTTGGTATTATAGGTTCAGGAATACAAGGGGTTTGCACAGGTTTACAATTAATTAAAAAAGGAATTCCAGTTACAATTTTTGATATTAATGATCCGAGAGACATTAAGTCTATGCCAGCATCATATGGAAATGCAGGACACTTCTCACCTTATGCAGTATTAAAATTTAACAGACCTGATATTTTACATAATGTTCCTAAAATGCTTTTTAGTTCAAATGGCCCTTTAGCCCTTAAATGGAATTATTTATCAAAAATGATTCCTTGGTTTGTAAATTATTTAAAAAACTGCAATAAAGACTCAATGCTACGTACAGCAAGGTACATGCATCAAATATGTGATTTATCTTTAGATGCTTATGAAGAAATTTTTAAGGAAATAGATATAACTAATTTAGTAGAAAAAAAAGGTATAATTTATGTATGGAAAAATAAAAATATAAAAAGTAGAGAAATTGAGATTAAAGTTAGAAAAGACTTGGGAATTAAACAAAAACTAATATCTAGAGACGAAGTTTTAGATTTAGAACCTAATTTGAATCCAATATTTGATGCCGGTGTCTTATTTGAAGACTGTATGCATACCAGAGATCCTTACCAGATACTTAGAAGGATTTTTGAATTATTTTTAAACAAAGGTGGAAAATTTATTAGAGAAGAAGTAGTTGGTTTAAAGCAAATCAGTAAAAATGAAACTATTATAAAATCCCTTAATAAAGAGTATAAATTTGAAAAGTCTGTTTTAGCCGCTGGAGCCTATTCAAAAAAATTTACAGATCAGTTAGATGAAAAAATTCCATTAGACACTGAAAGAGGGTATCACGTACATTTTAAAAATAAAGATAGTTTAATATCTAGACCAGTAATATGCTTAGATAATGGGTTTGGTATGACACCAATGAATCAGGGGTTAAGAGCAGTAGGCACTGTTGAGCTTGGTGGTTTAAATAATCCGCCATCCAAAAAAAGAATTGAATATATAATAAAATGCGCTAGAGATCTTTTGCCAGATCTAAAAAATTGCCAGCATCAAGATGAGTGGCTTGGATTTAGACCGACTCTTCCAGATTTTTTACCTATATTCGGCCCATCACTAAAAAATAAAAATATTGTGTATGCATTCGGACATGATCATCTAGGTTGGACACTTGGGGCAATTACGGGTAAAATAATTTCTGGAATAGTTGCAGAAGAAAAAACTAATTTAAATTTATCGCCTTACAGCTCTTCAAGATTTAACTAGAAATAATTTTGTCAAAAAAAAATTTAGCTTATATTTTATTAGTTTTAGCAGTATTGTTTTGGGCTGGTAATTTTATTGTTGGAAAATTTGCAACATTGTTTCAAATTCCTCCCTTAACTTTAAATGTATTTAGATGGATATCAGTTTGGATTATTTTAATGCCTTTCACATATAAAGAAATATATAATAACTTACCCGATATAAGAAAAAACTGGCTTGTAATTAGTTTTATGGGAATAATTACGATAAGCACATTTAATTCAGTAGTTTATTATGCGCTTAATCATACCCAAGTTATCAATGCTGTACTGGTACTAGCAGCTATACCGGCTGCCACAATCGTTCTTTCCTCATTGATGAATATAGAAAAAACAAATATTTATCAGCTGATTGGACTACTTTTGTCAATTATAGGTATTGGATCAATAATTTCTAATGGAGATATTCAAAAAATAATTTCTTTAAATTTTAATAAGGGCGATTTATGGATGTTAATTTGTGTAATTACTTGGGCTCTTTACTCTACTTTACTTAAAAAAAATAAATTTAATTTTTCTCAGTTTTGTTTAATACAATTAATGGTTACAGTAGGAATAATTTTTTTAATTCCACAATTTTTTTATGAGAAGGCAATTGGTTTAGAATTAAATTTTAATAAAGCCTTTTTTTTAATTCTTTTTTATGTTGTAGTTTTTCCAGCAATAGCTGCTTATTATTGTTGGCAAAAAGGCGTGGAGATAATTGGCCCGAATCGAGCTAGTATGTTTATTCAATTAATGCCTCTATTCAGCGCTATTATGGCAATTATAATCTTTAAAGAAAAATTTGAATTATACCATTTTGTTGGAGCTAGTTTTATAGTAATAGGTATTTATTTATCAAATAGGAAAATCAATGATTAAAATAGCAGTACTTGATGACTATCAAAATGTTTTTGAGCAAATTATTGATATAAAAAACTTTAAAGACAGACTAGAGTTTAAAATATTTAATGAGCCATTTAAAAATGAAGAAGAAGCAGGTGTTATGCTGGAAGAATTTCAGGCCTTATTTATTATGAGAGAAAGAACACCGATTACCAAATCTTTAATAAATAATTTACCTAACTTAAAATATATTATGACAAGTGGTATGCGAAATAAAGCAATTGACTTAGAGGAAACTAAAAGTAAAAACATTATTGTTTGTGGAACAGAAATTAATCCAAATCCAGCTGCTGAAATAACCTGGGCTTTAATATTAGGTCTCTTTAGAAATATGAAACTTGAAATTGATAATATGTTTCAAGGTTACTGGCAAACATCAGTAGGTCTTGAGCTTAAAGGCAAAAGAATAGGTTTAATTGGGCTTGGTAAAAACGGAACACAAGTAGCCAAAGTTGCTAAAGCATTTGGTATGGAGGTTTCTGCTTGGAGTGAGAACCTTAATTTATCACATGCCAATGAAACTGGTGTACTACCGATGTCTAAAGAAGACTTGATAAAAACATCAGATATAATTTCAATTCACATTGTTTTAGGAGAAAGATATAAAAATTTAATTACTACAAAAGAATTTAATATGATGAAAAAAACTAGTTTTATAATCAATACTTCAAGAGGCCTTATAATTAATGAAAAAGATTTAATAAAAGCATTAGAGGACGAAAAAATAGCTGGCGCTGGATTAGATGTTTACGAAAAAGAACCTTTACCCGCAGATCATAAATTAAGATTTTTACCAAATGCGTTATTATTGCCACACCTTGGATATGTCACTGCAGAAAATTATTCAAAGTTTTATTTGCAAATGATGGAAAATTTATTAGCCTGTTTAGACAATAAGCCAATAAGAATTTTAATATAAATAATTGCAATTGTAGGTTGTTTTTAATAAACTCACTGTGGACTATTGATTTGTTTTTAAATCATTTGATCCGTGTATAAGACGAAAGGAATTTTTAAAAGTATGAAAAAAACATTTAGTGGAATTATATTTATATTGCTTCTAACAGGTTGTGCAGAGTCCATTGCTTTATTATCAGGACCGGCTGCATCTGGAATAGGTGGAGGTAATATTATGCAATCGTCTATAACTACAGTAACAAGTTACAGCATTAAGAAAAGAACAGGTAAAAGTCCTTTAGAGCATGTTACTGCATATGCAGAAAAAAATAATCCTACTAGAAAAAAAGAAAAATGTGTAGTGTTTCTCGAAGCTTCATCCTCAGAGGTTTGCGCAATCGCTAAAAAAAAAGTTGCTGAAATTAAATCTAAAATTGAAATAAGATCAAGCATCAAAGATCTAGAAAAAAAATCAATTACTGTAAATAGGTAATCCTAAGTTTTTCCAGCCAAGATCTTGATCATTGCCACTAAAACCATCTGAAATATTGTGAGCGACGTAGCCTTCATTATGAAGAAGAGTAGCCGCTATAATAGATCTTCCACCTGCCGCACACATAACTAGTACTTGATTTTCTTTATTAATTTCTTGCTTCACAGTTTTAATAAAGTTTGGGTCTTGTGATATTGTAATAAAGAAACTTTTTATACCAAGATTTTTAGTGTCAGGTTTCCCAAAACTGTTCCATTCGTCTTCAGTTCTGACATCTAATAGAACTGTTTTAGAATTATTTTTTATAAATTTTTCTATTTCCGACGATTTAATTTGTTTTATCATTGAGTGGTCCCAATATAAATAATTGGGACCACTAAATCAATTGTTAAGCAGCTAATGCTTGTTTAATATCTGCAATAATA
>MDTG01424246.1_pt1 | contig 13129 bp, 10 predicted proteins | sample 811421 | NCBI WGS metagenome assembly MDTG01 (sample SAMN05326645, study PRJNA326480) | marine metagenome | isolation source: seawater | place: Pacific Ocean: South East | collected 2011
CCAAAGGCAATGCTCGACAAGGTGTGCCAGTTTGTGGGCCTGCCGGCCTGGTCCACTTGGAAGGCGCCGCAGGGAGCGAAGACCGAGGAGGACAAGTATGAGGACTACCGGCTCAACGAATTGGTCGGAGTCGCTTTCCGAGACTTGATGAAAGCCGTCTACTTTGCCAAGAAGGCGCTCGACTTTGCAATGATCAACCCGAACAGCATCCTCCACGACCCGACTTCCAAGCGCAAAGAGTTTGCCGACATCATCAAGGCAAAGTGGAAGCGGTTTACCACCAACTTTGAGGGGTTGGTTCCGGAGGGTGTTGTCGTCTACCGCAACGACGACGACGACGAGGACGGCCTCGGTGATGCCGGCGGTGGTGGTGGCGATCGTCCCGGCAGCAGCACCGACCCTCCGCCCGACCCGTCGGACCCGCCCGGCGACGACGGCGGTGGAGGCGGCGGCAAGGACGACGACGACGACAAGGACGACGGCCCCATCTTTGGCATACCCTATGCCATTGTGCGGCAAAAGGTCCGCCAGGTCTTGCGCCGAAACAACAACGTGTGGCATTCACTTAAGTCCGCAACCCGCAAGACCATCTACGTGGAGCTGGCGGAAGAGAATCGGATTGTCAACTCGGACGACCGAGACGTAAACGTGGCCGACTCCCTCGCCTTTGGGAGGGTCATCAAACGCGAGCTGGACGCGCTTTTTGGTGGCATCCCGTTGTCAATCATCCACACGGGTGTGCGCGAGCTCCTCATTGCCGAGGACGCAGAGAAACCGTACACGTCCCCGGAGGCGTTCGAGGAGGCCGTCATTGCGTGGTTGCAGAAACCCCCCCGCAACTACAAGGTCTCGCGCGAAGCATGGGACGCGCGCAAGCGCGTGTTTTACGACATGCTGTCCTATGAGAGGGTCTTGCTGTTCAACCACAGGGACATAGAACAGGCGCTTGCGGAGGTGCGCAAGTGGAACGGACTCCGCAGTGCGGCAAACCCCGCAACGGAGGAGCAGCGCGCCAAGCTCTTTGAGCTGGAGGAGGCGGTCAAGGCCGCCGAGGCCGAGCTGGAAGTGTGGACCACCGTCATAGACGCCCAGGAACGGCTCGACAGGCTCAAGGCCGCGCTGAAGGTGGCGCGGGACGGCAATTGGCAGTACAACCAGAAGTCGGCAGAAGGCGCACCGGTCGACGTGGCCTTCAATGAGGCGCTGAATGACCAGCGGTTTGCAACGCTGACGGAGACGTTTTATGGCTTGGTTGAGCAGCTGCAAATTGAGTCCGGCAAAAGCGTGCTCTATCCCCACGATGCGTACGAGCCGCCGGAGACGAAGCTCACCATACACGAGCAGATGCTTGACATGTGGCATTCCCTGGGGGAAAAGCCCACCTTGGAGCGCGTCGTGGCCGCGCTGGAGTTTCAGATTGCCGTAATCCGCGAGCTCATGGTCAACCCGGCCACCTCGGCAGAGACCGTGTTGGCCTCTCGCAACGACGTCATGACGAGCATCAGGGAGCACGTCAAGAGCACAAAGGGCTACCGCGCAAACGAGGTGGACTATGCCCGGGAGGCCCTGCGGCGACTCGACAAAACAACAGAGGAGTGGGAGTTCAGACAGGCGCACCAGAGCGAGGACGGCAATTCCGAGCCCGCGGCCGATCCCGCAGCGGCAGCGGACATGGAGGTCGAGGCGGTGGCGCCGGAGCCAGGGGAGGCAGCGGACATGGAGGTCGAGGAAGCGGAGGCGGAGCCAGGGGAGGCGACGGACATGGAGGTCGAGCAGGTGGATGGGAGGTCGATTGCCGAGAGGCGCAAACGTCGCTCTGGCGAGGATGCCAAAGCGGGAGAGAACGAGATACGAGAGAAGATTGACATCCTCAAGGCGGGCAACAAGCTGGTGTCTCTCGGCATCTGGGCGGGGCCCGACGGCTTCAACAAAAAGTACGCCGAAACGTACACAAGCGCGCCCTACAACGGCACGTATGATCAGTGGAAACGCATCTTTACTGCCATCAGCAGCAACCGGCACCTGGCAATCCTGAGGGTCCTGGGCTCCACCATGCCTTCGAGCAGGCACAGCGCCATCCTGGAGCTGCTTGCCGAGTTCCTGCCGCAGATGGGCATCATTGCCCTTAACATTGGCGAGTTTACCAACGCGTCGCGCGAGGCGTTTGAGAAGTTTGAGAGGGCGCTTGCGCACGAGGACTGCATCGTGGCGCACCTGTACTACTCGACAAACCTTTTGCCGCCAGATTCCACGGAAACAAAGGAGCGCTTGCAGGACCAACTGACGCGGAATCGATACAAGCTCGCCTACTGCCAGCAGCTCGTGCGCAAGGAGGTCTGGCGACTGCATGGCATGAACTGCTGGATGAACTTCTTGCCGCGCCATTGGGATCGCGCCAACGCCCGAGTGGTGGAGGAGCAGGCGATCACGAACGACCTCGACAGGGAGAGAAAACGGCAGAACGACAAGATCGAAGGAGACATGGCCGTTGCCCGGGACCACAGGCGCCGGGAGCAGAAGAAGGGGAAGAAGACCGCCCCACCCCCGCCCCCGCCCGAAAAAAGGGGCTCGCGCAAGAAGTGACCGGTTGTGTCATCCTCGAGGACGCGTGCGTGTGTGTGCGTGCGTGTCGTTTCTTGCAAGTAAAGCCACCCTTGCACTCCCTACAGTAGAGGCACCCGGCATGATTGCCTTTTTTGCCGTTTTTGTCAACGGCCACGTGCCGCAGTACGACGGGTGTGACCACAATTGCTGCCACCCGCCGCACGACACCGGCATCTCGCAGGTGGCGTACCTCAAAGGCTCTGGCGGCGTCGAGTTTGACATTGCGGACCTTGAGGGCAAGGAGGTCGTTGACTACAACGTGGTCTTCAAGGAGCCTTACGATCCGAGCACCTACTCGGTGTATGCCGGGTGCGGCGGGTGCGCTTCGGTGCGCCCCTTCCACTACGACGAGCCGCTCTCGCTGCCCCTTGCACAGCGCGAGGCGTACTACAACCCAAAGTTTGAAGCGTTCACGCAGCACTCCTTCTACGAGATCCTTCCGCGCCCGCTCAAGGACGACGGGAGTGGCGACGACCGCTCACCGCGGTTCAACACGTCGGTGCTCTCCAACTGCTCGAGCAAGCACTTCTCGGTGCGCGTCGTCGTGCACGCCAACTCCACGCAGGACTTTGTGTACGGTGTGGTCGTCGGGTGCGAGGGCCTCTCGTGCGAGCGATTCACGCCGCTGGAGCTCCTGAGCTTTCCGATTTACGTGATTCGCAACCACGGTTACGCCTGGAATTACAAGGGCTGGACGCTCCCACTCATTGCCGTGCTGGTGCCAGTGCTGATGGCTCTGATCCTCTGGTGGTGGTGGGGAGGCTGGCTCGCGTTCTACGTGCCAGTGGGCGACTTTTTTCCGCGAGACCTGGCGCACATGTACAGGGAGAGGAGACTGCACTGGGCCGAGCTGACGCAAATCTGCTGGGAGCAGTCGGTGCGGCTCGTCTTCTACGCCATCGCCACGTGGGCAATCGTGGTCGACATCTTTGAGACAATGGCGCACATGCTGATTGCCGCGCGCGACGTTCCCACCGGCGACATGGGCTACACCATCTTCATCTTTTGGTTTGGGCTCAAGTGGTTGCTCCTTGCGTGCGTCGCGCTGCCCTGGATGTGGGCGCGCGAGGTGCCCGACAGCAAGTGGCGCGCTTACAACTGGGGATGCAGCTGCACCTGGTTTGAGGGACTGGGCATGTTCTCGCCCTTTTGGGCGCACGGCTTCTGGTCGCTCCTGGACATCTGCATCGGCGTCGGGTCCTTCTTTGTTGGCGCGGGCTTCTACGTCTACCCGGTCGCAACCACCATTGCGGGGTTGCTCCGCCTCGGCAACTGGCTTACGGTGCCGACGCGCGAGCCAAAGCCGTGTAAATTTACAACGTACATGCCCGAGAACGAGAGCATGGACACGGCCTGTGGCTACCCAAACATCACGCCCGCATTGCTAATGCAGTCGTAACACGCCCCTTTTCGTGTGCACGTGCGCGTGTTTGTGTGAGTGTCTGGATGTGTGTGTGTGTGATTTTTCTGTTGCATTACAAGGCTCCCAGTCGGCGGTTGGCGTGCTTCTTGCGGATGGCGCTTCGCATTGGCGAGGAAGGGCGAGAGGACGGGCGAGAGGACGGGCGCGGGTCGTGGTGCGAAACGAAATCGCCCCTCATGAACTTCTTCATCTCCTCCATGGCCGCCCTGTCTTTGGCCTCGCGCTCGCGCTGGGCATCGAGCGCGCGCGCGGCCTCGCGATCCCAGGTGCGGTACACGGGGCCGTCATCGTCGCCGCGAGCCCCGGCCTTCTCCGCCTTGACCTTCTCGGCGTACGCCACGAGCTCGTCGTAGTCGGGCTTGTAGGGCATGCGGCTCGGCTTGATGTAACCCATGGCGACCACCTCCGGCATGGCATCAATGGCGTCCTTGGCAATGGACATGTAGCCTGTCATGCGGGGGTCGACCTCCGAGATCGAACCGGCGTCCAGCAGGACGGTCATGCGGGCGAGGCTAAAGTAGATTGGGTGGTCGTAGCGCACAAGGCGCAATGCCTCGGCCACGGGCGGGTTGAACGGGCTCTTCTTCAAGCTTTGGTCAATGGCGCCCCAGGCCACCCGCTCAAAGTCTGGCGCGTTGGGGTCGTAGTACTCGAGGTTGTTCCAATCCCGAGCCACGTCGGCCGCCGAGGCGTGGTAGTAGCCCGCGGGCATTGTGCCCGTGGCCACGACGCCGCGCAGCGGCAGGTTTTGGAGCGAAGGCAGCATGACGCGCGCTGCGCCGCGTCTTACAACCTCTCTACTAAAAAGGAAGCACAAACGCGGGTTATGACACACTACGACCTCTGCACCGCCAGCGGCGACGGCTTGCGTTCAAAGCGCATCTTGCGCGGCAACGGGCGCTTGTTGCTCTTGTTGTTGTTCTCTGGTTTGCTTGTGTCCATTGGAACCGGATCAGTCCCACGCGCCAGGTCCTCCAGGTCGCACACCGCCCCCAAGTCGTCGGGCGTGGGCGGCCGCCGCGTGACCGGCGGCTTCAAGCGAAACCGCTGCACGGCCGCGGCCATTGCCGCGTCGTCAAACGTGTCGAGCTGCGGCGCGGACGTCGGGTCGAACGCGTAGAAGTCGTCCGGGTCAATGGCCACGGCCACGCGCCGCGTCTTTGCGTGCGCCGCAAAGGGCACCTTGGTGAGGTGGCCCAGGTCTGCGGTCACGTGGTAGTCGAGACGCGGCCACACGTACGCGAGCACGACGGCGTCGAGCCGCTGCGCCATCCACGCCGCGCCCACGGCCAGCACCTTCTGCCGGATGAACTCCCACGCCTGCTCGCCCGTGTCCATGTCCATCACGTCGTCCGCGAGCGAGAGCAGCGCGCCGCCCGCAAGCTTGGGATACTGCTCCACTTCCAGACGGTTGACAAAGTTGACGCGCGCGTCGAGCGAGCCGAAGAGGTCCATGCGCTTGAGCAGCACGTTCTCAAACAGCTCGTAGACCGTCGGCTTCAGGTTGTGCATGAACATGAGCAGGCGCACCTCGTCGTCCGAGCGCACGTTCTTGTTGAAGCTCAGCTTGTTGTTGAGGTACCCCGCCACGGCGCTGCGCCCCGCGTCGCTCAGCGCCATTGCGTGCTCGTCGAACACGTGCACGTGCACGCCGCGCCGACCCGAGTACACCATCAGAATCTTGGTGTAGGCAAACGCCTCCTCGAGCAGCTTCTTGAGCAGCTGCAGCGCAATGGCGCTCACCGGGTACGCCCAATCGCACCGCGCGATTGGCACCTCCTTGTCCTTGAAGCCTAGCCAGTCGTAGTCGGTCAGATCAACGTCGAAGGAGAGCACGCGCCGGTGCGGCACGCTCGTGTGCGTGTAAACGTCGCTCGATTTTCTGGACTCGGGCAAGCCTGTGAACGCGGGCCCAAAGTGGAAGGTGGCCACGTTCCGGTGGCGCGTGACGGCCGCTTTGAGCTCCTTGGCCGAGTGGACCGAGACGTAGCGCGTGTACGTGTCGGTGCCCTCAATCGCAAACTCAAAGTGGTGCAGCTCGTCGCCGTTGCTCGTGAGCAGCGCCACCAGCTCGTCGTACGGGTACCGCAGCCGGTAGTAGTCGTGCGCGTTCATTCCCGCACGCCACGCGCGCGCGCCGAAGCGACAATCCTAAGCGACACAAGTCACAAGGTCAGCAGTCGCGCTATTCAAGCGCGCGTAACAGTGGTGGAAAGCAGGGATGGAAGGTGTTGACAATGGAGTACGCGCCGCGACAGCGCATGGCGCTCATCCTCGAGGCCAACGTGACGGCGGAGAGGATGGCCGAGCTGCGGGACGCCGAGATCAGCCACGCCTTTTTGCTGGAGCACCACATCTCTCCCACGCTCTTGCGTGCGGCCAGGATCACCCCGCTGCAGCTCAAGGCGCACGGCACGAACACCGTGCAGAAGCTGAGCGAGCTCGGCTTCAGCGCGCTGCACCTCCTGGACGAGGCCTGGTGCATAGGCTGCGTCGCGGCCTACGGCGCACCCAACCTGCTCGACGCGTTCCTGACAACCACCAACGATGCGGTGATTCTCGCGGCCTCGCCCGCCATAACCAGACTCGGCATCAACCTGGGCATCCTCCTGCTCATGTGCACCGGCCAACCCGGCGCCGCGCGCGAGGTGCTCGCGCAGTACAAGCACGTGCGCAACGTGCCGCCCGAGACGCTTCTCGAGACGGGGCTGCGTGCCAAGGACCTCGAGGCCCTCGGATACACAAAGCAGCGCGTGCGGGAGGACACATACGCCACCGACGCACAGTTGAGTCTGTTAGGATTTTAAAAGAGAGAGAGAACAAACGCCACAACAACGACCGCAAACCACACCGTCCCCACTCCCGCCACACGCGCAACTCACTCCTTGGCGGCGGCCTTCTTGGCGGCCTTGGCGGCCTTGGCGGCCTTGGACTCCTTCTTGCGCGTCTTCTTGATGGTGACGCCCACGACCTTGCGCAGCGCGAGCGACTCGGGCACAAAGCTCGTGGCCGCCGCGATGCGCGCGTTGACAATGTCCGCCGCCATCTGGCAGCACTTGGCCGTCACCTTCTTGTGCTTGCGCACGGTGTTCTTGATCACGACCGCCGTGTGGAACATCTCCTGCATGTACGAAATGTACGCCGCCTCAATGCGCCGCTGCGCCGCGAGCTGGATCTGGGGCAGCAGCGGGTACTTGGGGTTCTCGGGCGACGTGGAGCGCGTGCGCAGCGTCTTGCACTCGTTGGCCAGCTGCGCGCCAATGTTCGCCGCGGCACCCGAGGCCATTGTCCGGAGCGTGTGACCCGAGAGCGCGCGGTTGGAGCGGTAGATCATCTCCACCTTGCTCTTTGGGTGGATGCGCGGTGGCAGCTCGTCGCCGGTGTCCTTGTCGTACCTCGTGGCGCGCTTCTGTGTGTAGAGCGGACTCTTGTCCGCCTCGCCCCACAGGATCCGCTCGGCGCGCGCGTTCAGGCAGGATGCGTTGAGGAAGTCCATGCCGGACTTCTTGAGCGCCTCGGTCTTGTCGGTCGACGCGAGGAACGTCTTGAGCTTGCGAGGCGTGTGCACGTCGGCGGCCACCATTGACGTTGAAGCTGTTGGAGGTTTGGGAGTTGGGATTGCTGTTCGCTCGTCACACACAAGTCGCAAGCTTGCCGATTCAATCCTTAGCGCGGCTGCAATTCCCGAGTCGCCAAGTAGCTCACAGCGGTGACCAGATCTTGCTGCGTGTCATCGCCCACAAATCGATGCACAAAGGGTTGCTGCTTTGCGAATTCCATGATGCGTCGCACCGCCTCGGGTGGCGGCTCGGCGGGGGGCGAGTGCGTCGCGTTGCCCAGCACGGCTGTGTACGCGCTGGAAGGCACAAGCAGCAACACGATGCCCAGCAGCAAGCACAGGCACACCACCTGCGGCCCCCGTCGCGGCGGCTGCAGCTTGGGCACGCTCTGCTTGGCGAGGAGCGGCACGTGCGACATGAGTCGTGTCCGTCTGCTTGCCCCGCTATGGGCACGCGCATTTGTTCTGCCTCACGCTCTAGCGACACATGACATTTGGTTCAAACGCGCCCCTATAGCTATAGAGCAAGTCGTTATGACTCTTACCGGCACACCCTTTCGAACGCCGTCGCTCGCGTTCCGCGAGCTGAGCGAGCGCCTCCCGCGCGCCGAGGAGCGGCCGCTGCAGTACAGCAGCTACGGCCGCACGGTGATCGCACCCGTGCACGAGTGCGGCCCTCCGCCGCCGGCGGTGCAGCCGCAGCCGTACAACGCCTACGACGTGGAGCGCGCAATCCGCGAGCGCGTGCGCGCGTACGGCGAGGAGACGCCGCGCGACCGGCTCTTTCGCTGGGGGCAGTGTGTCGCACTTGTGCTCGCCATTGCCTTTGTCGCCACCGTCGTCGTGCTGATGGCCATCCTCGCGATTCGATTGAGCGACGCCGTCGGCGAGCTGGGCGGCGACGGGACGAGCGAGAAGGTGAGCGCGATGATGGACCTGGCGCTCGAGGGCGCGCAGAACGCGCGCGCTGCGACGCAAAACGTGCTGCACGTGACCGAGTCCGCGCGCCTCGCCGCCACGGTGGCCACGCCGCGGCTCGTGCACGCGGTCAACGAGACGAGCGACCTCGTCGAGGACCTGCGCTCGTGGAGCTTCCACCCGAGCTTGCAAATTGCACCGGGTGGGGTGTCTGGAAGGTAGCGCCTTCCGTGGACTCGTGGAAGCCGCCAATGGTCGTCGCGGTTTTAAAGTCGGCGCTCAAGCGCGGGGACGTCAAGCGCAAACCCAAACGGTCCGTCGTGTTTGGCGAGCGTTCTCGCACCATTGCCGTCCAGAGCAGCGACTACGCCGCCAAGAAGCCCGAGGATGGCTACGTCATGAAGAACACCCGAGAGCCGCGCCAGTACCCCGAGTTTACTGAGGAAGAAAAGGCTCAGGCCTTGCAGGACGCCCAAGAAATGGCAAAGAAAAGCGAGGAGGACGACGACGCTCGGGGCTGCCTCTGGCTTCTCCATTACAAGTTCAGGTACAACGCGGACTACTTGCACACCTACTACAACCAGACGTGCCAGGAGGCCAGTCGCGAGGAGCAGAAGGGCGATTGGCGCCCATCGCCGTGCGCAAGTGAGGTGGACGACCAAAGCGATGCCGAGATGCCCGACGAGAAATAGGGGACATTTTATTCTAATTCTGAAAGAAATAGGGGACCGAATCTTTTGAGCACTTAGGCCGGTGCTCATAAAGTGTCCTCCGCTCGTTCCATTTTTTCTAATTAATTAAGAATGAGGGGAGTTTTTGGCCAAATAGGGGAGATTTTGAAGACGCCTTGTGGTATGGCGTTTTACGGTGTTTTGGCCATACCACGAAATCTCCCCTATTTGACCCAAAAACTCCCCTCATTCTTAATTAATTAGAAAAAATGGAAGAGGGCGGGGACACTTTATGAGCACCAGCCTAAGTGCTCGAAAGATTTGGTCCCCTATTTCTTTCAGAATTAGAATAAAATGTCAATTATTTAAACATGCTGCACATGCCTTCCATTGGCGTCCCACGCTGAGCGAGGGTCCTCACAAGCGCGCTTGCCCTTTGCGGAACTTCCAAGTGTACCTGCACAGCCCAAAGGCGTACCGCTCCTGTGCCTCTCGGAAGTCGTCCTGGTCTACGTCCTGCTCATCGGTCCGGCTACCGGCCCGCAGGACGTGGATCGCGAGCTGGCGCAGCGCCTTGTGCGCGTCCTCGGGGTCCATGCTGACCACATCATCGTCGCTGTGCTGCACGAGCGTGTCGGCCAGTTGGTCCAGCTCCTCCTCCTGAACCTGCGCCCGCACCGTCGGCTGCTCGCGCGCGAGCGCTTGCTCCATGCGCCTCGGCGACGCGAGCTCCAGGTACAGCGACGACGGGCCGTACCAGTGCGACGGGTGCGCCAAGGTGTGCGTCTCCGGCAGCGTCGTGCGCAAGATGCGCGCCGACAGCGCCGCGCAGTGCGCGGGCGAGTTGATCTTGTCGTCAACCGCCCCGGAGAAGGCGCGCAACGGCCACGTGGACATTGGGTACTGCCAGAGCAGGAACGCGGGCGGGTAGGGGGTGCCGGCGTGCATGTTGCACTCGCGACGCAGCCGCTGCGCGCCATCCACCGCGAAGATTGGGATGGCCGACCACGAGGAGCGCGCCATGCGGCGCGTGAGGTCCTCCTCGGTCGGCTGGTTGCACCCGTAAAACCGCGCCGAGTCGGCCAGGCCCGACGTCCACATGGCGCCCTTCCTTGAGCCAAGGTACGTGCTGAAGTGGTTGTCGTCGCTCGGCATACCCGCGCGCTCGCCAATCCACATCTCGCAGTGCGTGATGGCCGGGTAGGGCTGCCCAAACTGCACGGCCTGGTCCACAATTGTCTCCAACCAAGTCGCGTCGTCGGCAGTCTTGTCCGCCTTCAAGAAGAGCATCGCCGCCGCAGGGTTGGCGAGCTGGTTCTCCTCAATTGGTTCGCCCATGGGAACCATCCTCGACGACATGGGCGCCGGGTAGAGCTTGGGCGGCGGCGAGGGCGGTGGCCCTGGCGCCTCCTCGTACGCCTCCTCGTACGCCTCGTCGTCGGTTTCATCTTCCTCGTCCTCATCCGTTGCTTCTCCCGCCTCCTCGTCCTGCTCCGCCACCACTTCAATTGTGGGTGCCGGCGCAGGCGCAGGCACAGGCGCAGGCGCCGCCTCCGCCTCCGCTTCCTCCTTGGCCGCGTCCTCGGCCTTTTGCTCAATCAAATCATCTGCCACAACCACCCCCTCGTCGTCCGCAAGTTCCTGCGCCACGCGCCTTGCCTTGGCCTCGAAATCGTCCATTGCTTTTTAGACAAGGCAACAAATAACAACTTGACGCACTCACGCGCGTTCACCCTCTCACCCTAACTCCTGCGCTCGGAAGCTAAATGCTTTCCTACGCAACCGACGCCTCCGCCGCCTGCTCGCGCAGCTCCTTAATTTCGTCCTCAATTTCGTCGTAGCTCTCCTTGAGTTCCTCGTTGTACTTGGGGTCGGACGACCGGAGCAGGGCGCCGTCCTTGATGAGCTCCGCGCGCGTCTTGAGCTTCTGCTCCATCAGCGCCTGCAGCGACAGGAGCTTCTCCTCCGCCTCGGCGGTGTCGTCCTCCTCGTCCGCAAACTTGGGCATGCGCAGGCCGGCGGCCTCGTCCTGCGAGTAGCGCACCAGGCCGTGCGGGGCGACAAACGAGTACTTCTGCACACCCTCAAGCTTGCGCGTGACAGAGGCCACCATCGCAGGCGTGATCTTGGGCTTGCACTGGTCGACCATCTGCTGCGTGGCCTCCGAAACAATGCGGCGCAGGTACTGCTCGCCGTTCACCTGGAAGACGCGCGCGGCGCTCTTGGGCAGCGACTCGAGTGCGAGGGCCGAGCGCTCCTCAAACTCCGTCAGACCACCAAAGGCCGGCTTGTCTGTCTGCGTGGGCGCCCACTTGCACGCGCGGATGGCCTCGCCGGGCGTGGTGATCGGCACGGCCACGTCGAAGGCGCCGCCGGGCGTCGTGTACGCCGTGTTCGCCGAGAAGCCGCCGCGGCTCGCCACCACGCGGTAGCCGCGGCGCAGCGCTTTCTGGTTGGTGCGCTTCTTCGCCCTGGCCTCATCCGCATCCTTCTCCTTCTGCGTGCGCGTGTCCGGCCCCTTGGCGGCGCGCGCCTTCTTGTCCTTGCGGTTGTCCTCATCGTCCGAGACGTTGCCGCCCGTGTCGTCCTCGTCGTGGTCGGGGCCCTCGCTCACCACGCGCTTCTCGTTCTCCACATCCTCGGCGGTGGCCGCGTCGTCAAAGCGCTCCTTGCGCTTGAGCGCGCCCGGCGTCTTCGGCTTGGCCTTGGACTTGGACGCCGGTGCCGCCTTCTTCTTGGCGGGCGCCGCCGCCTTCCCACCCTTGGGCCGCGACGATGCGCCGGCAGACTTGTCCTTGGCCGGCGCCTTGGACGGCGCCTTGGCGGGTGCAGCCTTCTTGGCAATCTTGCTCTTGGGCTTCTCGGCGACGGCCGACTTCGACTTGCTTGCCTTTGCCATTCCTGCGGTTTTGCGGTGGTTGGTGCCCATCCGTTTTGGGTTTGCTTGCAATAGCGCACACAAGTGCAAAGGTTGGCAAAGTCGCGCAAATTGGAGCATTCAATTTGCCGATTCATAACTTGAACGGACACACGTGTTGGGTAGGAAGGCGCAAGTTGGATTTGTGGGCGCGCGCGACACACGGCGCGGGGCGGTGCGCCAGTGCGCCACCCCATCCACCGCGTTCAGCACATCCGCCACCCCCAGCATGGCGCGCCGGCTTGAGGACCTCAAACTGCTCAACATGGACCGGTGGAGAGCGCACATGCAAGCGCGCTCCGAGGGAGCGGCCACCGCCGGCGCCGCAGAGGCGACGGTCGACGCGGTGAGCGACGCCTCGGTCATCGCGCCGATGCGCACGGTGCCCGTGCCCACCGCGGGCGAGCTGTTCAACCGGCCCGATCCGCTGCACAATGGACACTTTGTGAAGCCGTACAACCGGCAGGACGACACGCCAGAGCCCGACTACCGGACCAACAAGATGTGGATCTCGCCGCGCGACTACCGGCGCGTCAACCGCCCGTCGCAGCCCGGCACCTGGCAGGAAACGCGCCAGGCCGTGCCAACCTCGGGAGACGACTTCACGTCCGTGCCGCTCTACAGCCCGTTCAAGTACCGCGTGCCCGTCACGAGCGTCACGCGCAAGCAGGGCGACTGCCAGCTCTTCTGCTGCTGCGGCTGGCGTTGGACTGCGGCGCAGTGGATTTGGTTCCTCAACCTGGTGTGCTTCTGCGCGCACACGGCCATGATCTTTGTCACGTACCACTTTGCCTACTGGCGCCACAACCTTGATCCCATGGACAGCACCAAGCACGTGATGATCCCAATCTACCGCATCCGCAACATCCCGACGCAGTACATGCTGGACAACAACCTGACCAAGTGGTCCGAGGGCTGGAACCTCACCTCCTCCGACCCAAATTCGGGCCTCTTCCTCGAGGACAACGGAATGCCAATCAACCTGGCATCGCTCATCATCTCCTTCTTTGCCACCTCTGCCTTCTTCCACTTCCTGG
>MDTG01008034.1_pt1 | contig 13128 bp, 14 predicted proteins | sample 811421 | NCBI WGS metagenome assembly MDTG01 (sample SAMN05326645, study PRJNA326480) | marine metagenome | isolation source: seawater | place: Pacific Ocean: South East | collected 2011
TGTATGAGCTCGTAGAATATGAGAAATACAATACGCCGGATAAAAAAATTACAGATTTTTCAACGGATGGACACGAATAATGAGTGAAGAAATTAAAAAAGGTCTTTTAGGAATAGTTGTCGATGAAACAACCATTTCACATGTTGTACCTGAGTTAAGTGCTTTAACTTATAGAGGTTACAAAGTTCAGGATCTTTGTGACAAATGTGATTTTGAAGAAGTTGCCTATTTAGTACTTCATGGAGAACTACCGAGTAAGTCTCAGTTAAAAAAATTTATCAGAGAAGAAAGGTCTAATCGAAAATTATCAAAGACAATAATTAAAAATATTCAACAGATGCCAAAAAATGCACATCCAATGGATGTGATAAGAACTTGTGTTAGTTTAATGGGCCTAGAGGATAAAGATACAAAAGACAATTCACCTAAGGCCAACATGCGAAAAGCACTAAAGATATTTTCACAAACACCAACCGCTGTTGCAGCATATTTTAGAGCAAGAAAAGGAAAAAAAATAATTAGCCCTGACAAAAAATTATCATTCTCAGAAAACTTTTTTAAAATGATGTTTGGTAAAGTACCTGACAAAGAAATAGTAAGAGCGTTCGATATTTCTTTAATCTTATATGCTGAGCATAGTTTTAACGTTTCAACTTTTACAGCAAGAACAATTACAAGTAGTTTATCTGACCTGCATGGAGCTATCACTGGAGCTATAGCTTCTTTAAAAGGCCCTCTTCACGGTGGAGCAAACGAAGCAGTAATGCATATGATGAAAGAGATCGGCAAACCAGAAAAAGCCAAGGATTGGATCGAAAATGCTTTGGCAAAAAAGAAGGTTGTAATGGGATTTGGTCATAGAGTTTACAGAACAGGAGACTCGAGAGTTCCAACTATGAAACATTACATGTTTAAAGTCGCGAAACTATTAAAAAAAGAAAAATACACCAAAATGTATGAAACACTTGAACAAGTAATGCTTCAAAAAAAAAATATCCATCCTAACGTAGATTTTCCATGTGGACCTACATATTACATGATGGGAATTGATATTGATTTTTATACACCTATATTTGTTATGTCTAGGATAACAGGTTGGTCAGCTCATATAATGGAACAACATGCTTCTAATAAATTAATTCGACCTTTATCAAAATATAAAGGTGAAGAAGTAAGAGAAGTAATGTTGTTGAATCAAAGATAATTTTTATTTTTTAAAAAGATCAATAGCTCTTTCTTCAAACTTATCAGCTATTTTATTAAGGCCATAATTAAAAGATTTTTTCATTATAGCGTTTAAAATTCTACTTTTTAATTCAAAATCAATATTAAATTCTAAATGCGTATTTGTGTTCACGTCTTTGAAAAACCACTCATTTTTTAGATGTTTTAGGGGACCATCTATATTGGTTACAATAATTTTATCCTTTTCTTTGTAATATAGGACTAGACTTGTGTAAGTTTCATTTATAATGCTTTTTCCAACTTTTAGATCAGCTTTTATTTCTATCAAATCATCACTCTCTTTTTTATGATGAATCTTTCCACTCAAGCACCATGGTACAAATTCAGGATATTTTTCAATATCGAGCACCATTTTGATTAAATCATTTTTTTTACAGGGAATTACTCTTTTTATTGATGCTGTGGACATTCATTAAATTTATTACGTGCAGCTTGTAATTTTCGGAAATCTTCGTCAGCATGATATGAAGATCTTGTAAGTGGTGATGAAGATACAAGTAAAAAACCTTTTGTCTTTGCAATATGTTTAAGATCTTCAAATTCTTTTGGGTCATAATATCTCTGTAAAGGATGATGTTTTGAAGAAGGTTGTAAATATTGACCTATCGTTAAAAAGTCTACTTCAGCAGATCTAAGATCATCCATTACTTGGATTATTTCATCTTTTGTCTCTCCAAGTCCAACCATTAGGCCCGACTTAGAAAATATTTTTTTGTTTAATTTTTTTGCATTTTTTAAAAGTTCAAGTGAAGCAAAATATCGGGCGCCGGGTCTCACCTTTGTATAAAGCCTTGGCACCGTTTCTATATTATGATTAAAAACGTCAAGATCTGCCTCTAATACTTTTTTATATGCGTCACCTTTTCTTAAAAAATCAGGTGTGAGAACTTCAATAGAAGTATTTGGATTTTTTTTTCTAGTAGCCGTAATAACTTTAAAAAAATGATTAGATCCTCCATCTTCGAGATCATCTCTATCAACAGAGGTGATCACAACATGTTTCAGGGCCAGAGAAAATACTGCATTTGAAATTTTAGCAGGTTCAAAAATATCTAAGCTTGATGGTTTTCCTGTTTTAACATCACAAAATGCACAAGCTCTAGTACAAGTATCTCCCATTATCATAAATGTTGCATGTTTTTTGCTCCAACATTCTGTAATATTTGGGCAGTTTGCTTCCTGGCAAACAGTAACTAGTTTATTTTGGTTGACTACTTTTTTAGTTTCAAAAAAAATTTTTGAATTAATAATTTTAGATCTTATCCAGTCTGGTTTTTTTTTTATTGGATTAATTGGTTTATTTACTTTTTCTGGGTGTCTAGGTTTAATTTTCATTATTTCAGCCTGATTAAAATTTCTCCTTCTTTAACGAATTTCAATTTGTCTCTATACAAAATATCTAAATAATCTAAATCAATTTTTTTTGAGAGTAGAAAATTTTTATTTTCTAATTCAATCAATTCATTAGTTAAAGAAATTTTATCACTCAAAAGTTTATTTTTTAAATTTTTTTTATCAAAATAAGACATTAGTCCTCTTTCACCACCTATTAAATTTGTCGCAATATAAACAAATAGGAATAAATTTAATAAGATAAATTTTTTTTTTGTTAAAATTTTAAAAAACTTCATATTTAGATTCTAGCCATTTTAACCTGATTTCCAAGTTCTTCTTCTATGCGCAACAACCGGTTATATTTAGCCACTCTTTCAGATCTTGCGAGTGAACCAGTTTTAATTTGAGATGATTCTGTTGCTACTGCTAAATCTGCTATAAATGTATCCTCTGTATCACCTGATCTGTGAGAGATTATTGTTTTAAAATTAGCTTTTTTTGCTATGTCAATTACTTCTAAAGTTTCGGTTAAAGTGCCAATTTGATTTGGTTTAACTAAAATACTATTAGCAGATTTATTTTCTATACCCTGATTTAATCTTTTAGAATTTGTCACAAATAAATCATCACCCACTATTTGTATCTTAGAACCTATTGCTGCTGTGACTTTTTTCCAAGCATTCCAATCTTCCTCTGCAAAAGGATCTTCGATTGATTTAATGGGATAATTCGATATTAACTTCTCATAATAATTCACTACCTCATCAACTTGGATAAAATTGTTTGATTGAATTGAATATTTGCCCTCTGAATTGATTAGTTCATTTGCAGCTACATCCAAACAAATTGTAATATCTTTACCTGGTTTATAATTTGATTTTTCTATTGCTTTTACAATTAATTCTAGAGCTTCTTCATTGGTATTAATAGACGGAGCAAATCCACCTTCATCTCCGACGTTAGTCAGCATTTTTTTTGATTTTAATAAGATTTTCAAATTTTGGATGACAACAAAACATTTTTCAACCGCATCTATAAAATTAGAGGCAGAATCAGGTCTAATCATAAATTCTTGGATATTCAAATCATTATCCGCATGAGCTCCTCCATTAATAATATTCATTAGAGGGTAAGGAAGAGAAAAAGAATTTCCAAGATTTTTATAAAGTGATTTTTTATTAGCTAAAGCTGCAGATTTTGAATTGGCTAATGATACAGCCAGGGTAGCATTAGCTCCTAAATTCTTTTTATTATCGCTGCCATCTAAATCTAAAAGAATTTTATCTATTTTAGCTTGATCGGTTGTGTCTAGACCTTTTAAATTTGAAGAAATTTTTTTATTAATATTGTCTACAGCTTTATTTACACTTTTTCCTAAAAAAATATTTTTATCTTGATCTCTTAATTCATGAGCTTCAAAAGCTCCGGTTGATGCACCGGAAGGTGAAATAGCTGTTGCAGAAATATTATTTTCTAAAAAGATTTCTGCTTCAACAGTCGGGTTTCCTCTGCTGTCGAAAACTTGTCGACCTTTAACCTTCGTAATTTTTGTCATCTAATTATTTTTTAATTAAATTATCTATTTCAATAAGTTTTTTTAGTAAATTTTTTATATCATTTAATTTCATCATATTTGGACCATCTGAAGGAGCGTTGTCCGGGTCTTCGTGAGTTTCAATAAAGATTGCTCCAACACCGACAGCAACAGCTGCTCTTGCTAAATGAGGTATGAATTCTCTTTGGCCTCCACTTTTATCACCCATTCCACCAGGTTGTTGAACTGAATGTGTTGCATCAAAAATAATTGGATAGCCAAATTTTGACATTATAGGTAACGCTCTCATATCGGATACTAATGTATTATAACCAAAACTTGCGCCTCTTTCTGTAACTAAAATATTTTTGTTGCCAGAGTCTTCAATCTTTTTAATTACATTGGCCATGTCCCATGGAGCCAAGAATTGACCTTTCTTTACATTGATAATTTTACCTGTCTTCGCAGCAGCAATTAATAAATCTGTTTGACGACAAAGAAATGCAGGTATTTGTAAAACATCAACATGGCTTGCAACTGTTAAACATTGTTCAGCAGAATGGATATCTGTTAAAACTGGAACATTAATTTCTTTCTTAATTTTATCAAAAATAGGTAAAGATTTTTCTAATCCAATACCTCGTTTGCCTTTTAAACTTGTTCTATTGGCTTTGTCGAACGAAGTTTTGTAAATCAAATTAATTCCAAGATCAGAAGTGATTTTTTTAAGCTCTGTAGAAATTTTTAATGCGTGAACTTCGCTCTCTAATTGGCAAGGGCCAGCGATCAAAGTGAATCTTTTATCGTTGGCAATTTCAAAATTAGCACATTTTACTATATGATTTGTCATTTTTTCGAATAATTTTTTGCAGCCTTTATAAAAGATGAGAATAGTGGATGTGGTGATAAAGGTCTAGATTTAAATTCAGGGTGAAATTGAACTCCTATAAACCAGGGATGATCCTCTAATTCAATAATTTCTGGTAGCTTGTTATCGGGAGATAAGCCTGAAAATATCATTCCTTTATTTTCAAAATCATCTTTATAGTTAATATTAACTTCATACCTATGACGATGTCTTTCTTCTATTTTCAATGAATTATAAATCTTGCTTATTTTTGTGTCTTTTTTAAGCCTAGCTTCGTAACTCCCCAATCTCATTGTTCCACCGAGATTTTTATCAGTTCCTTTCATTAATTTTCCATCCTTCAACCATTCATTCATTAACCCAACCACAGAAGCTTTTGAATTTCCAAATTCACTTGATGTTGCATTTTTAATATTAAGTTTATTTCTAGCAAATTCAATAACGGCCATTTGCATTCCAAAGCAAATTCCTAGAAATGGAATTTTATTTTTTCTAGCAAAATTAATAGCTGCAATTTTACCTTCTGTACCCCTTTTACCAAAACCACCAGGTATTAATACTCCAGAAACATTTTTTAACTTATTATTTATTTCGTTCGATTTTAAGTAGTCGGATTCTATCCTAACTAAATTTACCTTTAAGTTGTTAGCAATACCTCCATGGGTTAATGCCTCATCTAAAGATTTATAAGCATCTTTGAGTTCTACATACTTTCCGATAATTGCAATATTTACTTTGTTTTTAGTGTTTAAAACTAATTTAGTAATTTTTTTCCATGGTTGAAGATTAACTCTTTTTTTAGATTTTATTTTAAAAAACTTTAAAACCCTATCGTCTAATTTTTCTTTATTAAAACTTATAGGAGCCTCATAAATTGTTTTTACATCAACAGTTTCAATTACATCATCTATTGAAACATTACAAAATAAAGAAATTTTCTTTCTTTGATCTAAAGGAATGGATCTTTCTGATCTACAAATTATAATATCTGGTTGAATACCTATGCTTCTTAATTCTTTTACAGAATGTTGAGTAGGTTTTGTTTTAATTTCATCAGACGCCTTCATGTAAGGAACTAGAGTAAGATGTATGAATAAGGTATTTGTTCTACCAAGCTCATTTGAAAATTGTCTTATAGCTTCTAAAAAAGGAAGACTTTCTATATCACCAACAGTTCCGCCAATCTCACAGATAACAAAGTCTTCTTTTGTTACATCATTTTTAATAAATTCTTTTATTCTATTTGTTATGTGTGGAATTACTTGAACTGTTTTACCAAGATATTTTCCTTGTCGTTCTCTTTTCAATACATCATTATAAATTTTGCCAGTTGTAATGTTGTCAGATTTTTTTGCTGAGATACCAGAAAATCTTTCGTAATGGCCAAGATCTAAATCTGTTTCTGCTCCATCATTGGTTACGTAAACTTCGCCGTGTTGAAAAGGACTCATAGTTCCTGGGTCAACGTTTAAATAAGGATCCAATTTTCTTATTCTTACTTTGTAACCTCGAGATTGTAATAGGTAAGCTAGTGATGCTGAAGATAATCCTTTTCCTAAAGAAGATACCACGCCGCCAGTAACGAATATATATCGCGCCATGGAAGTATGTTATAATAGATTATTTAATAAAAAACAAAGTTTATTTTGAAGAATCTGGTATTTGAGGAAGGTTAGAATTTTCTTCCTCTTCCCTCTCCAACACAGATTGTGTTTCACGAATTTCTTCTCTCGATATAGCAACTAAAATAACGCTTGATATTATAAATAGTGTTGCGATAATTGATGTGAATTTCGTTAAAAAACTACCTACAGATCTTGTTGATGTGAAACTTTCTTGTGAAACACCTAGGCCTAATGCTCCACCTTCAGATCTTTGCAATAAAATAACGCCGATTAAAACTACGGCTAGTATGATGTTTATCGATATTAAAATAGTTTCCATATGCACTATCTATAGTAATTTTTTATTATATCAATAAAATTTTTAGATGTTTTTGAAGCTCCACCGATTAGAAAACCATTAATTGTGCTTATTGTTTTAAATTGGCTTATATTTGAACTATCAACAGATCCACCATACAAAAGTGGAATAGATTTTTTACTTTTAAATATTTGATTGAGTGTTTTTTTGAGAAATTTAGAGGTAATAATTAATGTTTTTTTATCTGGTATTTTTCCCGTTCCTATTGACCAAATTGGTTCATAGGCAACTATTAAATTATTTTTATTAAATTTTTTTTCTAAAACTTTTACAAGTTGATTTTTAAGTGTGATATTAGTTTTTTTGTTTTTCTTTTCTTTTTTATTTTCACCTATGCAAAAAATCACTTTTAAGTTATTCTTTAGAGCAAATTTAACTTTATTTTTCAAAATTTTGTTATCATCTCCTTCAGCTCTATTATCTGAGTGACCAATAATAACGTACTTAACACCTAGATTTTTAATCATGTAGGGACTTATGGCGCCAGTATTAGATGAAAAAAAATCTTTATGGAAACAGTTTTGTGCACCTATTCCTACTTTTTTATCTTTAAAATATTTTGTAAAAGACTCTAATAAAGTAAATGGAGGGGTAATTAACACCTTGTATTTTTTGCCATTTTTGTCTCTTTTTGCAAAATTATTAATTTTAGTTATAATTTTAACTGATTTTGGAACACCAAACATTTTCCAATTTCCAATAAAGTAGCTCATGTTAATTGCCATAATAATGAATTTAATCTATAGGTGTAATATTTAAAATTTAATAAATTATAAGAATGCTAACATCAATAACAAAATATTCAAAATCTTTTTTTATAAAGCTGCTGGTTGCAATAATTATATTGCCATTCATCTTTTGGGGAATGGGAGATGTTTTTAGAGGTGGTAATCAAAATATAATAGCTACAATAGATTCAAAAAAAATTAGCACACAAGAATTTATTAATTACTTAAATCGAGTAAATTTGACTGAGGAAGAATCTAAAAATTTAGGAAAATCAAATCTTGTAGAAGAAATTTTATCTGATTTTATTGGTAGAAAAATAATTGAGCTTGAAGTGGAAAAGCTCGGGATTGTAGTTTCTGACAAATCACTTAAAAATATTATTGTCAACAATAGTTTGTTTGAAAAAGACGGGAAATTTTCCAGAACAAAATACGAAAAATTTCTGTTAGAAAATGGTTATAGCGCTAATGTTTTTGAAAATAACTTATTGGAAAATGAAAAAAAAACTCAACTACTTGATTTTTTATCAAGAGGTATCATTGCACCAAAACTTGTTGTTGAAAAATTTTATAACAATGAAAATCAGACAAAAAAAATTAAATATATAGATCTAAACAAAATCTTTGAAAAACAAGTTCTAAAAGAAGAAGAAGTAAAATCTTTATATAATAAAAATAAACAATTTTTAACAGAGGAATATAAAAAAATAAAATTTGCTGAACTAAAATCTGAGAATTTAATTGGTACAAAAGAATATGATGAAAATTATTTTAAAATTATCGATAAAATAGAAAATAATATTATAGACGGACTTGAATTTGAAAATGTAATTAAAAAGTATGAGCTAAAGGTATCAAATACAAAAGAATTAAACTTAAATATGATGAATAATTCAGGTAAAAAAAATTCAGATATTGAAAAAAAATTGTTTGATAAATTTTTTAAAATTAAAAGGATTAAATCTCCAGAAATAATAAGCTTTAAAGATAAATATTATATAGCTGAAGTCATCTCTAATAACAAAATTGCCAAAAAATTTAATGATGTTGATGTCCAAAATCTTTTAAAGAGTCAATTAAAGACTCAAAATAAATTTGAATATAATAAAAAATTGATTCAAAAAATTTCCAACAAAACCTTCGATTTAAATAGTATGAAAAAATTTGCAACAGATAATAAATTGAATATTATTGATAAGTCAATTAACGGTATTAAAGATAATGAAATTTTTTCTGAGGAAATTCTGAAAGAAGTTTTTAGACTAAAAGATAATTCAATAGGATTAATTACAAGCAGATCTCTTAAAAAAAATTATATTGTTTTTTCTGAAAAAACTATAAATAAGAATTTATCATTATCTTCTGAAAAATTTAAAGAATACGAAACTAAAGCAAAATTAGCTCTTGCCCAAAATATTTATAGAACATATGACAAAAGCGTAAATTCAAGATATAAAGTTGACATAAACAACAAAGTTATAAATCGTCTTAAAAATTCATTTTAATGAAGCTTAATAAAAGTTTTAAAGATTTTAAAAAAAACTACCTTAAAAACAAAAATCAAGTCCTGTTTTTTTCCAGAAAATGTTCTAATTATCAAAATATTGAAAATTTGTTTCAATTTTTACTTGTTCAAAAAAATAGTTTTATTTTTGAGTCAGTTGAGAAAAGAAAAATTAAAGGTAGGTATACGATAATTGGTCTAAATCCGGATAAAATTTGGAGCATCAATAAAGGTAAAGTTATTGAGGAAAATGAGGGTAAAATAAAAAAAATAAAAACTAAGCCTTTAATTTTTTTAAATAATATCATTAATAAATTTCAGATAGATATTCCAAAAAAACTCCCTTCAATGTCATCGATGTTGGTTGGTTATTTTTCTTATGACGTAATAAGATATATAGAAAAAATACCTGATAAATGTCTTGATGATATTAAAATTCCTGATGTGAAGCTTTCTAGGCCAACAAATTTAGTGATATATGATAATCTTAAAAAAATTGTGTATTACATTGAAAATATATTTGCAGATCAGAAAATCAAAGATCTTTTTGAGAAATATAATTCAATCAAAAAAAAATTTGAAATTTATCAGGGGTACGAAAATATAAAGCTACCTAAAGTATTTACCCATGAAAAGAATAATAATAAAATAAAGTCAAATATTTCAAAGGAAAATTTTAAAAGAAATGTTGTTAAAGCAAAAAATTATATTTCAAAAGGTGATATTTTTCAGGTTGTTCTAAGTCAAAGATTTGAAAGGAAATTTAATAAAAAACCCTTAGAAATTTATAATTTTTTAAGAAATTCAAATCCATCACCTTTTATGTTTTATTTCAATTATGACAACTTTAAAGTCTTAGGTAGTAGTCCTGAAATTTTAGTAAGATTAAGAAATAACCAAATTACAATAAGACCAATTGCAGGAACACGACCCAGAGGAATTAATCAAAAACAAGACAAAAAATATATAAAAGAATTACTTAATGATAAAAAAGAAATTGCTGAGCATTTAATGCTCTTAGATCTTGGAAGAAATGATGTTGGAAAAGTTTCTAAAATAAATTCAGTTAAAGTTACTGAAAGTTTTAATGTTGAAAAATATTCTCGCGTTATGCATATAGTTTCCAACGTAGTTGGAAAATTTAACAAGAAAACTCCATTATTTGAAACTCTTTTATCTGGTTTTCCAGCTGGAACAGTAAGTGGTGCTCCGAAAATTAGAGCGATGGAAATTATTGATCAATTAGAAAAGAATAAAAGAAAACTTTATGCTGGCGGGATCGGATACTTTACACCAAATAGAGAATTCGATACTTGTATTGCTTTAAGAACAGCTCTTATAAAGAATAATAAATTTTATGTACAAGCTGGAGCAGGAATAGTTGCAGATAGTAAGCCAAATAAAGAATATATTGAAACAGTCAATAAGGCAAAAGCTTTGATGAAAGCTATAGACTAAATGAAAATCCTACTAATAGATAACTACGATAGCTTTACTTATAATTTGTATCATTATATTTCAAAGTTTAAAAATAATGTTGATGTTATAAGAAACGATAAAATTAATAGTGTAGATATTTTAAAAAAAAAATACGATAAAATTGTAATCTCACCTGGTCCTGGAAATCCCAATCAAGCAGGAAATTGTCTTAAGATTGTTAAAGATTTACACGAAAAAATTCCAATTTTAGGAGTATGTTTGGGTCATCAGATTATAGGTCAAGTATTTGGTGGAAAAATTATTAGAGCAAAAAATTTAATGCATGGAAAAACAAGTAAAATTAGACATGAAAAAAAAGGACTATTTAAGAATATTCAAAATAATTTTAAAGCAACGCGATACCATAGTTTAATCGTTGACAGAAAAAATTTCCCAAAAAACCTAATAATTACAGCTGAAACTAAGAATAAGACTATTATGGGATTAATGCATAAAAACTATGATATTCATGGGTTTCAGTTTCACCCTGAAAGTATTAGTACTATGGTAGGCTTGAAATTAATTAAAAATTTTATAGCTAATTAATATGTCAAATATTGTAGAAAAATTAAGAAACGGTCAAAATCTCTCTTTTGATGAAAGTAAATCTCTTTTTGTTGATCTAATGGAGGGAAAATTTGATGAAAATTCAATAATAGAAATTTTAGAAAATTTTATCAAAAAAGGGGAAACAAAAGATGAGCTTGCAGGAGGTATTTTCGTTTTACGAAATAAAGCAAATAAAGTAAATGCTGATCAAAATACAATTGATACCTGCGGGACTGGGGGTGACGGTCAAAATTCATTAAATATTTCAACCGCTGCCGCAATAGTTTTATCAAGCATGGGTGTAAAAGTTGCAAAACACGGCAATAAAGCAGTTTCATCTAACTGCGGGTCAGCTGATGTTTTGGAAGCTTTAAAAATAAATATTAATTTAAATCCTAAAGAGGTCGAAGAAAGTATTAAAAAATTTAATTTTGCTTTTATGTTTGCTCCAAATTATCATTCTGCAATGAAACATGTTGGACCAGCGAGGAAAAAGATGGGCAAAAAAACTATATTTAATTTAATTGGTCCACTTAGTAGTCCCGCTCAAGTATCAAGACAAGTAATTGGTGTGTTTGACAAAAAATGGATGAAGCCATTTGCTGAAGCATTAAGAGAAAATAATGTTAAACATGCTTATATTGTTCATAGTGATGATGGCATGGATGAAATTTCTCCATTCGCTGAGACAAGTGTTGTAGAGTTAAAAAATAAAGAAATAAAAGAATTTAAAATTAATCCAAGAGATCTTGGTATTAATTTAAACAATAAAGATAATTTAAAGGGAAAAAATGCTTCCTACAATTCATCTAAAATTTTAGAAATATTTAAAGGACAAACAAATGAATTTTCTGATGCCGTCGCGTTAAATACAGCTGCTGGTCTAATTGTTTCAGAAATGGAGAATGATTTCAAAAATGCTTTTGACAAGGCTTCGAAACATTTAGCATCAGGAGAAGTATTTAATCATTTAACAAAATTACAATCACTCTAATGTCAAATATACTAGAACAAATTATTAAAGATAAGAAAGATTCTTTAGAATCAATTAAAAAAAATAATTCAATTGATAATTTAGAAAAAAAAATTAAAAATAATAATTTTTATATCAACTTTAAATATGCAATCGAAAGCAATAAGGGTGTTTCATTAATTTCTGAAATTAAAAAAGCCAGTCCTTCGGCAGGAGTAATTATTAAAAATTTTGATCATCTAGAAATTGCAAAAATGTATATTAATAATGGCGCTACCTGCTTATCTGTTCTCACTGAAGAAAAGTACTTTCTCGGTAAATTAGATTACATTCTTGATATTAAAAATAAATTTAGAATACCAATTTTGGCTAAAGATTTTTTTGTAGACCCATACCAAGTAGCTTTGTCTAAAAGTTTTGGATGTGATTGCATTTTGATAATAGTCTCTGCAATTGATAAAAGTCAAGCAGATGATATTTATTCTGAAGCCTTGAGGCATAAACTTTCAGTAATAGTTGAGGTTCATAGTAAAGAAGAAGCTGAAATGGCTTTAAAATATGATAAAGCAATAATTGGAATAAATAATAGAAATTTAAAAACTTTAGATGTCTCCATCAATAATACTGTCTCAATTTTTGAGATTGTAAAAAATCATACTGGTCCATTAATATCTGAAAGTGGAATAAAAAATGAAGATGATGCAAAATACATATATGAAAAGACTGGTATTAAAAATTTTCTTATTGGAGAATCACTTCTTAGTTCCGACAATCCTGGTGAGTTAATGAAAAAACTTATGCAAATAAATCAATAAAATAAGCGCTTATTTTAAGTTGTAATTTAAATAGAACTTTTATAGAACATAGATGTACGAGGTTTGTTCTATGCTTACAAAAAAACAAAAAAACTTATTAATTTTTATTAATAAA
>MDTG01094364.1_pt1 | contig 13128 bp, 13 predicted proteins | sample 811421 | NCBI WGS metagenome assembly MDTG01 (sample SAMN05326645, study PRJNA326480) | marine metagenome | isolation source: seawater | place: Pacific Ocean: South East | collected 2011
GTTTCTCTATTTGAAGGAATTCATATTTTTAAGGCAAATCCAATTGTTATTGAAAAACTAAAAGATCAAAAAAAACTTTTATCAAGTGGTGAACTTGTCCATTCATATCCACATTCTTGGAGATCTAAAGCACCATTAGTTCATAGAGCAACACCACAATGGTTTATTTCAATGGATAGTCATGAGTTAAGAAAAAAAGCCCTGAAGGCTATCGATGAAACAAACTTTTATCCCAATAAAGGAAAAGAAAGATTAAAATCAATGATTGAAACTAGACCAGATTGGTGTGTTTCAAGACAAAGAGTTTGGGGTGTGCCTTTACCAATATTTGTAAATAAAAAAACTAATGAAATTCTAGTTGACGAGGAAATATTTGAAAATATTGCTTCAATATATGAAAAAGAAGGTTCAGACTGTTGGTTTTCAGACGATCCTCAAAAGTTTTTGGGAAAAAAATATAAATCAGGTGATTATAAAAAATTGAGCGATATTGTAGAAGTCTGGTTTGATAGTGGTTCAACACATTCGTTTGTATTAGAAAAAAGAAAAGATTTAAAATGGCCCGCATCAATGTATCTTGAGGGTTCAGATCAACATAGGGGCTGGTTCCATTCATCACTTTTAGAGTCATGTGGAACAAGAGGAAGAGCGCCGTTCGAGGCCATACTTTCACACGGATTTGTTGTGGACGGGAAAGGTCTGAAAATGTCAAAATCTTTAGGAAATGTGATCGCACCAGAAGATATATTAAAAAAATATGGTGCCGATATACTGAGGATATGGGTTGCTTCATCTAATTATGCAGAAGATTTGAGAATAGATTATTCTATTTTAGATCAACACTCAGAATCTTATAGGAAAATTAGGAATACCTTTAGATATTTGTTGGGTAATTTAAATGACATTTTTAGAGAAATAGATTTAGAAAAAATTGATGTAAAAAACTTACCAGAATTAGAGCAATTTATGCTTCATAAAATTTATAATTTAGATTTAAATTTTAATAAATATTTTAAAAATTATGATTTCCATAATTTATATAAAGAACTCCTAAATTTTTGTACAGTTGACCTTTCAGCTTTTTACTTCGATATACGTAAAGATGCTCTATATTGTGATACAAAAGACTCACCTAGGCGAAAATCTACATTAATTTTATTAAACATCATTCTAAATTCATTAATGAAATGGTTTGCACCAATTCTTTCATTTACTACAGAAGAAATTTATCAGTTAGTCTCAAAAAAAACAAAAAGTATACATTTGGAAAAATTTTTAACTTTTCCTAAAAATTTTGAAAATTTAAAATTGTATGATAAGTGGTTAAGATTATTACAGATTAGAGATATTTGTAATTTAAGTATTGAAGAGAAGAGAGCCGCAAAAGAGATTGGATCTAGTCTTGAGGCATCATTAATTGTAAAATTAAAAGAAAGTGACCTAAACTTGATCAATGAGGCAGATCTCTCTGAACTTTGCATAACATCCTCTGTAGAAATTGAAAAAAACTCTTTTGATGATATTCAGGTAATTGCAAACAAAGCCCAGGGAGACAAGTGTCCAGTTTGTTGGAAGATAAGCAAAAAACCTTGTGAAAGACATGGTCAAGATTAGAGAAAATCTTTTTAATTTTTTATTTATACTGATCATTTTTTTTATTGATCGGGTAACCAAGCTGATTATGATTAATTTATACGACTTGCATAGTGAAAAAAATTATTCATTAACTTCATTTATAAATTTAGAGCTAATTTGGAACAGCGGGATAGCCTTTGGATTATTATCTTTTGATAATAGTACTTACTATAATTTTATAACTTTAATAATAATTGTTATTACATTAGTTATTTTCTATATGATGATAAATAGTTTTGGTATTCAAAAATATGGATTTATGATGATTTTTGGAGGTTCGATAGGCAATATCTTTGATAGATTAGTTTACTCATCAGTGCCAGATTTTATAGACATTCATTTTAATAATTTTCATTGGTTTATATTTAATGTTGCTGATATATTCATTACATTAGGACTTTTTATACTAATTTATTTTGAACTATTTAATAATAAAATACATGATTAAAATTTTACAAATATTTATTATTTTTATTTTTTTGCTTGGATGTCAAAACGTCAAGGATGGACTGACACTACAAAAGAAAAGTGGTGCTGATGAATTTTTAGTTAAGAAGAAAAATCCCCTAGTATTACCACCAGAATTCAGTGAATTGCCTACACCAGAAAATAATCTAAAAAAAGAAGATACATCTTCGTCAAATGAAATAAAGCAAATTCTGAAAGAAGGTAAAAATATAACAAATACCCCAAAAGCAACAGGCGATGCTCAAAAGATTGAGCAAAATATTTTAGATAAAATTAAAAATAGATGAAAATATCTAAGAGTGTATCCTTTGAGGGATTTAGATTAAAAGTCCATAAAAAAAATTTAAAAAATCAACTTAAAAAAATTTTAAACAATAAAAACGAAGTAATAAATTCTCTTTGCAAGTCTTATAAAAATTCATACAGCAAAAAAACAATTTTTAAACTCAAAAAATATTCAGAAATATATCTGATTGGCATGGGTGGATCATCATTAGGTAGTCGTTCGATTTATAATTTTCTTGATAAAAAAATAACGAAAAAATTTGTTTTCTTAGATAATTTGAGCCTAATTAATATTAAAAATGATACTAAAAAAAACAAAAGGCTTAATTTAATCGTATCAAAATCTGGAAATACAATAGAAACAATAACAAATATAAATCTTTATATTAAAAAGAATCATAAAAATATTTTTATTACAGAAAATAAAGATAATTATTTAAATAATATAGCTAAAAAACTCAAGGCTGATGTAATATCTCATAATAATTTTATTGGAGGTAGGTTTTCGGTTCTTTCAGAAGTAGGAATGTTACCCGCAGAATTAATGGGTTTAAATCCAACAAAGTTTCGACAATTAAATAATTTAATGAAAGATAAGAATTTCATTAGATCGTTGATTTCAAACGTTTCAAACACAATTTCTCTTGTTAACAAAAAGAAAACAAACTCAATAATTTTAAACTATGATGAAAAGTCATCAGATTTATTTCTTTGGTATCAACAATTGATTGCTGAAAGTTTAGGTAAAAAGGGTAAAGGTATACTTCCTATTGTTTCCACTATGCCAAAAGATAATCATAGTCTTTTACAATTATTTTTAGATGGAACTAAAAATAATTTTTACACATTTTTTTATGTTAAAGAAAAATCTACTAAAAAAATAAAAAAAGGAGAATTACTATTTAAATCTGAATTTTTAAAAGGTAAATCTATTGAAGACATAAAGTATGCTCAATATCAGGCTACCCAAAACGTTTTTAAAAGAAAAGGTATTCCATTTAGAAGTTTTTTGGTCAGCAAAAGAGATGAAGAGACTTTGGGTTTTTTATTTACTTTTTTTATACTTGAAACAATATTACTGGCTAGAGCAATGAATGTGAATGCTTTTAATCAACCAGCTGTCGAACTTTTAAAAATTGAGACAAAAAAGATTATCTCTTAAGATTAGTTACCTATTATTATCCTCGAAATCCCATAAGTTCTTTGGTCAACTATATTAAAATTATTATTAAAATCTTGATTATCTTTTTTGTGTCTATGAATAATTATTATTCCATCTTTTTTGATTATATCAATTTCTTTAATTCTCTTAAGTAGAGGATCTATCCTTTTTTCTTTGAACGGTGGATCTAAAAATATTATATCAAATTTAGAACTTAAAAATCTTTCTGATTTCAAAATATCAAAACAATTTTTTTCAATTATTTTAGAGGAACTGACTGCGTCTAAAAGATTTATATTTTTCTTCAAAATATTTAAAATTGATGAATAATTTTCAATGAAGGTAACTTTTTTAGCTCCGCGTGAAATACATTCTAATCCAAAGGAGCCAGATCCTGAAAATAAATCTAAAATATGAGATTTTTCAATCTTTATTTTAATTTTTTTTGAATGTTTTATTAAATTAAATATGGACTCTTTTACCATGTCTCGCAAAGGTCTTGTGTTGTTATCTTTAGGAATAAAGATTTTTTTTCCTTTTGAACTTCCGCTAATTATTCTCATTTATCTATAACTTTGTATCCAATATCTTTTCTATAAAAACCATTAGACCAATCTAATTTATTAATAAGAGATATCACCTTGTCTCTACATATTTTAAATTTATCTGATTTTGCTACAAAATTTAAAACTCTACCTCCATTTGAAAAAGTTTTATTTCCTTTAGCTAATGTTCCGGCATGAAAAATAAATTCATCATTTTTTTCTTTAATCTCACCTATATTCTTAATTTCAACTTCTTTTTCAAATTTGTCAGGATATCCTTTTGAACATAAAACTATACATAATGATTTATTGTGATCCCACTCTAAATTGATTTCATCAAGTTTTTGGTTGGCACATGACCAAATTATATCTGCAAAATCTGTGTTTAGTCTTGGAAGAATAGTTTGACACTCTGGGTCACCCATCCTAACATTATATTCAATCAAGTAAGGCTCATCATTTATTATCATTAAACCTGCATATAAAAAACCATGAAAATACGTATTTAAATCTCCAAGACCTTTGAGAGTTGGTTCAATAATCTTTTTTAAAATTTTTTTATTCAAAATTTTATTTTCAAGTCTTGATGGTGAATATGCGCCCATTCCCCCTGTATTTTTTCCTTTATCACCTTCAAAAACCCTCTTATGATCTTGAGCTGTACCAAATTCTTTATATGTCTTACCATCTGAAATTATAAAAAAACTCATTTCCTCACCTTTTAAAAATTCTTCAATTAAAATATTTTTTGCTTCACCAAATTTTCCATTAAAAATTTCTGATACAGCGGAAGTAGATTGTTCAAAGTCATGACAAATAAAAACACCTTTTCCTGAAGCTAAACCATCAGCCTTTACAACTATTGGAAAGTGAGAATTTTTTAAAAATTTTTCAGAGTCTTTAACATTCTTAAAAATCCCAAATTTTGCTGTTGGAATTTTATACTTTTCGCATAATTTTTTTGTAAATATCTTTGAACCTTCTAGTTGAGATGCTACTTTATTGGGCCCAAATACTTTTATTTTAAACTTTATTAAATAATCAGTCATACCATCTACTAATGGTTTTTCTGGTCCTACAATTACTATTTCAATATTATTTTTTAATATAAAGTTTTTTACTTCTTCAAAATTGTTAATATTTAAATTTACATTTTCAGCAATAGAATTAGTTCCAGCATTACCAGGAATACAGAATATTTTAGTTATATTTTGTGATTTTTTAAGTGATAAGCAAAGAGAATGTTCTCTTCCACCACTTCCTATTATTCCAACTTTCATATAACAATGTATAAACTAAAAATGTTAAAAAAATTAGCTAAAATAAAATATTTACCAAATAACTTTGAAATATTACAAAATGGTGATCATGTAATTTGCGCAGTATCAGGAAAACAAATTCCTTTGGAAGAACTTACTTATTGGAATGTGGACTTGCAAGAAGCCTATTTTTCTTATGAAGAAGCCTCCTTAAAAAGAAATTCACAAGACTAATTATTTCCAGCGATTATGAGTCCATATCCACTGCGATGGATTTTTAATAATCATTTTTTCTAAAACTTCGTTTAATTTAATTGTAATCATTTCTATAGTATCGCTTTCTTTAAAACCTATAGGTTTATAAATTTTAAGTTTGAATTCATTTATATTCTCTCTTTCAATGTAGATTGGAACTATTTTTGTATTAAATTTTTTTACAAATTGAGCTGGTATTGTTGTGGTTGAAGCTTCCTGACCAAAAAATTTAACCTTAATTCCCTCTGACACTCTCTGATCAATCATCAGAGCTATAGAGGATCCATTCTTAAAATTTTTAAGTAATTCTTTTGTCCCGGTAATTCCTTTTTTTATTTGTTTTTCACAAATATGTTTTTTTCTTATTTTTTCCATTATTGGATTTAAAAACATATTGTTTAATGGCCTGTAAATTGCAGATAGGTTTATACCAGAATTGTTTATGTGCATTGCCATAAGCTCAAAATTATTAAAATGCCCTGACACAAAAATAACTGGATCTGAGGTTTTTTTTAATTCCTCTAAAGTATTTTGATTTTCAACAATTATATTTTTTGAGTTTTTGATATTCTTTATAAATATATACTCAGCAAAAATGCATCCATAATTAAACCACATATTTTGTATTATTTGTTTTCTTTGCTTAAAATTATAATTAGGAAAAGCGATTGTTAAATTTTTATGACATATTGAATCTGATCTAAATAATGAACCAATTAAAGTAAAAAGTTTACCTGATAATAATGACGAGAATTTTAATCCAATAATTTTAAAAATTAAGAAAAAAAACAAAATTATAATGAATTGAAAAATGTATTTTAGATAGCTCATTGTTTTTTTGCTCTTAAAAAATCTATTAAGTCTTCCTCATTTTCAATTTGTAAATCAACTTCTAAAAAATCGATTTCTTTTTTATCAATTTGAGGAATTTTTATAAAATCTTTTTCAGTAGTAACTATATTTGCGTTAATCTTATTTGCTTTATTCTTTATTTCTATAATATCTTTCTTCTTAAAATCATGATGATCAGGAAAAATTATTTGATCAATTATTTGGAAATTATTTTTTAATAAAGTATCCTTAAAATTTTCTGGGCTTCCAATTCCACAGAAGAATAAATATTTTTTTGAAAGATCAAAATTTTTCAAGTTTTTTACTCTGTAAAAACTATTATAAATTTGAATTTGGGGGTTAATTTTTTTAATTGATTTAGAAATATTATCTTCATTTGAGTTAATACCCTTTAATATTACTGCGTCATATTTTTTTAAACTTGAGATTTTCTCTCTCAGAGGTCCTGCTGGAATAAGATTCCCATTACCAATCCAATTTTTTTGGTTAAAGCATACTATCTCATAATCATATGATATTTTTCTATCTTGTAAACCATCATCAAAAATCAAGTAATCTAAATTATTTTGTTCCGCCAATTTAACTATTTCTTCCCTTTTGTTAAAACTTATCAATTCTGATTTTTTTTCTAGAAGGATCTTTTCATCGTTATGTGCTGGATAGTATTTTTTTCCAATTGAAACATTTAAATCAAGTTTTTTTAAAATTTCGTATATTTTTATTGCTGTTGGTGTTTTACCTGTTCCACCAATATAAATATTACCAACACAAATTGTAATTAACTTTTTGGTTTTTTTTTTTACTTTTTTATTTAATAAGAAATTATTTATTAAAATTGGAATAGTGAAAGGTAATAAAATATATGAAATTAAGTTTCTTTTCTCAAAGTCCCAAAATTTGGGTTTTTTAAATTTCATTTTTAATTAGAGTATTAATCTCTTCGTAAGTTTTTTTGAGTATATTTTGGCCAATTATTTTTATTTTTCTCCTTATATTTTTTGTATTATCTTTTTTTAAAAAATATTTATTTAAAGTCCAATGCATTTTTTGAAAATTAACAATTTTTTTTGACATACTAAATTTTTTAAGAAATTTATAAATATCACTAAAATTACTTATATAAGGACCATGCAATATATTACACCCAAATCTTGCAGCTTCTAAAGGATTTTGTCCACCATGTTTTATTAATGATCCACCAAGAAAGACAATCTTACAATAATTGTAAAAAGATTTATTGATACCGTAAGCATCGATTAAATAAATGTCAGTATCTTTGTGAACCTCTTTTTTGTTAGAGCTAAATTTTTGCACCTTTAAGTTAAATTTACCTAGTTTAGTCAAAATCGCGTTAACTCTCTCTACATGACGGGGTATTATAATAGTAAGTAAATTTTTATATTTCTTTTTCAGTTTGATATGAACTTTTCCGCAAATAACCTCCTCAGTATCATGAGTGCTTGAGGCGCACCAAATTTTTCTTGAAATAAGATTTTTTTGAAGGCTATCATTAATCTTAAAGTTTACCTTTTCTGTTTCAGAAAATTTTAAGTTTCCAAAAAATAAAACTCTTTTAGCACCCAATCTTATTAAGAACTTTTTTGACTGATTACTTGAAGCTAAACATATATTGAATTTACTGAAAAATTTTTTTGAAAAATCCGGAACAGAACTCCAATTATTAAATGTTTTTTTTGTAATTCTTCCATTAATTAAATTTATTGGTATTTGATTTTTTTCTAAATTATTAAACATGTTGGGCCATATTTCTGAGTCAACAAAGAAAGCACATGATGGCTTCCAATAGTTGATAAACTTTAAAGAGAGAAAATTAGTATCTATCGGAAAAAACTGGTGGATTACTTTTTTAAATTTGAATTGGTGAATAATTTTAGAAGAGCTAAGAGTGTTAGATGTAATGAGTATTTTTTTTATTTTTTTATTTTTTTCTAATTTTTCTAAAATTGGAGTAATACTTTTTATTTCACCCACACTTGCACCATGAAACCAAATTATTTTTCCACTGCCTCTTTTTTTTGAAAAAAAACATAATTTTTCTTTAAATCTTATTAAATCTTCCTTTTTTTTTAATATTCTGATTAATATAATTATTGGTGAAATGATAAAAATAATATTTATTAAAATTCTATAAAGAGTAAACATTATGATCGTTTAATCTGTTTTTCATAAAAATTTTTGTAAATATCTGATGTACTAATTAATTTTTGATGATTTCCTTCTCCTACAACTTTTCCCATATCAATTACATAAATTTTGTCCGAGTTTAAAATGGTGGATAGTCGATGTGCAATTACAACTGTAGTCCTTCCTTTTGTTAAATAAGTAATAGCTTTTTGTATTTTGCTCTCAGTTTCTGCATCTAAAGAAGAAGTTGCTTCATCTAATAATATTATTGGACTTTTTTTAAGTATTGCTCTAGCAATGGATAATCTTTGTTTTTCACCTCCTGACAGCCTTATTCCATTTTCACCAATTAAAGTATCATATTTTTTTGGTAACTTATTAATGAATTCATCTGCAAATGATAACTTTGCAGCTTCTTCAATTTGGTCTTGTGTTGCATCTAAGTTTGCATACGCAATGTTATTTTTAATTGTGTCATCAAACAAAGTAGTGTCCTGACTTACTAATGAGATGCTCTTTCTCAAAGAATAAATTGTAGATTTGTAAATTGACTGACCATCTATTTCTATTTCGCCTTTATCGATATTATAAAATCTTGGTATTAAATTGAGAATAGTCGATTTTCCTGCACCACTATGCCCAACTAAAGCAGTCATCTTTTCACCAGGTATTTCAAGGTTTATATTGTTTAAAATCTGCCTCTCATCATTTGAGTAACCAAATTTAACATTTAAGAAATCTATTTTACCACTTTTGATATCTAATTCACTAGATCCTAATTCATCTTTAATAGTGTTTACATTATCAATTATTGGCAAAACATTTCTTGCCCCCGCCAAGCCTTGTTGAACAGCAAGATTTAATGTAGCTAAAGACCTTACTGGTTGATAAGCTAACATCATTGCAGCTAAAAATGAAAAAAAATTTCCGACTTGCAATTCATCTTTCATAATAAGCTTAGCAGACACAAAAATAATAAATCCAATCATAATACCAGTAATAGATTCCATTATTGGTGAAGCTCTTACAAAAACGATAGCTATTTTCCTAGATGACTCTTTTAATGTATTTATAAAATCATTTGCTCTTTTTCTCTCATAACTTTCTTTTTGAAAAATTTTAATTAATTTGTGATTTTTAAAAATTTCAATTAAATATGAAGTTAACACTCCTGCTCTTTGCATTTGCTCATTAACAACTTTTGTCATTCTTTTTCCCAACACTTTAGTTGCTATACTAGCTAATGGTATCATGATAATTGCAATCAATGAAAGTTTCCAATTTTGATAAAACATTACCGATAATAATCCGATCAAAGTCAAACTATCTTTAAACAAGTTTAAAATTGCTGTGCTTATTAGGTTTACAATCATATTTACATCATTCATTAAATTTCCCACGAACTTACCAGAATGTTTTCTATCCACCAATTGAGTATCAGCAGAAATCATTGACGCAAACATATCTGTTTGAATATCTTTCTTTACTTCTTCAGAAACATTAATCATAATTATCTTAGCGAGATACAGTGATCCACCTTTTATTGTGAAAGCCAAAACAATTAGAAAGGGTATTACATACAGAAGTGTTTCTGATTTATTTATAAAGAGTTCATTAATTGCTGGATCTAACAAATATGCAACTGCTGAAGTGCTAGCAGCTAGAGTTAATGAAAAGAATGCTGCTAGAATTATATTTTTTAAATATTTTTTTGTATAGTTTTTATATAATCGTTTTAAAATTTCTTTATTATTCATATTTAAAATTTACCTATAAATAAGCTAAAAAAAATTAAAAATCCCAAAAAATTATTTGATTTAAATATTGTTAAACAGCTATTTGCTATCTTGATTTCAAGTTTTTTGAGTTGATAAAAAAATAGTTGAAAAATTATTAGCAGAATCATGACATAGAATAAAATGTTATATTCCATAAAATAACCTACTGTTGATAAAGATATAATGAAAATTGTGTAGCATATGAATAAAAATTTGAATGGGCTTTTTTTAAATTTAATTGAGGTTGATTTTAATCCAATAATTTCATCGTCTTTTATATCTTGATATCCATATATTGTGTCGTAACCTAGTGTCCAAAATATGGCTCCAAAATATAAAATTAATGGAATTATACTTATATAATTATTAACTGACGTCCAGCCAAGAATTAAACCATAATTAAATGTAATTCCTAAAAAAAGTTGTGGCCAATATGTAAATCTTTTCATCAATGGATAGGTAAACGCTAACGGCATCGATGCGAGTGCCAAGAAAATTGTTAAATTATTAAAATTGACAAGAACTAATAAAGCTACCAAGCAGAGAAAAATTGAATAAATAATAGCCTTAGTAATTGTTACTTTTCCTGATGCAATCGGTCTATTTTTTGTCCTAAAAACTTTTCTGTCAAACTTTCTATCTAAAATGTCATTTACTATACATCCTGCAGATCTCATCAATACAGCTCCAAGAAAGAAAAGAATTAGATAGAAAATATACAAATTTATATTAGTAGAAAAATCAAAACCTATTGTTAGACCCCATGCGCAAGGCCAAAAAAGCAACATATACCCTATAGGCTTCTTTAATCTTGTAAGTTCGATAAATAAGTTTATTTGGTTCATAAAATTTACTTGTAAATAACAAAGCCAAGATTGATAATCAAACTGATTCGTATGAATATAGACTACACAGTTACTGCATTGATGTTTCCGGCTATTCCCTTGTTGATGGCAGTTTATAGCAATCGATTTCACTCTTTAAGTATACTAATCAGACAGCTTCATGATGAACATGTATACGAAAAACATATTCCACCAGAGTGGAAAAAACAATTTATTAATTTAAGTGGTCGGATTACTCTTTTAAGATGGACAATTTTGTTTGCAGCATTTGGTTTTTTATTTAATATGCTTACGGTTTTTGCTCTTTATCTAGACAGTCTTTTAATAGCGAGAGTGATTTTTGGTTCATGTTGCTTATCAATGATTATTTCAATATTATTTTTTATTAGGGAAATACATATTTCAACAAATGCTCTAAAACTTCACATGTCTGACATGGATGTAAAAGTTGATTAGGGTATAATAATTGCTGGTCCTAAGATCTTTCTATTCTCTAAATCTTGGTGAGCCTGAACAATATCTTTTAGTGAATATTCCTTAAAAATATCTAATTTAAACTTTTTGGCAGTATACATCTCGAAAACTTTATTTGCCGCCTCATCAAGTTCATCTCTTGTTGAAGTGTAATGAGCAATGCTTGGTCTAGTTAGATATAATCCCTTTGGAGCCAAAGATTTAGTAACATTACAAGGGTCCAAAGGTCCAGAAGCATTACCAAATGAAACCATCATTCCTCTCATCTTTAGACATTCTATCGATTGATCAAAAGTTTTTTTTCCTACACCATCGTAAACCACGGGAACACCTAAACCATTTGTAATTTCTTTTACTTTTTCAGCAAAATTTTCTTTTGAATAATTTATAACGTGATCACATCCATTCTTCTTAGCCATCTCAATTTTTTCATCAGATCCAACAGTCCCAATTACTTTGCAACCTAAACTTTTTGCCCATTGGCAAAAAATTTGGCCCACGCCTCCAGCCGCTGCATGAAATAAAATAGTTTCTCCTGACTTAACTTTGTATGTTTTATGAAGAAGATAAAAAACAGTAAAACCTTTTGTCATTAATGTTACAACACTTTTTAAATCTATTTCATTTGGAACTTTCACTAATTTTAATGTTGGAAAAATTCTATGGGTAGAATAAGAACCAATTGGCATAGATGCATAAGCTACACGATCTCCTATTTTAAAATCACTTACTTCTGTGCCAATTTTTTCAATAATTCCTGCTCCTTCGATCCCAATATTAGATGGTAGCTCAACTGGGTAAAGACCAGACCTATGGTATGTATCAATGTAATTAAGTCCTATAGCCTCGTTTTTGATCAAAACTTCTTTAGCACCAGGATTGCCTAAAGTAACATTTTTTAATTCTAAAACTTCAGGCCCACCATTTTTTAAAATTACTACAGATTTCATTTCACGAAAGTATCATTATGATAATCCTGAACAGCTTGTAAGATTTCTGCTTTTGTATTCATAACAAATGGTCCACCTCTAGCAATTTCCTCATTTATCGGTTTGCCTGAAATTACTAAAAATTTTGTATCAGTCTTAGCTAATACTTTTAATTCCTCACCTTTGCAAAGCAATATTAAAGTGCTATCTTTAACTTTATCATGCTTTATTTCTCCCACTTCTATTTCACCATTAATTAAATAAATAAATGAATTATGTGTTTTAGATAATTTAAAATTGAATTGTTTATCTTTTTTTAATTCGACATCAAAATAAATTGGCTCAACATTATGACCTTTCACAGGGCCCTCAGCTTTTTCAAATTTTCCTGCAATTACTTTTACTTGCTTATCTTTATCTTTATGGATCTGCATTTTTTCAGAGCTTATGTAGATATAATCAGGCTTACTCATTTTCAATTTTGCTGGCATATTCA
>MDTG01448015.1_pt1 | contig 13128 bp, 14 predicted proteins | sample 811421 | NCBI WGS metagenome assembly MDTG01 (sample SAMN05326645, study PRJNA326480) | marine metagenome | isolation source: seawater | place: Pacific Ocean: South East | collected 2011
ATGAAGCATATAGACAAAAAGTATTATCCTTACTTATTTTTGATTTAAAAAAAACAGGAGATTGGAGTCAAATTAATTGGTTAAATAAATATAAATCACATTTCTTGGTTTCAGGTGATAAATTATGTGCTTTATACAATATAATTAATGATAATAAAACTTTATTTGGAACTACCGCACAATTAAAGAATAACCAAATTTCAGCTGATTTAGGTATATATATAAATGCTGATAAAGAACCATCAGAAGAAGAAGTTAATAAACTATATAGTGATTTAGTTCAAAAGCTGTCTAGTGTCAAAACTAAATACGATATAAATGTTAAACCCATTCCTCGCGGTGCTAGAGAAACAGATGAAGAAGCCAATTCATTTTATCATACAAAAGATGATATAGAACATATAAAGGATTCTGAGGAAGAACTTATTACTAAAAAGGAATATTTCTCTACAATTATAGAAATTTTAAGCAATTTTAATAAATTATTGAAGTTCGATATTAAATCCTACAAAGAAGATATTTCTAGTATTAATTCAATTTTAATTGAATCAATTATATTAAAGTTCACAGCAGACATTAGTGAAGCTGATAAAACAAAACTTAGGTCATTAAAAGCTGCTACTTCAATAGAAACCGCTGGAGAAGGCAGGAGAAGTAGAAGAGTTCAGTCACGATTACAAAATGATCTTGAAAATATTAATAACATTTTAGAAGATATACGTATTGGGACATCTGATCAAGATTGTAATCCTTTAATAAGAGATAAAATTAATACCACGCCGTCAGAAAATATAACAAGACTTTTTGATGCTATTAACAGTGTTGATAATATAAATTACATATATTTATCTATACCTACAATATATTCAAAAACATTACATTTAATATCATCCTTAAAAGTAACTCCAAGGAAACAGGTAAAATATGAACTAATGAATATATTTACAAAACTTTTTTTTAATCTTGATTTTAATAATTCGCATGATAATGAACGTTGGGAATTAGGAGATCAAACAAAACTTGACCAACTTCATGAATCTGATGGTGTGTATCACACAAGAGGGAGTTTAGAAAAAGACGCTGAAGAAGCATTAGGAATTCATCTCGATAATCTAGCAAAAGACCTTGATTCTATATTATATTTAATTAATTGTATACTTGATTCCAATTATGATACTGAAAGTGAAACTGTAGTTAACATGGCTAACCAAATTAATGAAATGCAGAAAAGGCTTAATAAAAAAATTGAACTTAAACGGGAGGACACTCTTCTCCCCGAAGATGTAGAAGCACTGGCTGAGCGTCCAGGAATAGCAACCTACTCAACTAATTTAGTAACAGAAGACCAACCTAGACAACCTATTGCTAGTTTAAATGTTCCACCAAGACAAGAAGGAGATTAAGGAACATAATACATTTGAAATAATTTAAAAGATATATTGTATTAAATATAAGTTTTGATTTATATTTAATGAATAAATCACAACCCTGTAGACTTATCGACGGAAGCGAAACATACTTTATACAGCTGCTCTTGGGTATTTTGTCATTATCATCATTATATTTTAAAAGGAAAAGAGAATATCCTCAGAGACAGTGGTCTGTATTTAAATATGATGTATCTAAACAAATTATAGGTATGGGATTCGCCCATATAATTAACATTTCTATAGCTATTTTATTTAATAATAAATATAAGATGGATGACGAATGTAGGTGGTATTTCTTAAATTTCTTTATAGATGTAACATTTGGAATACTTTTTAATTATTTACTACTTAAACATTCCTCCAATTATTTCAGAAAAAAAAATTATATTAGCCTGATACCCGGAGAATATCTTCCTGGTAACTCTTGTTACAATAAATCCTTTTTAATGCAGTTAAGTGTTTGGTTATTTATAATTATGACGTCAAAAGCTATAGTTCTCAGCATAATATTAATACCATTTAAGCATCAACTTGATGATTTCGGAAGATGGTTTCTAGGACCTGTATCGCACAATAATACACTGGAATTAATAATAGTCATGATTATTCTTCCTCTTTTATTCAATATTATTCAATTCTGGGTTCAAGACAATATTTTAAAAGGTAAACGACATTACATTGATTCCAGCTTAATTACTGATAAAGATCTTGAATTGTCTGAATCAGAACAAAGTCTAAGTTCCACTCAAGACTACACTGAACTATAATTGATAGTTTTATAAAAAGTACCTCTGTTTTTATTTTCAGAAAAAGTTTTAGAAAATAAAAAAAAATCCCCCCCCCTCAAGAGTAAAATGATGCATTTTTAAGAAAATTTCTTAAAAAACCTCCTGAAATTTCTTAATAAGAATTTTTTAAAATTCTGGATAATAAGGTTTATTAAATTAAAATTTCTTAAAAATAAGTAAATTTAGTAAAAAATAAGAATTTTTTAAGAATTTTTACTTAAAGAATTTTATCGAGGTATATATAAATGCCTGAATATGTTTGTCCAAGATGTGGTTATAAATGTAATCAACGAAACGATATAAGAAAGCATTTCAATAGAAAAAAAATTTGTTACCATCTTCTAGAGGACATATCTATTACCGAATGCTACCAACGAGTATTAGGGGAACAACCTTCTCCTACAAATAAAAAAATCTTAAATGCATCCCAAATGCATCCCAAATTAAGAAAAAACGGTAAAAAATGCATCCCTAATGCATCCCAAATGCATCCCTCTGAAAATCCTGAATCTACACAAAAAAATTCTTCTACAGGCCTAAGTTGCGAGTTTTGTGGTAAAATATTTACAAAGCATCAAAACTATTATAGACATAAAAAATATCACTGTAAGAAAAAAGGAGATCTTACCAGAAAAGAATTAGAGATAATAATTGAATCCCGTGACCAAACTATAATGGAATTAAAAAATCAAATTGAAAAGTTATTAGATAAAGTAGGCACAACTAATCACACTACAAATAATACCTTCAATTTTGTTGTTAATGCATTCGGAAAGGAAGATATTAGCTATATACCTGGTAATTTTATTCAAGAATTGATTAAAGAAGGTCCATATGATAGTATTCCTAAATTATTAAAAGAGATTCATTTTCATCCGGAGCATAGTGAAAATCTTAATGTTAAAATACCTAATAAGAAATTACAACTTGCCCAGATATTTAATGGTGTAAAATGGGAATACAAAGATAAAAAAGAAACAATTGAAAATATGACAGATAAAGCATATGGTATATTAAATAAGCACTACGATCAGACAAATGATAATACTTACATGGATAATTTCTGTAATGATTTTGAATCAGGTAATAAAGAAACTCATAAAAAAATTAAAGAAAAAACTGAGTTGACAATATTAAATAATCAGAATAGTTTAGTAAAACCATCTTAGGTTAATAATAGTCTTATAAAAATAATTTTTACTCATTTTCCAGTTATTGGGTTTTGTATTTTATCAAACATCTATAAATAATAAAATAAAAAATTTGATAATCAATCATTAAATACTGTTTTTATTATTCAAACAATGATACATCATGAAGGAGAAATAAATAGAATTGATGAACAAAAAATTATAAAGTTAGAAGATGTTTTATCAAAAGTAAGAATAAAACCCCAGACCCGTCGGGATTTATTGATATGTAAAAACGTAAGTGATCTGTATGTTAGTCTTTGCCATTCGGAAAATGAAGGAAAATATTGGTCATCATCTGCATATTATGGAAGTAGCTCAAAAAAAATAGATTCTTATACCTCTTCAAAAATATTTAAAAAAACTGGAGATAACTTTGGACAGGATTATGTATATTCTACAAGAAATTATATTTGTCTTGCTGATGGACATGGTAAATATGGTGAAAGAATTTCTTGCTTTGCAGGAATATATCTCCCAACCTATCTAGACAAAATGCACATTAATAGACTACTTTGTATGGGCACCTCAGAAAGCTTTGGTAACATATTTATTCATATTACTAATGCATTCAAAAAAATAAAATCCAAACTTGAGATATATTATGATATCAATAGCACGAAATGTGAAGATTTTACTAATATTGAAGAATTATTGTCATGTAATAAATTAAATCCAAAAAGTGGCTCTACATTAAATTATGCATCTATACATTGTGTTTATAATAAAGAAAATCAAAAAAGAAGATTTATAATATCTGCGAATATTGGTGATTCTGAAACCTATTCAGTATGGAGATATCCATGTGGTAAAGTCAGAGTTAAAATTCATTCTGGACTACATAGCGTAGAAAATATCCATGAAGCAAAAAGAATAGTTTCAAAATACAAAGATAATATTCAATCAGTTTTACCAATTTACAGTAGATTTCATACCTATAATAATGATATATTACAAGCTGAATTTCCTTCGGAAGTTGTTCATCACATTGATTCTATACCTAATAAAAGACCTTATCCTATTTATGATATAGATAATCAGGGTAGGTTAAATGTTAATCTTGAAACTCTTCACAAAGTAAATATGGCCATAGGAAAATATGGAGATCTTTTTGATATAGACCAATGGTATGGCGGATTCCAAAGTTTACGAACTAATGTAATTGAAAAAAAAGTAAATGGTAAATGGAAGGGTGTTTGTCCTGTTCCAAGTGGTATTCCTGAAAATTTTGGTTCCACACCTGCAGGCCTGTGTCAAAATACAAGAGGATTTGGAGATATTCATAATAAACATATAGATATCATACCTCATACCAATATTACTGAAATACCTGCGGATGTCCATGTAACTTTAATATGTCAGAGCGATGGATATGGTGATACTGTCTATCTCTCAGAGGTTGCAGATGTTATCAATCAATTACCCAGAAAAAATATAAATCAAGCTACATTAATTAAAAATAAATTAATTAGACTTATGCACAACAAAATTTTAGGACAGGATAAAAGAGGATATACACTAGATGATGATCTTAGGCCTACATGGGACGATGTTAGTTTTGCAGTAATAGATTCACCACCGATAATATCTGAACAATAAAATATTATAACTATATAATTGATGAAAAATACTATTTGTAATCTTCCTAAAGAATTAGTATATTATTTATTAGATTATCACCCATATTTTTTTAAATATAAAAGAGAGTATACCAAAACTATTCTTGTTAATGACTTATTTCATAGAGATTCTGTAATTGACAAAGAGGATTATTTTTTATTAAGACAAAAATATAAGATTGCCTATACTGATGTATATCTTTACAAAAAATATATTGTATATACAATTATGATTTGTTTTGAGAGTAATATATTTAACGATATTGAAGAAACTTACCAAGAATTAATAAATAATCAAATTTAACAAAAAATCTTTTATAATTTTATAATGAAACATTTACTAATTATATTTTTAATTATAATTATTACAAGTGTTATTTTTACAAAAGAAACAAAAGAGCATTTTAATAAAGAAGCATGTAATGTTTCTATAACAGATATTCAATATTTACATCATATGATACCGCATCATCAAGTAGCAATAGATATGAGCATACTTTTACAGAAAAAAACAAAAAATCCAACAATGCATAATATTATCAGAAAGTTAATGTGGGTTCAAAATTACGAGATAGGTCTCATGAATCATTTTTTAAAAGAATTACCAAGAAAGATAACAAGTCATGATAATATGAATAGAAATTATATATCTATGTTATCCGATTTCATAAAACCTAATTTTTTGAAAATATCAAAGACATACTGTGACCCTCTATTTTTTGATCCAAATGGTCATATGAAGCATATGGCTCATATGAAAATAAATGACAGAATGTATATCAAACATATGATACCACATCATCAAGTAGCAGTTGATATGAGTAAGAAATTATTAAAAAATACAAAAAATGATTTTATGATTAATCTTTGCTACAGAATTATTAGAAGTCAACAAGAAGAAATAATTCTTCTTAATGATCTTTTAGATAATGATAACATTAACTATCAAAGTAATTTACTTAATTAGTTTTATTTGTTATTATATAATAATGGTAAAAAAACAATTTTTATATAATCCAGATGACCCCAAAAAGAGTTTTGATGTTTATATAGATAAAAATCCAAGCGATACTATATCTATTAAGTATTCAACTGTTAAAAATGTAGAAAATACAATTAATAAGTTAGAAAGACTTTTTAAGACAGATAAATATCCTCATAAAAGGATATTTCAAGTTGCAATGATTATAAAGGTGCGACTTGAAGCTATGTTAAAGCATCATAAAACAAAATATCCTAATGCAAAATTTGTAAAAGAAAGATTTTATCTTGCTAAAAAATATTACGATTTTGTTAAATCAAGAACTCCTATTAAAGGACATGAAAATAGAAAAAAACTTAGATTTAAGCTTTAACTTGTATTTCTAATAAATTTTTCGTAGATTGTATGATATATCATTCCGCAAAGTAGGCATTGTGTATCATAATACTCAGTTCTATGCCTGATTTTTTTATCAGGTAAAAAAGGTGATTCGAAATACCAAAATAGGTTTAAAATGATACCCAAAAAACTTACATGATGATTTCTGAATGTTTTTATGAGTCCATGATTGTATAAATATCCGGCAGTGATTGGAATATACCACAATATATATTCTATATTATTATCTAAACCTGTTATATCACCATTATAAACATTAATAACAATCATCAATGTAGAAAAAAAAGGTAAAAATAACAAATAGTCAATCATATTATTTAGGTATAACAATACTTCTTTAATACAAAATGTTTTAAAGCGTTTAAACTATATTGATTTTATAGTTTAAATATTTAAATGAATAATACGCATGAAAAAGATAGAGATATCATTTCTTCGTCACAGATAGGTCAAGATTTATGGGTTATTGATACACTTAATTTTAAAAGAAATGGATATTTTTTAGATTTAGGTGCACTTGATGGCACAACACATTCAAATTCAGCAATGCTTGAAAGAAAATATGGTTGGAATGGTATTTGTGTTGAAGCTAATCCAGATGTTTTTCCAATGCTTAGTTCTAACAGAGAATGCATGTGTGTAAATTCATTACTTGATAGTGTTAATAATGAAATTAAAGAATTTCATTGTGCCAATGAATTATCTTATGTAGAAAATGAGAATAGAAATATGACTTTGGAACAATTAAAATTATTACTTTTGCAAAAAAATATGCCTTATAAATCTATTTTGATGAAAACAAGGACTATATCAAAAATTCTTGAAATCTATAATGCTCCTTTTGTAATTGATTATCTTTCATTAGATATAGAAGGTAAAGAATTAGATATTTTAAAGACATTTCCATTTGACGATTACCATATTAATACAATAACTGTAGAGCATAATGCCCCTCATATAGGTGATAAATATAGAAACGAAATACGAAAAGTTTTGGAAGAAAATGATTTTATATTTGTAAAAGGAAATGACGACATACATAATTGGGGTCATGGACCAATTGAAGATTTTTACAAAAATAAAAATATATTGGTAACCGATTCTGATGAAGGAACTACTGTAAAAGTTACCCAATATATATTACCTGAAAATTAGATAGCCTCTAGCTTTACAGCTACACATTTATTATTATTAAGTTCAGAAGCTAATTCATTTCTTTTACAAGTGTGCCAATCAAATGTGCAACAATGTTTATTAGGTTCTCTATGAAGTTCACAAAATATCATGTTACACCTACATAATCCAACTGTTTTATCTACAAGACTTAATTTTTTATTACAATCTGGGTGATTGCATCTTTTTTTGCTTTTCTTTCTTACTTTGTTATCTTTATTTTCTAAGACAGGTAATTTGCCTTGAGAAAGTTGGGATGATGAAATTTCATCTAATTTCATATTAATGGGAGATAATTTTAATGTAGTTGTATTGGAGGTATTCTTAACTGGATAATGTTCCATAGTATATTGCAATCATTTTAATTAAAGATTGAGAATCAAATTTTTGTTTTTATTTTTTAAAATTTGATTTTGATTTAAAAATTATTCCTTATAATAAATAAATATGAATTCGGATATTTCCAGCATTTCATCAGAAGAAGCACCTGATACATGTAGACAACTCGAAGAAAGCCTTGGATTTAAACCTATAGGGACAAGAAATTACATGTTTTCTATATTTAATAGAAAATCAAAATTTAGAAGTATTCTTTTCGGAGGAGCATACCCCATGCATATAGCGTCTCATTATATTAAAGAATTTTATGACCATTATATAGAGTATGGTGACGAAAAAAATGTGTATTTTATGAGTGTTATTTTGGATACACGAAATATTCATAAAGAAACGGAGGTTATCAATTTAATCAAACTTGAACCTTCTCATAAAAATAGTGTCAGGCATAACAATATTCGGAAAACAATTCCAAGAATGTTTTACATATTTACAAATATTTATAAAAAATATTATCTTAGAGACGATGAAAGAGATTGGAGAAGTAGTAGTAGACAATATAGAGCAAAAGTAGGAATTGCAATGTTTAAAGAATCCCTAAAAAAATTTAATAAGATAAAAGAGGATATAAGAGAAGAATATAAATTTAAACAAGAAGATGAAAATGAACAACAAATAGTTAATACTTGTTGACTACCAATACATACTCCAATTTTCAAATTTAATAGTGTCTCTATTAAAATATTTGGTTAAAAAACTTTTATTTTTTTTTATATTGTTTTTACTAGATAAATCTAAAATATAAATACTGTTACAATGCGTAATCATTCTGCTTAAATCATCAAAATAATTAGACATTTACTTATATTATAGTTATTCATTATTTTCTTTTTTATACAAAACCCTATAATTATTAATATCGTCTTTAATTTCTTTTTTAAGATCTCTATATTTCTTAAATTCCTCAGAGCTTACGTGTAACATAAGATTATCCATTTTATCAATTATCTTTAAAGCTTTTGTTCCAAACCCTTCTCCATTACTGATTGGTTTTAATTTTTTAGGATAAGTTTCTTTAGGAGGCGGAGGTTTAGGCTTATCATTATTAACAAATTTTTTAATTACTTTGTTCCAATCATTATTACACAACGGAACATTTGCTTCTGAAAAAAATTTCCTTGAAAAAGGTTCTATGTGCTTATAACGAATTTTATTATAATCATTTATTAGGTAGTCACTCTCAAGAACTTGATCAATACTGTATCTTAGATAAGTAGAAGGTTCTAATAATTTAGTAAGTAAAAAATATAATTCTTTACTGTATCTATTCTTGTATTTATTTTCCATAAACCAGTTTTGATGAGAAATCTTATACTTTAAACCTGCAAGATTATTAGAATTGTATGGTAATTTAAAAGTCATAAGTTCATATAAAACAACACCTATAGACCATATATCAGTTTTAGATGTATATTTAAAATTTTTATAAAGTTCAGGGGACATGTAATATGGAGTGCCTATATTAGTATAAGCATAATTATTAGCTGTCTTTAGTATTTTAACAATCCCTACATCTCCTAATTTAATATTATTATCTTTTGTCAAAAATATATTAGCAGTCTTAATATCACGATGAATAATATTGTTTTTATGCAGATATTGGATGCCTAAACAAATTTCAAATAAATACTTTTTAACTGTGTCTTCAATTAAATATCTATTTCTACTTCTGCATCTTTTTACCAACTTAGATAAATCACCTCTTTCAGCATATTCAGTTACAAGATGAATATGATTATTAGAAATATAGGCATCTTCTAATTTAATTATATATTCTGATTTATGGCAAGCTAATAACTTGAGCTCATTAAGTATTGATTTTTTATCATATGCTCTTCTAATAGATATTTTAATCTTTTTACAGGCAAATGTTTTACTTGTATTGTTACTTTTAACAAGATAAACACTTCCAAAACTTCCTTTACCTATAAGTGATATGATAGAATAATTTTTTTTAACATTGTTATAATTAGGATTAATCCCATTCATATATGGACTTTGCATATTATGATAATACTATAATTTAAATAAATTCATGTAAATTTAAATTACCGTAATATATATTATTTTCTTTTTTTAAATCTACCTTTACTGTCTCTTGAAGAGTTATCTTTTTTACTCTTTTCAGGAGAAATAAACCTTCCTTTGCTGTCTCTTATTTTTTGTGACGGAGAACTTCTTTTTTTAGGAGTTCTTTTTGAAACTGATTTCTTTTTCTTAGGTGAAACGTATCTACCTTTACTATCTCTATGTCGGATTTTAGATGTTGTATTGGATTTCTTTTTAGACGCAGAAACATATCTACCTTTACTATCTCTTTTTCTTATTTTAGTATTTTTTTTAAGTTCATTTTTTTTAGTAATCTTTTTAGGGGAAGTAAAAGTTTTTGAATTAGAATTTTTATTTAGTTTGTTTTTTTTAGTTTTCTTTTTAGACAGCCTAGTTCCGGATTTATTTTCTAGTTTACTTTTTTTAGTTTTCTTTTTATTTACTGTAAGAGAAATTATCTTAGTTGGTTTTTTAAGTTCTTTTTTTTCAGTTTCTTTTTTTGTTTTACTCTTAATTTCTCTGTCACTTCTTGTAGGAACACCCAATTCATCGTCGGAATCCTCCTCATTTCCATCCCAACTTTGTTCTGTTCTGGAGCTTTCTACTCTAATTTTATTTTTATTAGAAAAAGTTCCCCAAAAATCATGCAAAGGAGTCGGATGGTCATCAAGATCAATAGATTTAATATTAATTTTACGATTAATTTTCATAATAGACTCTTCAGATAAGGGTTCACTTTCAGCGAGACTTAAATCATCAAGACTAATTAATTCCTCATCACTTACTTCTGGAAATTTAGGACTATCAATTGTTTCTTTGGATTTTTTTTTATGTTCGGAAGTATGATATTCTCCATCAGGACCCAAGAAATCAATTCCTATTTCATCACTAAACAGTTTTTCATCATGTGATTTACTTTCATCTTCTTTTCTTTCGTCATAATCCTTTTTAGTTTTAATTTTGCTATGTTTATCACTTGATTCTCTATCACTCGATTGTTTATATTCACCATCAGGTCCTAGGAAATCAATACCTATTTCGTCACTAAACAACTTATCATCTGTATCCATTTCTTTAGGGTTGGATTTTACACTTGTTGTTGATTTAATTGTTTCTTTTCCGTCATCCCTTACATTTTCGTCTTCATTGATATGACTTACATCTTCCTCTTCTTCGCTTACATTTAAATCTTCATCGCTTCTATGATATTCTCCATCAGGACCCAAGAAGTCAATACCTATTTCATCACTAAATAGTCCTTCTTCAAATTCTTCGGATTCTTTTTCAGAAACATCAACTTTGTCATCTTGGCTACTTTTTGATTTAATTAGACTAAGTATTTCTGTTTTATCGTCTTCTTCAGGTTCATCTTTAGATTTTATACTTTTAGGAGATAATAAAGTTTTTTTACTTTTTATTTCTCCTTGAGAGCCTATAGATATATTAGACATAAGACTTTCTTGATCATCATCCATAGTATCTTCAATTATATCAGTTGTTTCGTGTTTGTCATCAGAAAGCATTAAAGTTTTTTTACTTGCAAGAGTAGGAATATATTGATGGAATTCTTCTATATTATTAAATTTCAATGAATCTTCAACACCCTTTTTAAAGAGAGCTTTGTTAGTGTGAATTGCTACATGATTGTGATTAATACGTTCTTCTATTCTTAAATTTGTTGAGGGAAATAAGTAAGCTGTTGAAATTTTGTCTTGATAATTATCATGAATTTTAAATATTGCAGTTTGTCTATGTAATGCGGAAGTAACTGGGAAAAAATTATTTGTATGAATTATATTTAGTAAAAGATTTAATCCTGTTTCTTTTCCATACCTTGCATCAATAAATTTTTTTTCAACTAATATAATATGCTTAGGAAAATCTGGTCTATGTTTTTTTAATCTTATATAAATAATCGATGGAGTAAATTTTGAATTTTCTAACATTTCTTTTATACCATTTCTAAGTAAATTCAAAGAAGATGATTTTTCTATTTTTATGGGTGATTCAGTAATTTTATATTTATTAATTAAAAGTTCTCTGTCTGCGGTTTTATAAATAAAACTTTTATCAGGATTAATAATCCATTTATCAGTATTTCCTTCTGTTATACCATATCTTAATCTGCTTATAGTTCCGAAATGAAAACCCTGTTCAATTGCTATATTCATATTAATATTTTCGTCAATTTTGTCATTATTGGTATCAGATTTTTTCCATGCGAAATTAGACCCACCTTTTAACGGAAGTCCATTATGATTTATTTTCATAAAGCAATTAGGACATTCTTTAGCAGTAATATCAGATTCTGATAATTTTGTAAGACAATTGTAACATAGTGCCTTGAATTTGTCAGTCTCTGGCTTATCCATAATAATATATTACAATATAAAATAAATTATATTAATTACCTCTTGTTTGATTGATAACAAGTATTTAATCGAAAATAATAATATTGTAAGATATTATGAGTGATAAAACTTCTAAATATGATATTAAATTTGAAGAAATGGTAAAGAATATAAAAGAAAAAAAAATTGATTTAGATGCACTTCCTGAAAGTCCTAAAAAAACTATAATTATAGGTATTCAAGAAGCACTTAATAATGAAAAATTAATGAATGCAGGCAGAGCACTATATACTAATTATCAATTAGTGAGAGCATTTGTTCCTATAATATTTAAATTATATATGAAAGCGTAATTCTTAATTTAATTCAGTTAAGAATAACGAAAATAATTAGATATAAAACTCAGAGATACCAAGAATCGAACTTGGATTTCATTTATATTTTTTTAAATGCGTGGTCCCATTACACTATATCTCTAAAACTATGTATATAATACGACAACTATGAGATTCGAACTCACGCGGGCTTACGCCCAATTGCTTAGCAGGCAATCGCCTTAACCACTCGGCCAAGTTGTCAAAATAAATTTTAAATTAAAGACGCTTCCAATAGGGATCGAACCTATGACCTTGCGGTTAACAGCCGCACGCTCTAACCAACTGAGCTACGGAAGCAGAAGTGCTGGAAGTGGGATTCGAACCCACGAAGCTTACGCAACGGTGCTTAAGACCGTCCCCTTTGACCACTCGGG
>MDTG01019173.1_pt1 | contig 13127 bp, 15 predicted proteins | sample 811421 | NCBI WGS metagenome assembly MDTG01 (sample SAMN05326645, study PRJNA326480) | marine metagenome | isolation source: seawater | place: Pacific Ocean: South East | collected 2011
TATTCCAACCCCCGGAAACACTGGCTGCCAACCGATGGCTGAGGCACTATTGGGCGCTTTCCCCGGGAAGCACAATCGAACCGACCCGCCCAGCGATGGCCGAGGAGGCTCCTTCGTTCGTTGCTTCCCAAGACCTTAGCAACAGAAAGGACAGCACCATGTGGTTTCGTAACCTGCTCATCTATCGCTTCAGCCAACCCGTTCCCTTCAGCGAATCCGAGCTGGTCGACGCGCTCGAACAGAAAGCCGCCCGCCCTTGCGCCAGCCAGGAGACTCATACCCTTGGCTGGACCACCCCCTGGGGCCGTCACTCGGAAAACCGCGTAGAGGTCAGCAACGGCTACTGGCTGATCGCCATGCGCAAGGAAGAGCGCATCCTGCCCGGCAGCGTGGTGAAAGAAGCACTGGCCGAGAAGGTCGAGGAGATCGAAAATCGCGACGCGCGCAAGATATACAAGAAAGAGCGCGATACGCTAAAGGACGACATCGTCATGTCGTTGCTGCCACGCGCCTTCACTCGCACTCAGACCACCTTTGCCTGCATCTGCCCGGCCGAAGGCTGGATCGCGGTCGACAGCTCCAGCCACAAGCGTGCCGAGGACCTGCTGAGCCTGCTGCGCGAATGCACCGGCTCGCTGCCCGTCCGCCCCTTGAACGTGAAGGCCGCGCCGGCTGCCTGCATGACCCAGTGGGTGAAGGAAAACCAGGCACCCGAGCAACTGCAGATCGGCGACGACTGCGAGCTGCGCGACACCAGTGAAGACGGCGGCGTGGTGCGCTGCAAACGTCAGGACCTGGCCAGCGACGAAATCCAGCTGCATCTGAGCGCCGGCAAGCAGGTCAGCCAACTGATGCTGCAATGGCAGGAGAAGCTCAGTTTCAGCCTGGACGACAAGCTGACACTCAAGCGTGTGAAGTTCGAGGATTTATTGCGCGACGAAGCGGAAGAAAATGGCGGCGACGACATGCTGAGCCAGCTGGACGCCAGTTTCACCATCATGGCCAGCACCCTCAGTGAGCTGATCCCCTCGCTCACCAACGCCCTGGGTGGCGAGGACATCCCGCAGGGCGTCTGAGCCGCTCCTGGATGCCGCGTGCGTGCCGACTGAAGCAGTCGGCACGCCCTCCTACCGTCGCTCTGGACTGTTCAATTCTCGCCGTCACAAGGCAGCCAGCCCTGACAGAACAAGGGTTACAGAGAGCTATCCACAATATCTGTGGATAACTTTGTGGATAGCCTGATCAAAAGCACCTCAAAGCTATAGAGACTGGGCCACCCTCTCAGAATGGTTAAAATTTAACCTATTTTTTTCCCTTTAAAATCAATGGCTTACTTTGCTCGCAAGAATATCAATCACTTACAAGCCGACTTGACGAATTCATGACAGCACGCCCCAGGTTTGTGCACAAACCTGGGGACGTCAGCCCTGATCCAGGGCAAGTTTTTCTCAAAACAAGCCATAAAATGCTTGACTCTGAAGGACAAGCTCAGCTCTACAGCCCCTGATAATCCATCAGCCAGGCAATGGCGGCCGCCGCCGCTGGTGTGCGCGGGTAGTTGTCTCGCAGATAGCGCATGCGGCGCTCCGCTCGCGCCTTCTGACCATGCTCCGCATCCACCAGTGCGAGGTCATACTCGGCCTGAGCCATGCCCTGCAGAATGGCTTCCATACGGGTAGCCAGTTCACTGCGATACTGCGACTGCGGATAGGCACGTACAAAGGCGACCATCTGGCTGTGCGCCAGGCGGCCTTGCTCCAGACGCTGCACACTGTCGCCAGCCGCAAGTTCAAACCGCGCATAGGGAATCAACGCGGCCAGATAGGCGGCGTAGTCTTGATCGGCTCGCTGGGCAAAATGGTTCTGATAGTCCACCAGCAGCTGCTCGCTAAGGCCCAGACGGCCATTGGTCAGACATTGATAGGCCGCCTCCAGGTGCAGCGAGGCCTGCTGAGCCGCCACCACCTCATTGCTCAGCTCCGGCGTACACTGCCCCATACTCAGCCGTGCTCTCAGATCGGCCAGCGACGAGTCGCTCGGCTGGCTCACCCGGTTACCGGCGCAGCCGCCCAACACCAGGGCCAATGCCATCACACCGGCAGACCGCAGCACCACTCCCATAGTCCACTCCTTGCTCATTGCAGATTAGCCCGCCAGCGTACCCACCCTTCGGCATCCGCACGCCCCAGCAGGCCGAGCCCTTCGGCCAGCGCGGGCTCTGCCTCCGGGCGAGCCTGCAGCCGGGTATCCAGTTTCAGAGGCGCCGCCGGCTGCCAGCGTGCACTGCCCTGCAAACCCAGCGGACCGCCGTTGTCGGCCAAGGTCATCACCAACCAACCGTTGTCCTGGCTCAGCGTAGCGCCCAGGTCCCCCAGCGCCAGCGGGTTGGGTAAGCCACCACCGGCATTTTGCCAGCCGATGCGTCCAGTAGCCCGTGTTACCTCCCGAAAATCCTGCAATTGCAGCTCACTGATATCCAACAGCCAGTCGCCCTGCAGCACAAAGGGCGCCTTGTTGACCTGCGCCATGCTGGCTGCATCGAGATAGCCATTGACCTGCTGCAGGGTAATGCTGCCAAGGCCGGCGCGGACCAATGCTCGCACCTGGCCCTTGCGCGGCCGCCAGCTGAGGTCCAGCACCACCTCCCCGCGCAGCAGCCCGCCTGGCTGCCAATCCCAGCTGAGACCGCCCTGATCAATACCAGCGACCTGCATGCGCGCCACCTCACCCTGCCACAGGGTGCCGCGCAACCCGGTCAGCTCAACACGGGTGGGCAGATGCCCTTTTAACGACTGCCAAACCAGGGTGGCCGGAAGATTGGCCAGCAGGGTCGCCAGCAGGACCAGCGTCGCCAGCAACCACAACCTTTTGCCTCGGATCCAGCCACTCATTGGCTACGCTCCACCAAAATGCGAGCGGCGACCTGACCGGGCGCCTCAGCCACGTCAATGGACAACTGGGACACCTGTAAACCCTGCCGCAGTTCCAGGTCGGCCAGCCAGCTCATCAGCGGGTCAAACCCCACCTGGTCAAAGCTCAGCCGCGCACCGTCGCCTTCGGGTTGCACGCGGGTCAGGGCCTGCCGCAGGCCGGCGGCGTTGGCCGACACCTCGATCAGCGTCAACACCGATCCTTGCGCGGGTACGCCACCGCCGCTCGGTGCCAGACGCGCACGACGGCGAACATCATCGGCTATCTGATCCATCCAGACCGCTTCAGCCGAGAGTCGGGCCACTTCCGCGCGCAAGGCACTGCGTCCCTGCACCAGAGGCTCCCAGACCGCCACCCAGATCACAATCAGCGCCAGCACCACGCCACCGCCCATCAGAATAAACCGCTCTCTGGCGGCCAGCCCCGCCCACCAGGCCTTCATGACTCACTCCTTGCGATACGAATCCGCGCGCTGACGCCGCCATTTTCCGAGTCGGCGCCTTCCAGGTTTTCGGTGATACCTGCGCTTGCCGACAAGGCCGCGCGCAGTTTTTCCAGCTCGGCGAAACTGGCTACCTTCAACTCGACATCCAGCGCATCGACGCTGCCGCGCAACTGACGTATTTCCACACCGGCCTGCCCTTTCACGCTGGCAAAGAATGCATGCAGCAGCATGCCTGCACCGGCCTGAACCTGACCATTGGAGCCTTGTAGCTGCTGCTGAAACTGCACCAGCGGATCCTGCATACGCGCCCCGGGCAGGGCACGGGAAAAGGTGGCATCAATCTGGCTACGCAGGGCGTCGCGCTCGTCAATGAGTGCCGCGCGCTCAGCGCCCAGCCAGCCAACAGCCAACAGCAAAACCACACCGGCAGCAGCCATTACCGGTCGCAATTTACGCCAGGGCGGAGCCGCCATACTCACCGCATAGGGGCCGGTCAGCAGGTTGAAGGGTGCCGCCACGCTCAAGTGCTGCTGCAGACTCACCGCCGCCTCGGCAGGCGCTACGGCTACTAGTCGGGTGTCCGCAGGCACGCCGGCCTGCAACGCGTTGATGTCGCTGTCCGGCGCTTCCAGCACCCGCTGCTCGGGTGCCAGCAGCTGCAGGCGATTGCCCAGCCAGAACGACAGTAGCGCTTGCTCCAGCAGCACCGGTTCCTCGTCGCTGGCGCAGACCAGCCAGCCTGGTGCCTGCGGCCAATCCAGCGCGATCAGGCGCAGCCCCTCGGCCGGCGCCTGATCGGCGTACAGTGCCGCCAACGGCAACAGCGCCTCAACACGCAGCCCGGCCTGGGCGAAGCGTTCGGTCCAACGGGTCATCACGCTGTGCTCGACAACGGCAGCACTGACGCGGCCATCATCGCGCCTGGGCCCCATGACGATGTGCAGGTCGTCCAGCTCCTGACTCAGGCGTTCTTCCAGCGCGTAGGGCAGCGCCGCACGCAAGGCGGCCGCGCGCTGGCCTGGCAACGTCACCCGATGCAGGCCGACGCCCTCGGGCAACAGCGCGCGCACCCGCTCTCCGGCAAAGCGCTGCCGCAAAGCGTCAAGGCTGTCGCAGCCCTGCTCAAGGGGCTGCCCCTCGCGCCCCAGGCGCCACCAATGCAATGGCTCGTCCTGCTCGGAAGCAGCGGCTACTGCGGACAAAAGCACTATCAACATGCACGCATTCCTGTTGTTGTCACGGCTCGCAGGCCGTCTGTTCGCGCAACACTACCTTGCCATTCGGCGCATCCAGCAGTGTGCACTGATAAAACTGTCGTTCGCCGAAGCTGGCTACCACCTGCAGCCGCATGAACCAGGGCGCGTCGCCACCCACACCCTGATCGGCAAAAATCTCCTGCATCAACTCGCTGCTGCGCTCCAGATCAATCGGGCTCTGGTCCGACGGATAAGCCGTCACATAAGGCGCCAGCGCCTGCCAGGCTTCGGGCGTCATGCCGCTGACGGCGTTGAGTTCCGAGGCCACCAACATGGTCCGGTTGGCCGACAGGCGCGGCGGCGTGTCCAGTTGATACACAGCGTCATCGGTTTCCGGATCCATCCAGTCACTGACCGCCAGCGCCAGCTGACTGCCTGGTGGCAGACTGACGCCGGCGTCACGTCCCACCCGATCGACCAACTGGGCAAACAGCGCCTGCTGTCGTTCATCGCCGCCCGCCAGCGCATTGAGATTGAAGCGGCAACGCATGTCATCCAGGGTGGCCTGCAGCTGCACCTGATCGACCTCAAAGGGCAATACCGGGGACAGGCAGGTATCCCAGATCAGATCGTCCGGGCCGTCCGCCTGCTCCAGAACCTGCAGCACCATTTTTTCCGCACCCAGGGCAATTTCCCGCGACAGGTCCCGCTCGAATACCGCGCTGCTGCGGCGAATATCGGCCTGCCCGCGCATGGCCATACCCACCGCCGCCGTCACCGCCAACGCGACAATCAGCAGCGCGGTAATCAGGGCCACACCCTGCTGCCGTTGACGCTTCATTGGCCCACCGCGATCAGGCGCCGGATCTGCCCCAGACGCGGCAACTCCAGCACCACTTCAACGGCCAGGGGCAGTTGGCTGGACTGCGGATCCAGGTCGGCCGGCGGCCAGCTGTCGACCCGCTCCAGCCCGCTGGCACCACGCACGATAAAGTGAAAGCTGCTATCCACACCCAGCTGCTCGTCTTCACCCACCAGCTCGGCAAAGGGCTGCATGCGACGGCTGTCGGCATCAGCGATATCCACACCCGGCCAGAGATCGCGCTCCAGCCCTCGCTCGGTCAGACGCCAGGCGGTGCGCCGCAGACGCTCGGTGCCGCCAGCACCGGCACGCACCAGCTCCAGCAGAGGGTAATCATCCGAGCCGGGCAGCAGTCGCAGTGGCGGCAGGCGATCGCCAAACTCGTCACGCACACGGATATCCACCAGTTGCGACAGGTCACGCTCCAGCACGCTCAGACTGACCTGCAGGTCAGCCAATACCTGGGCGTGCTCACGGCTGACCTCGTTCACCTGCAGCACCGAACGCAGCCCCTGATAAGCGACCACACTCATGATCGCGAACACGGCCATCGCCACCAGCAGCTCCAGCAGGGTAACCCCCCCTTGCCGCGTCATGGCAGGACAAACCCGCTGACCAGCGCCCGCTGTTCAGTCTCGCCGCCGGGCATCAGCCATACCCGAATATCGATACGCTTGACCGCTGGCAGCGGAAACGGCGCCTTGGCCGTGTAATCGCTGATGCTGGCCTGATAACCAAACTGGTAAGGCCCCATAGTGCTGTTGCCGCGCAGATCGCCGTCGGCGGCCGGCCGCATGCCGGACTGGTACTCGGCCAGCAGGTTGCTGCCAGCCCAGTGCGCCAGGGTTCTCTCCTGCAGATAGGCACTGTTGCGCGCATGGTCACTGCCCGCCTTTACCAGCGCAGCCAGTGCCACAGCCAGAATGGTCAGCGCCACCAGCACTTCGAGCAGGGTAAAGCCGGCGTGCTTACGGGCGTTCACTGAGTACCTCGATCTGACCGTTCAGGTCGGTCCTGATATAGCGCTTGAGATTGCCCTTGGTTTCAGTCAGCACAATCAGTCCAGGCGTCATCTCGCCGGTATTGCCCAACCGTATCTGCGGTGTCCAGGCGGTGCTGCCGGACAGCCGACCAGCCTGCTCATCGGCCTCAAAGTCCAGCTCAATCAGTCCCTCTGGCAGCCAGTGCGGGCCGAGCTGCGGGTCCTGCACGGGCTGCCACTCGCGGCTGGCGTCATCCAGCAGCACCAGATCCAGCACGCTGTAACTGCCACGCCGCAACCCCAGCGCCCGCTCGTTGCCCCCACTGATCAGCAGTTCGTCACGCGCCAGGCGCAATACGGCCGCCAGCCGATCGCTCTCCTTGCGCAGCTCCCGCTCGGCACCGTTACCCAGCGACAGGGTCGCCAGGCCCGCAATGACGCCGATCAACACCAGCACCACCAGGACCTCGATCAGGGTAAAGCCGGCAGTGGAGGCAGGCGCCGTCCGGCGGGCGGGAGAGGAAAACATCAGCGCTCGCTGTTCTGGTTCTGATCCAGGTTCCAGTTGCCGATATCGGCGTTGTTATCCGTGCCGCCGGCACGGCCATCGGCGCCATAGCTGTAGAGGTCAAACAGGCGGCCGTCACGTCCCGGGGTCTGGTACACGTAATCGTTACCCCAAGGGTCCTGCTGCAGGCGATCCAGGTAGCCTCCGTCACGCCAGTTGCGCGGCGCATCCTGGCCAGTCGGGCGCTGTACCAATGCACGCAGCCCCTGCTCGGTGGTGGGGTAGCCGAAATTGTCGAGGCGATACAGGTTGAGTGCGCTTTCAATCGCGCGGATATCGCTCTGCACCTTGGTGGTACGCGCCTGATCCGGACGATCCATGACTCGGGGCACCACCACGGCGGCCAGAATGCCGAGAATCACCACGACCACCATGACCTCGATCAAAGTAAAACCGCGCTGCGCCGCGCGGCCCAGGGTTTGCTTGTGGGACATCATCAGTTCACCAGTTGGTTGAGTTCAAAGATTGGCAGCAGAATGGCCAGCACAATCACCAGCACCACTGCGCCCATGGTCAGAATCAGCAGGGGCTCAAAGACCCCCATCACCATCGCGATACGCGCTTCCAGCTCGCGCTCCTGGGTCTCGGCAGCGCGCTCGAGCATACTGTCCAGGGTGCCGCTGCTTTCGCCGCTCTTGATCAGGCTGAGCGTCATCGCCGGAAAATAGCCGCTGCGCTCCAGCGCCAGCCCCACCCCGGCCCCCTCGCGCACGCGCTGGGCAGCAGCGGAGACCGCCTCGCGCATGGGCAGGTTGGAGATCACACTGGCGCTCATGTTCAGCGCATCCAGCAAGGGCACACCGCTACCCGCCAAAATATTCAGGGTACGGGCAAAGCGCGCGGTGTTCAGCCCCCGGGTCAGCCGACCGATCAGCGGCAGGCGCAACAGAAAGTCGTGCCAGCGGCGCTGGTAGGCCGGCTTTTTCAGCAGCGTGCGCGCGCCATAAATCAGCCCCGCCAGCACCAGCAGCATCAGAATGCCCCAATCACGCAGGGTGTCGCTGACGGCAATCAGCGAGCGCGTCAACAGCGGCAGTTCCTGGTTCATACCGTCAAAGACCTTGACCACCTCCGGCACCACATAGGTCAGCAGCGCGACGGTCACCAGCAGCGCCACACAGGTGAGAATCGCCGGATAGAACATCGCCAGCTGAATCTTCTGGCGCATGGCGTTCTGCGCCTCGACGTTATCAGCCAGCCGCTCCAGCACCAGATCCAGGCGACCGGCCTGTTCACCGGCAGCAATGGTGGTGCGGTAGATAACCGGAAAGACCGACGGGAATTCACCCAGCGCGTGGGCCAGCGGCAAGCCTTCCATGACCCGGGTGCGCACCGCGGTCAGCGCCGAGCGTACGCGGGGGGATTCGCTTTGCCGGGCGACCGTGGCTAGCACTTCTTCGATTGGCAGGCCGGCCCGCGCCAGGGTGGCCATCTGCCGAGTTGCCAGCGCCAGCTCCAGCGGTTTGATGCGCTGCTGAAAAACCGGCATGCGCAGCAACGCCTGACGCTCGGCAACCTGGCTGACCGACATCGGCGTAAGACCCTGCTCGCGCAGGCGGCTACGCACCTGACGCGGGGAGTCGCCCTCCTCTACCCCTTTGCGGGTGCGGCCGGTGCCGTCCAGTGCGGTGTATTCAAAGGCTGGCATCCTCAGTCCTCCCGCGTCACGCGCAGCACTTCTTCCAGCGTGGTATCACCGGCCAGTACGCGGCGCAGGCCATCCTGACGAATGCCCATCTGCGCCAGCCGGGCGTGGCGCACCATCGCCTGTTCGCTGGCACCATCGTGAATCAGGCCACGCAGGGTGTCGTCAATCTCGACCAGCTCATAGATGCCGGTGCGTCCGCGATAGCCCGTGCCGTTACAAGCAGCGCAGCCAGTCGCGCGATACAGCGTTGGCGGCTGCTCCGGCGCAACCCCCATCAGGCGGCATTCACTGGCGCTGGCCTGATGCGGTTCGCGGCAATCCGGGCAGAGCGTACGCACCAGCCGCTGAGCCAGTACACCGTTCAAGGTCGAGGACAGCAGAAAGGGTTCAATGCCCATGTCACGCAGACGGGTAATGGCGCCGACGGCGGTATTGGTGTGCAGGGTGGAGAACACCAGGTGGCCGGTCAGACTGGCCTGAATGGCGATCTGCACGGTATCCACGTCACGGATCTCACCGACCATCACCACATCCGGGTCCTGACGCAGAATCGCGCGCAGGCCGCGGGCAAAGGTCATGTCGACCTTGTTGTTGATCTGCGTCTGGCCGATACCGTCGAGGTAGTACTCGATCGGGTCTTCAACGGTGAGAATGTTGCGGCTGCGGTCATTCAGGCGCATCAAGGCCGAGTACAAGGTGGTGGTCTTGCCCGAGCCGGTAGGGCCGGTAACCAGCACGATCCCGTGTGGCCGGCTGATCACCCGCTCCATGGCGTCATAGTGTTCGGTGCACATGCCCAGTTGGCGCAGTTCCAGACGGCCAGCCTGCTTGTCGAGCAGACGCAGCACCACTCGCTCGCCGTGCCCGGACGGCAAGGTCGACACCCGCACATCGACTGCCCGACCCACCAGACGCAGGCCGATCCGACCGTCCTGCGGCAGGCGCTTTTCGGCGATATCCAGCTTGGCCATGACCTTGATACGCGAGACGATCACCGGCGCCAGCGCACGCGGCGGCTCCAGTACCTCGCGCAGCACGCCGTCGACCCGCAGGCGAATCGACAGGCGGTTCTCAAAGGGTTCGATATGGATATCGGAGGCGTTTTCCTTGACCGCCTCGGACAACAGCGCATTGATCAGACGAATGATCGGCGCTTCGTCCTGGGATTCCAGCAGGTCTTCAGGCTCGGCCAGTGACTGCGCAACCGAGAGCAGATCAGCGTCATCACTGAGCCCCTCGACAAACTGCATCGCGTCATTGGCCGAGCGCTCGTAGCGGTCACGCAGGCGCGCCGCAAAGCTGTCATCGTCCAACACCACCGGCAGCAGCGGGTGCCCCAAACGACGACGCAGCTCCAGCAGGCCCTGCGGGTCGCAATCGGCACGCACGAAAACTTCCATCTGGCCGTCTTCACGCAGGCTGCCGGCCAATACCCCGACCCGCCGAGCGAAGCGATAACCGGTATCAGTCGGCGCACTGGCAGGGGCGACCTGGGAGAGGATGTCCGACTCGCTCATGGTCAGTCTCCGCTCGCCGCCGGCGGCGCGCTGATAGTCGCCGGTGGCGTACCCTGCATGGCATTCTCAAACGGCGGCGGCAGGGTCAGCAGGTAGTTCCAGTCAGGCAGAATCGGCACGCCATCGCCCACATCCAGACGCCCGCGACGATTCTGCTCAGCCACCTGCTGGTCACGAATATAGCTGTACTTGCTGTGGGTCAGGCTCTGCGCCACCGCCGAGTCTCGTACGATCACCGGCCGCAGGAAGACCATCAGGTTGCGTTTTTGCAGCGAGGCCGTGTCATAGCGGAACAAGCGACCCAGGCCCGGTACATCGCCCAGTACCGGCACCTTGTCAGTGGTTTCTACCATCTGATCATCAATCAGGCCGCCCAGCACGATCATCTGGTTGTCATCGACCATGACATGCGTTGTCAGGCTGCGCTTGTTGGTAATGATGTCCGCCGCTCCGCTGACCCCAGGTGCGATCTGCGACACCTCCTGTGCAATCTCCAGGCGCACGGCGTCGCCCTCGTTGATCTGCGGACGGATCTTCAGCGTGATACCCACGTCTTCACGTTGAATGGTGTCAAATGCCTGCCCGGAATCCTCCACCGAGCGGCCGACAATAAAGGGCACGTTCTGGCCGACGACAATCTCGGCCTCTTCATTGTCCAGGGTCAGCAGGCTGGGCGTGGACAGAATGTTGCTCGCGGTGTCGCCCTGCAGGGCGTTGACCAGCAGGGCAATCTGGGTGCTGCCGATTGAACCTATGCCGCCGAGACTCATACCACTGCCCAGGGACGGCGGCGTGCTGACATCACCGTCCAGAAAGGCATTCACGCCGGCGGCAATGTCAATAATGCCGTTGCCGTTGCGGTTGAAATTGATAATACCGACGCCCGAATCCTCGCTGCCGATCCCCCACTGCACGCCCAGCTCCTTGGCGCGGTCATAGGACACCTCGGCAATCACCGCCTCGACCAGCACCTGGGCGCGGCGAATGTCCAGCTGACGGATGATTGACGACAGCTCGCGCGACAGCTCCGCCGGCCCGTATATCACCACCGAGTTGGTGCTCTCGTGGGCTTCGATACGCACGCGATTCTGCTCGGCCAGGTTAGTACCGGCGCTGCTGGAAGAGCCCATACTGGAATTGCCTACCGAGCCGCTGCTGTTGTTGCGCTCGCGCCCCTCGGCGATACCGCGCAACACCTCGGCAACCTCTTCGGCCTTGGCGTAGCGCAGATAATGCACCTGGGTATTACCCTGGTTACCGGCGACATCAAGCTGACGTACCACGGTGCGCAAGCCTGCGCGCGCCTCGGGGTCGCCGCGCAGAATGACCGAGTTGGTCCGCTCGTCGGCAATCAGTTTCGGGCCGCGGGCAAACTCCTCGGCAGGGGCATTGGAATCCAGCCCCTGCACAATGCGCACGACATCCAGCGCCGAGGCGTGCTGCAGCGGCAGCACTTCAAAGTCTTCCATTGATTCGCGATCGATACGCGAGATCAGCGCCTTGATACGGCGCACGTTGGCCGCCGTATCGGCAATAACCAGCGAGTTGGACTGGGCCGCCGCAGCCAGATGCCCGCCCTTGGGTACCAGCGGACGCAGGATGCGCACCAGCTGGCCGGCATCCATGTTGTTTACCGTCAGCACCTCGGTAATGTATTCATCGCCGGGGGTATCGTCGCCAAGAACCGCCACTTCGTTTTCCTTGGCCTGCACTTCCGGCACGATACGCACCAGCCCGTCACTGCCGCGCACGGCGGCAAAGCCCTGGGACTTGAGGACGCTGAGGAAGATGTCGTACAGCTCGTCGCGCCGAATCGGCTGCCCGGAGACCACGTTGACCTCGCCACGCACACGCGGGTCAACAATAAAGTTGATACCGGTTTCCTGGCTGACGATCTCGATCAGGCCATTGATGTCCGCATCACGCAGATTGAGGACCAGATCTTCCCCGTCTGCCGCTGCCCCTGCGGTCTGAGCCGCCAGCGGACCGCTCAGCGCCCCCAAACCCAATGCCAGCGCCAGCGCCAGCCGCTGCTTCCGAAACTGCATCGACATCTGTATCAATCCATCGTAATCGTTATATTCATCGGTTCACCGTCACGTTCCAGCGATAGCGTCACCGAACTCGCGTCGGTCAACTCGCGCAGAATGTCGCGGTAATCCTCGATTTGCGATACCGGCGTGCCATCCACGTCGGTAATCACATCCCCCCCCTTCAGCCCTGCCGCCTCGAACTCGCGCACATTGCGCGACGGCGAGACCTCGAGGCCGTACATCACGCCATCCACCATCACCGGGTTGGCACTGATCACTTCCATAAAGCGTTGCGGATCGTTCAGCCAGGCGTCGCGATCTATCCGCGCCACCCCACCATCCGGCGCCAGCGTCTGCGTGTTGTCTGTAGTGGGCAGGCTGGCCAGCCGCGGCGCTGCTGCGCCCGGCACCGGCCGATTGGTTGCGTTTGAGCCGCAAGGTCTCCAGCTGACCGTCACGCATCAGCATGACGCGGTCAGGCAGCACCTGCTCCAGGCGCACCTGGCCCGGCAGGCTGGCACCCACGCGATAGAGTTTTTCCGGTTGGCCCTGGGTAACCAGGATGGCGGCGCTGCGCGCCGGGTCGGGATCGGAGAGCACGCCCTTGAGGGTCCAGCTCAACTTGGTGTCAGGGGCGTTGATTTCCAGCGGTTGCTGGTCAGCACGGCCCAGCGGCGACAGCAGGGCCAGCTCGCGAAATCCGGGATAGGTCGGGGTGTTGTTGTCGGCATCGGTTGCCAGGGCAAGGGGGCTGGCAGCAGGCAGTACGCTTTGCGGCGCTATCACGGCCCAGACCAGGTGCCCCAGAATCCAGGCGCCCAGCAGAACCAGCAAGGCGGTGACGACAGTGACAGCAGATTCCAGTGAAGGGCGGGCAACCGTGCGCATGCATTCTCCGAGGCAAAGACAACTGGCCACATGGGGTGGCCGGGTCAGCAGATGAAA
>MDTG01078257.1_pt1 | contig 13127 bp, 14 predicted proteins | sample 811421 | NCBI WGS metagenome assembly MDTG01 (sample SAMN05326645, study PRJNA326480) | marine metagenome | isolation source: seawater | place: Pacific Ocean: South East | collected 2011
CTTTGGTAGTTGATGGAGGACAAATTTTACCAGAGGATCCAAATTCTTTTTTTAGGAATTGACATGACTTAGCGGCCCGATGGGCTCTCCTTCGGGCTTAGTTTTTTTCTACCAGTAATCTTAAATCTGTCGGCTGTTCCATATTCTTTTAGTGCAACACCAGCTACAAATTCTCCAAAGATGGGGCCGTGCTTAAAAAGATGCCCAGAGCAACCTCCAGCAAACAATAAATTTTCGTGCTCTGGGTGCCAATCTACAATGAAGTGGGTGTCAGGAGTTAAGCTTACGGCGTTGTATTTTGAGTCGACGACTTTTTCTCCAACTAGCTTCGGTAGCCTGTGGCGAATATAGCTTCTCGTTCTATGGAGTGCTCCTCTTTTTACAAGACGTTCATCATAATCTAGATCGATGCTGTCTGGGATCGCAATTACTGGTTTAACACCGCTACCCTCGCTAGAGGGTATGCCGAAAGAACCTTGTCCATGGTCAATCCAACACGGCATCTTATCTTTATCGAAATCATCGCTACCGTCAGGAGTTGATGTATAAAGAACACTAAGCGCAACGACATTAATTATTGGTTTCAATGTTCTGGGAAACATTTCTCCCATCCATGCGCCCGTAGCTATGATAACCAGATCTGCTTCCAGAGGTTTTCCGTCCAGCAATGGCCGTTCAGCTGCATCTGTTGTGATGTGTCCACGTTTAACTTTTCCACCGGCTTTTTTAAATAAATCTATCCCTGTAAGGACACACCTATGCGCCATAAGCATTCCAGCTTCCGGCTCAAATAAAGCATATTCGATGTCAGGAACTCTAAACTGAGGAAAATGCTTTGGGATATCTTCTGTGTTAAATTTGTAGTAAGGTACCCCCACTTTATCAAATGTATTACTTGTTGCATCCTCCCACTCACAATGGCCACTTGTGGCCAGAATTAAAGCGCCACACTCATACATCAAATTTTGCCCTGTCTCTGCTTGTAATTCTAGCCACCGTTGTCTGCTCTCACGAGCCCAACGAGTATAAAATTCATCACTACCAGAGATGGCCCTAATCACTCGATTATAGTCAGTTGATGCAGCCCTTGCGTTACCAGGTTCCCACCGATCTATCAAAAGGACTTTCTCTCCCTTCCTCTGGAGAGTAAGTGCTGTCATTGTACCCGCTATACCGCCGCCTACTACAATTATATTTCTATCCGCCATAAAAAATCCCTTGCATAAACTTGTATTTATGTATACTGTATACAGAATACATAAATTAGCAAGTATGTTTTATAGGGAAGGATCATAGATTGAAAGAGTTGCTTAAGTTACCTGAAGGCACCCATACTGTAATCCTCGGAGTGGGCGACCTTAACGGAATAATGAGGGGAAAGCGAATTCCTGCTACAAATTGGGAAACAATCTGTAATAATGGAAATGCTTTATCTGCAGCATTATTTGCTGTGGATATGACTTGTGACATTTGGGATACTCCCTTTGTCAATATGGGAAATGGATACCCAGACTGCCATATTTTTCCAATCAATCAACCTGTTGCAATACCATGGGAGCCTGGCGTGGCCATTACTTTCGCTAGAGCGGAAACAACCGACCATAAACCTGTACCAATAGACCCTAGAAATGCTTTACTTAACCAAGTAGAGCGTGCAAAATCTATGGGTTTTGATTTTCAAGTGGGAACTGAGGTGGAATTTTTCTTACTTGATCCTGAGACTGGAAAACCACGTGATCAAGGCATTCAAGTGTATTCGCTAGATAGGGCAGCTGAACTTGAGCATGTCATAGGACCTATTAGACAACAAATCAATGAATGTGGAATACCAATTGAGCAATCGAATCCAGAGTATGCGGCTGGACAAGTCGAAGTAAATGTACGCTATGGTGAAGCTGTTCAATCCGCTGACAGGTTGGTTATGTTTAGGTCTTTAGTTAAGCAATTAGCTCTCGCGCATGGTTACCAAGCTACATTTATGGCCAAACCCTTTTTCGAAGAATCTGGAAGCGGTTTTCATTGTCATTATTCTGTTTTAAAAAATGGAAAAAATATTTTTTCTGATAATGGTAAGTTGAGCCAGACTGGGCGTTTTTTTGTTGGTGGTCTGCAAAAAAGGATGGCTGAGTCCGCTATTTGTGGCAGTGCAACAGTAAATGGATTTCGAAGACGGCAACCCTATACCTTCTGTCCAGTTAATACTACATGGGGAGTGGACAATAGGACTGTTGGTATAAGGATCATAGAAGGTTCAGACAGTGCAACGCGTGTGGAAAAAAGAGATGGTGGAGCCGACTGTAATCCGTACTTACTTTTGGCTGCTGATATCGCTGCTGGTTTGGATGGCATCGAGAACAAAATGGAGCCGTCAGAAATTACGACTGGCGATGGATATGCTGATAGCGAGGCTGGAGCAATACCTACCTCTCTTTCTGAGGCAATCGAGCTCGCACAAAAATCGGAATGGCTTAAAAATGTTTTAGGAGATCAACTATGGGAACTAGTAATTCAGCAGTCCGAAAGAGAGTTAGATTTCTTTAATAACCAAGTTACACCAATGGAAACAGAAAGGTATCAGGGTAATTTTTGATGAAAGTCGGACGAGTGATAGGAACAGTTAACTCAACAGTTAAAGACGCATATTTAGTTGGGCTAAAACTGTTACTAACTGACATATTGGACGGAACCGGAAATGTCATTGAGAAGTCTGTTCTGGCGGCAGATACTTGTGGTGCTGGAGTAGGGGATATGGTGATTATTAGTCAAGGTTCGGCAGCTCGAATACCGGCAAAAACAAACGCTTCTCCCGTCGATGCGAGTATAGTGGCGGTGATAGATAAAGTTTCACTTGGTCAACTTAAGGCAAAGTAAAAAAAGAGTAACAATTTAAACAATAAAAGGAAAGAAAATGAGTAAAATAGCATCAGGTCATATGGCTTTGGGAATGGTTGAAACCCGGGGTCTGGTAGCATCTATTGAAGCAGCTGACGCCATGGTAAAGGCTGCCAGTGTAAGTATAATTGGGCAAGTAAAGTCCGGTGGAGGTTTGATTTCCGTACTAGTTCGAGGAGAAGTTGGAGCAGTAAAGGCTGCCACTGATGCAGCTGCAACATCTGCAAACAAGGTTGGTGAAGTTATTTCCGTCCATGTTATTGCCCGTCCTCATGATGAGTTAGAGGCAATTATTTCTTCGCTCGGGAATGGCTCAGTAGACTAGACTCTAAAGGGTCAATTTTATGAGTGAGGAATTTATAGAATTTACAGAGGCGGTTGCCAAAACCTCCAAGGGTGAGGCGTTGCGAGGAGATAAAAATTTCTCTAAAGTGACTGTTTTGGGAGGGGGTGCCGATGCGCGGATAATAGCGGCTCTATGTTTAGCTTCCGGAGCAGAGGTTATGTTGTTTTCTGCCTACGGTGCTGAATTAGAGGCAATGCGTGCTTCAAGCGGTATAAATCTGAGAGGTGAAGGACCAATAGGAACATTTCACGTAGATAAGAAAAGTGGACCTTCAATATTAACAACTCCAGAAATAGATAATGCTGTAAAAGGTGCGGAGGTTATATTCCTTACTGGCCATATACATAAACAAAGAACCTATGCAATGGTGTTGGCAAATCATCTGGTTGATGGCCAAGTTATTGTGATAGCACCTGGTAGGTCATTAGGGGCACTGGAAGCTTCTTGGCTTTTAAGGGTAGGCGGTTGCGATGTTGATATTACTCTAGTTGAAATTCAGGGGTTTCCATACTGGTATCAAGAAACTGGTTCTGTATTAAATTTAACAAAGTCGGGGTCAAGACCGGCAGCCACCCTTCCAAGTGGCAGGAATGATATATTAAAGGGGCTAATGAAATATCTTCCATCTTTGGATATTCATGAAAGTATATTGTCATCCAGCTTTGCAGATGGTTCTGCAATTATAGAATTTCCTGCCTTAATGATGAACGGGCCTGCTTTTTCAAGTGGAGCAATAGCTGTGCCTATGGGGGGAGTTCCTTTATCAGAAAATGCAACCTTTGCAAGTTTAATAGGTGAGGAGCAAACGTTATTAATAAACAAACTGTTAGAAGAGAGACGAAATATTGCCTCTTTATTTGGAGTGAGGGATTTGCCTGACAACGAATGGTTCATAAATATGTATGCTGGATCAATCATTGGTGAAGGTGTTAGAAAGGTCCCAAGTATATCTGAAGCAAAGGAGCTTTTGCGTGATGGTGTGATAGGTTCTTTAGTTCCGCTGCTGTCTGCGGCACAAATTGGTGGTGTTAAAATTCCGGTCACAGAATCTTTGATAACATTAGCATCTGGAATTCTAGGCGCTGACGTAGCCTCGGCTGGTAGACGTCTTGACACCGTCGGAATCCAATCAAGCGATATAGAGCAAGCACGCCGTGCCATGGACTCTATCGCTATGGGAGTAAAATAATGGACGCTGACCTTAAATCTATTGGGGCTGCACGGCGTTGTGCTGAAGCTGCATTTGAAGCATATCAGGCCTTTTTAGGAACTGATCCTAACCATATAAATGATATCGTGGACGCTATGGCTCAAGCAATCGAGCCTGAGGCTATGGCTCTTGGTCAAATGGCTGTTGAAGAGACTAAATATGGTAATGCCCCAGACAAGAAAGTGAAAAACCTATTCAACGCATTAAATGTAGCGGATTATTTGCGCGAAGTGACAACTCTTGGTATGCTTTGGCGCGATGACTCAACCAAAGTTGCGGCTTTTGGTGAACCAATGGGTGTAGTTGCTGCTTTAATTCCAGTAACCAATCCAACATCAACAATCATATATAAGGTACTTTCAGCTGTTAAAGCCGGTAACGCTATTGTATGTGCTCCGCATCCACGAGCGGTAAAGTGCGGTCTTGCGACAACAAAGATTATGTCTCGGGTAGCTGATCAAATGGGAGCCCCTAAAGGTCTAATTCAGTGTCTCGAACATGTCACCATTCAAGGTACTGCTGAACTCATGCGTCATAGACGAACCTCGGTGGTAATGGCAACTGGTGGGCCTGGCATGGTACGGGCGGCTTACTCTTCAGGGAAGCCCACATTAGCGGTGGGAGCAGGAAATGTTCCTTGCTATGTACATAAGTCCAAAGGAAAAGATTTAGCGGAGGTAGCAGAACAGATAATAACTTCAAAATGCTTTGATTATGGTACAGCTTGTGTCTCAGAGCAGTCAGTTATAGCCGACCCCGAAGTAGCAAGAAATCTAAAACACGAGTTGAAGTTGAAAGGCGCATACTTTTGTACTCCCGAGGAGGCAGATCGTTTAGCAAAAGTAATTTTTTTGGGGCCTCGTTCTATGGATCCTAATAGGGTTGGTCAGTCTCCAGATGTTTTAGCCAAACTGTCTAACATTTCGATACCACCTAAAACTCGTGTACTTGTTTCAGAGGAAAGTGAAATCGGCTGGCAGCGACCACTTTCGGCAGAAAAACTAAACCCCGTGTTAGCTTTTTATGAAGCTAGAGATAGTAACCACGGTATTGAACTTGCAATGGGTATAGCAAAGTTTGAAGGTTGGGGGCACACTGCAGTTGTTCATTCAAACGATCCGGAGGTTGTTGCAAAGTTTTCAGCTATTCCTACCGGACGGATACTCGTTAACACCCCCGCAATTATGGGTGGGATGGGATACTCTACCGACCTGGAGCCCAGCTTCATGCTAGGAACTGGAACATGGTCAGGATCTATCACTTCTGACAATGTCACTGCGCTTCACTTAATTAATATAAAGCGTGTGGCTTATGAGAGCCGTCCTTGGAGGGATATTTATAGAGATTATGGTGGTGAATAATGGCAGATATAGAAATCAGGGCATTGGTCCAAATTGACAACCTTCAGCCCAAATTTGCAGCTTACAATGGTGCAACTGTACAAGGCTCAGTACCCCTCTCCGGAGATACTGTTCTAATTGGTGAGTTTGCCCCTGGAAATGGAGTATTTACCCTAATTGACAAGGCTCTTAAGTCGAGCTCGGTAGAGGCTACATCTCAAATAGTAGAGAGAGAGTTTGGATTCTTTATTTTACGCTCGCCTTCGAATGCAGAAGTCAGTGCTGCAAGGGACGCAATACTTAACGAGTTGAATGCATCAATGGAGGATCGAACTAAACCCAAAGTAGCTTCAACTCAAATTATTACTTCCATAGAACCTTATCAGGCACAGCTTTTGAATAAGTGGCGTAAAGGATCTCTCCTTGTGCCGGGGGAAACTTTGGGAATTATAGAATGCGCACCGGCAGCATATATTTCTATAGCTGCAAACGAAGCAGAAAAAGCGGCAGAGATAAATATTGTTGAAGTACGTGCTGTTGGCCGCTTTGGTAGACTATTTATTTCTGGTTCAGAAGATTCAGTTAAGACAGCGACTTCGGCAGCTGTAGCATCTATAGAATCGGTTAGCGGTAAGGAAAGTTAGTAATGGCCAGGGTGATTGGGGCAGAACATATTATAGATGCCTCTGATAGAGGAAGGCTTAATTTTGAAGTTTTTCCCGGAGATATAGTAACAGCTTTGGCACAAGATACAGCTGCAAGGCTAGGAATCAAACTGCTCGAAGGTCCCGAACTGAAACCTGAGCCTATCAAAACAGATGGTAATACTTCTTTGCGGCGAATTTTATATAAGAGATCTCCGAAATGGGTAGCACCAAGGCGGAAACAAAGTTCTAGAGCAAAAAGATTTGGAAAACTTGCTCTTGTAGGTGCAGGAGGCGTAGGATTCAACATAGCTCATTTATCGGCTAATTCTTCATTGGCCGAAGAGATTTCTTTGATTGATATTACTCCGGGAGTAGCTGCGGGCATTGCTCTGGATTTAAATCATACAAGTGGAATTACAGGGAGTATAACAAAAGTTTCCGGTGGAGAAAGCCTTGACGGTATTTCAGGTGCGGATGTGGTAGTAGTAACAGCTGGAAGACCACGAATGCCTGGGATGAAGAGATCTGACCTAATTGATGTGAACAAAAGAGTGATCCATTCTGTTGCAGAAGCAGTGAGAGTTCAAGCTCAGAATTCTATAGTTATAGTTGTTACAAATCCGTTAGATGAGATGACCCTTGAAATGCTGAGAGCTACTGGTTTTCCCAGGGAGCGCGTCATAGGGATGGCAGGTACACTTGATAGCTGTCGGTTCCGTTTCTCGCTTGCTTCAGCAGCTGGGGTAAGCCCGAGTGATGTTACTGGGATCACACTAGGTAGTCACGGTGATGAGATGGCTCCAATTACCTCTCTCGCAAGAATTAAGGGGCAGGTCTTAGAAAAGTTTTTGTCAAAGAATCAGATTGAGGATTGTATCAAGGATGCGGTTACAGGCGGTGGTCAAGTCGTTGAAATAAAGAAAACTGGTTCTGCAGTCTTAGCACCCGCCCATGCGACATTGGAGCTTTTAAACCACATAAGGGGAGCTTTGTCCGGTCCCGTTCCTGCATCAGTGATGCTTTCAGGGGAATTTGGATTAAAAGATGTTGTTTTGGGAGTTCCTATTCATTTAAATCGTCAGGGCCTCGTGAATGTAGAAGAAATAAAACTCAGCCAAAATGAACACAATTTACTGATGACTGCTGCAGGAGCAATTCGTTCACGACTAGGCTTAGAGAAATGAAAAAAACATTTCATTCAGGTGGTCGGTTAGAAGAAGTAGGTAGCTACTGTCGGGCTAAGCGGATCGGACCATTTGTGTTTATCGCTGGCACTACGGCAATTGAACCCTCTGGAAAACTTCACAGCCCCGGTAACACCTATGACCAAGCAATCTATATTTTTCAGAGGATTGAGGAAGCTCTTAAAGAAGTTGGAGCTCAGATGCATCATGTTGTTCGAACTACAGCCTACTTAACAGATATGGCTGGAAGCGGTGGTGATTTTGTCCGGGCTCACGGCGAGGTTTTTCGCGGAATAGATCCTGTGACAGCAGGAGTGGAAGCTGGACTTACAACGCCAGGAATGATGGTGGAAATATCAGTTGATGCGGTGATCCACGATGATAGTGGTGCGATAATATACTAAAAGTACTAATTTTTTTTGACTAGTAAAATATCAGTAGGTAAAGATATTGCCTCTTAGTGTGAAGCTAATTAATAAATAACATCATTGACTCTTAAATCACCCAGTGTACTGTATACTGTATACAGTGCAAAAAATGATCAGTTCTGAGAGTTTTTTGGCTAACAATTTGTAGGAGAGGATTATGAAACTTAGATTAATTAAAGCTCTGTCGGCGTTTTTTCTATTTACTTTTGGGACTACCGCAATGGCAGACATAAAGGTGGGTTTTATCGGCTCACTAACTTCTGACACTGGCTTAAGTACTTTGCGAGGTGCAGAAATAGCTATTGAAGAATTGAATGCGAGTGGAGGCATTCTTGGACAAAAGATTACTATGGTAACTGCAGATACACGAATGGATCCAACAGAAGGTGTTAAGGCCTACGAGTATTTAGCTGAAACAGAGGAGGTTGACTTTATCATTTCAGGTTCAATTGATGACGTTTCCCTTGGTTGGATGCCTCGTTCGCAGGAGTACCAGATACCAACTCTAGACACTTGGACATCCTACATCGGGATTATCGATATGGTTGTTGAAGACTATGACTCCATGAAGAATTACTTCATGAACATTGCTAGTGATGAAGCGTTAGCAACCTTGTACATTGATTTTGGAAAAGATGTACTGGTTGACCAGATGGGTTGGACTTCTACAGTGATATTGCAAGAAGACACAGCCTTCGGCGGAGCTATTAATGGATTGGTTTCTGAGGCACTTGCTCCAGTTGCTGGCATTGAGGTTAAGGAAACAATAGTTTTTGATATTAATACCACTGATTTCGCACCAATTTTTAGTAAAGCTCAGGCTTCGGGAGCTGATTTCATTTATTTGATCAGTTCTGTTAATTCCCAAGTAGTATCTTCTCAGTATGTTAAGCTACAAGTGCCCATGGGTATGACAGGTGTTAATGTCGCTGCACTTGGTGCTGAATTTTGGGATGACACAGGGGGAGCCGTGGGCGGAATTTCCACATTATCTCCAGTACCTGCAATAGGATTTAAATTGGATCCTGTATCCCAAGCTTTTCTCGATACATATCAAGCTAAATATGATTCAAGACCAAAAGTGCCTCACTTTAATGGATATAATGCCTATCACGGTGTAAAGCAGGCAATGGCTGCTGCAGAAGAAGCTGGTGGTTTTAATAATACCACTTGGGTTGAAGCTTTTGAAAAGCAGGATCTAATTCTTGAGTTGGATGGTCAAATGTGGTTGAGGTACGGCTTTTGGGGCAATGATGAAATAGAGCCACGTACTGGGAGAACATATCCACATAACTTACGCTTTGATATTACTGAACCATTCGATGACGGAGCTCCATCAATGGTGGTTATTCAATGGTACGAGGATGGATCTTACGCAGTGGTATATCCTGACAAGTTTGCTACAGGCAAATTTGCAGTTCCAAGCTGGGTAAAGAATTAAAGTAAACCATTAAATGGCGGCATCGATTGAGGTGCCGCCATTTTTAATGTAGCTTAGTTTTCATGACACAGATAATTATTCAAGGAATGCTATTAAGTGGTCTTTATGCCTTAATTGCCATGGGGTTTACCCTTATTTTTAGCGTTGGAAGGGTTCTTAATCTCTCTTATGGTGTTTACCTAATGATTGGAGGTTACATATATTTCTATTTTGCCCAAACCATCGGGTTGCCGAAAATAGCAGGACTTCTTCTAGCTGGTTTAGCAGGCTGTGCCATTGGATTTCTTAAATATAAGCTATTAGTTAAACCTCTTAAGGGCGATCATGAAGCTGTCGTAATTTCAACTTTGATAGTCGCTGTCGTTATTCAAGCAGCAGTTGTACTGCTTTTCGGAGATAGTTCGAAAATTCTCTTACCAATTGTCCGCGGAGTAGTTTATGTGGGAGGCGCAGCAGTAACATATAACTTGCTAGCGGCAACTCTTTGTAGTTGGTTAATACTAATTAGCCTTTATTTCTTCGTTCAAAAAACTCATGTGGGTCGGGCGATGCAAGCCGTATCAATGGATGCAAAGGGAGCTGCTATTTCCGGAATAAATCCTGATAAAATTAATTTGGTAACATGGTGCATTTCAGGTGCTTTAGGCACCGTTGCAGGAGTATTTTTCGCTTCATATACTCAGCTGTCACCAACTATGTGGGTTGCTCCCTTAATAATTTCTGTGGCAGTAGTTATAGTGGGTGGAATTGGATCAATTATTGGTACTTTAATTGTAGCGCATATCGTGGGGTTTCTGGAGATACTTTCCATTGCTTTCGTTGCCCCTGAATTGAGGCGTGTATTCACTATGTTATTGATTATTTTGGTTTTGGTCTTTCGACCAAAAGGTTTATTCGGGCGTGAGGAAATACACTAAATGGGCTTACGTTGGTATCATTTTGCCCTTTGGATTGCATTCATAGTTTTTATGTTTTTACTTCCCGAATTTGTTTCAAAGGGGACATTGAGGATTTTAATATTTGCAAATTTTTTAGCTATGTTTGCTATTAGTTGGGATGTACTTTCTGGGCGAACGGGATACATAAGTTTCGGTCATCCCTTCTTAATTGGAATTGGAGCATACGCATCAGCTATATTGACAAAGAGGTTCGATGTTCCGATCGAGTACGCAATACCCTGCGCAATCCTTCTAACCATGTTGGGAGGAGTTATTGTATTTTTACCTGCTTTACGAATAAAGGGTAGCTATTTTGCTCTGGTCACCCTTGCATTTATGGAACTTATGTATTCGTTGGTTCAGGTGATACGCCCTGATCTTACCGGTGGGACTAGAGGAATGGCAGGCGTGCAAACAATAACAAGAGGTGCGGAAAACAATTATTATCTATCTTTATCTCTAATGCTTACAATTGCAGTTTTAATGTGGCTACTAATGAAGACTCGTTTTGGGACTGCTTTAAGCGCAATAGGAATGAATGAAGAATCTGTCAGAGGTAGCGGGCTAAGTGCCAATAAACTTAAGCTATTTGCTTTTCTGACAAGCGCACTTATCGCTGGTCTCGCGGGAGCATTTTATGTCCATTACTTGGGTTCAATAGCTCCAAGAGCACTATTTGAAATTAATTTTCTATTCACAATTATCGTGGCAGCATTAATTGGTGGGTCAAGTACAATAGTTGGGCCAATGCTAGGAGCCTTCTTCCTTACAATTATCTTGGAGTACATGCGTCCTTATATACCCGGTGGAGAGCGGTACCTAATTTATGGTGGAATAGCTTTATTGTTATACATGTATCAGCCAAAAGGGATTCTCGAGCTTTTCACTAGAAATTGGAACCGAATAATAGTTAGAGGTAAGTAATGTCTGGAACATTAGAAGTAAATAATTTGGTGAAAAATTTTGGTGGTCTAGTTGCAACTAACAATGTTTCTTTTGAAGTGAAGAAAGGTGAATCTGTAGGTTTAGTAGGGCCAAATGGAGCAGGAAAGACGACTATCTTTTCGCAGATAATGGGAGAAATTCGTCAAAACTCAGGATCAATAAAGTTTGATGGAATAGAATTATCAAATTTTTCAACTCCAGAAAGAATAAGACGAGGTGTTAGTAGAACTTACCAGGTACCAAGGCCATTTGAAGACCTATCTGTTTTGGAGAATATTCGTGTTGGGCTAACGCCAAATAATATATGGAAAATGATAACTGAGAGTCCGGATCGGGAAATGGAGATCGAGTTGGCATTGAACGTTGGATTTTCTGAAACAGACCTCCCTCGAAAACCTAGTGAATTATCTATGGGCGATCTTCGAAAATTGGAGATGGCAAGAACCATCGCCACGAACCCTTCCCTGATGTTGTTAGATGAGGTATTTGCAGGGCTTACCGCTGGTGAAATTTCTCAAATAAGTAATGTCATTCAAGATATGCGAAGCAAAAGAATGACTTTCTTGATTGTAAGTCATGATCTTAAATCTCTAGAACCATTAGTTGATAGGTTAATTGCTATAAACTATGGAGAGAAGATAGCTGAAGGAGAGTTTCAAGAAGTTATGAAGGATCAAGCTGTAATATCTTCCTATTTAGGGGTGCCGGAATGAGCTTTCTTGAAATAAGCCAATTGTCTGTTTTTTACGGAAAAGCTCAAGCATTGCATGAGGTTTCAGTAAGTGTAAAGAAAGGTGAAATAATTGCTATAGTAGGGGCAAATGGTGCAGGGAAATCAAGCTTGTTAGACAGTATCCTTGGTTTAAACCATTCTACCGGTCATATATCTTTGGAGAGCAGATCTTTGCTTGGTATGACAAGTTCGGAAATTGTTAATTTAGGTGTTGGATATGCCACTGAGCGTTTTAATCTCTTTCCCTACATGTCCGTAAGAGACAACCTTTTAGTGGGGTCATACACTTCTAGAGGAGACATTGAAAAAAATTTGGAAGTAGTTCACAAACTTTTTCCAACTCTAGAAGACAGAAGAAATCAAGAGACAAGTACGCTTTCAGGTGGAGAGCGTCAAATGGTTTCCCTGGGTAGATCTTTAATGATCAATCCAAAATTGCTTTTAGTTGATGAACCAACCATTGGGTTATCTCCAAAAATATGCCAAATGATAGCAGTTGTTCTCAAACGATTAGCCAATGAATTCGGCACAACTATTGTTATAGCTGAGCAAAATGCAAACTTTGCAATTTCTCTTGCCGAACGGCTTTATGTCCTGGAAACTGGTCGTATCAAAATGCAAGGCACAGCTAAAGAATTGAATAACGACTCAGAACTAGCCGCTGCTTATTTCGGCCATTAAGCTTTAGTCACGATGTTGATACATCTAATAAGTTGAAAATAAATGTGTGAAACGAAAACTTATTGTATACAGTATACTGTACACATTGTAAGCTAAATGAATCATAGTTTAAATTTTTTGAAACTTAGAAAGTTTGGGATTTTAGGGAGGTAAAAATGAAATTTTTTTCAAAAATGGTTAAATTATTTTTTTTAAATGTTTTAGCAACATTATTTTCTTTCAGCTTGGCTCAGGCTTCTGAAAACATTCTGATAGGGGTTCCAGCTGCCCAATCGGGACCTTTGGGAGTAGCGGATCATCAAGATTGGACCAATGGAGTGTTAATGGCTATTGAGGATATTA
>MDTG01242178.1_pt1 | contig 13127 bp, 4 predicted proteins | sample 811421 | NCBI WGS metagenome assembly MDTG01 (sample SAMN05326645, study PRJNA326480) | marine metagenome | isolation source: seawater | place: Pacific Ocean: South East | collected 2011
CGGTGCCGGCAACCCATCCTCAACTTGGGCATCAACCGCGTGCGGCCCACCGTCCAGCAGCTCTTTGGCGCGTCGTCGAATACCGCCGCCGCAGCGTCGTCGGACGAGGACGACGAGGAGGACGACGACTACACGGCCGCTTCTTGGCAAAACGATCAGTTCTACACGACAAGTTACTGGGCATTGGCGTGCCCCGGGGTGCTCGCGACGCTGCCGCGCACGCAATTCTGCTCGCGTGCGTGTGCGCTCGACTATGAGGCAGAATTGGAAACGGCGATGCCCGTCAACGTGAAAGCGTTGGAGGAGCACGAGAGCCAGAGCGAAGTGCACGGCAAGGTCGGGCTCGCACGCGTCGTCGCGTCGGCGCGCGCGGCGGGGAAGCGCAACGCGGCGGTCTTCCGCGCGCTGCGGCAGGCACGGAACTGCATGCGACGCGCCGAGAGCCCGACGCTCAAGCTGGCGACGGTCGAGGCCATGCACAGCAACGTGATCGACATACTCAACGTGGACTTGGGCATTCTGACGGCGGCGGCCGCCATCGCCGAGTCCCCCGTCGTGGCCAACGGCCGTATTCTGCCGGCGACCAGCTCCGACTGGCGCAGTGCTGCCAAACGCTGGAATCGCGCGATAGAGACGGTGAAATCCACCTACCTCGCACACCGAGGCGCTGAGACGCGTAGTCGCACGATCGATCCGCGCGACCCGCCGCTGTGGCTGCGCAAGGTGAGGGATGCGGCACCGTCGCTCTTCCCGTTGCAGATGCTTGGGGACGAAGGGTCGTGAGGGTGGGGGGGGGGACCGAGGGGTGCGCAATCGGCGGCAGGGGGCGGCGCGTCCCACGTCTGAACGAAATTACCGAGTCTACCCATGTACGGTTTCCCAAACGACACGTCGGACACCGAATTGCAGAACGATGCGGAAGAGGATGCGGAGGACGAGGCCATCGACGCAATGCTGACGACGAATCCTGGTGTGCTGTTGCACGCCAACGCCGTCTCGCAGCTCAGCGAGCGCCAGCTCGAGGTGCTGTCGTGCATCGACTTTGCGCCTGGTTTGCACGCGGTCGTTGCCGGCGCCGGCGCGGGCAAGACGCGCACGCTCTCCTACCTCGTCTTGAAGGCGCTCCTGTCGGCGGGCGGCGGCGTTCCGGACGTGTCTCTGCTCACCTGCACGCGCACGGCCAAGATCGAGGCCTACGAGCGCACGATGAACCTCTACAACGCTCTGGGCTTCACGTCCGACGTGGTCGCACCGCTGAGCATGCGGCGTGTGCGAACCATCCACTCGTTCGCTCTTCAGCATGCGCGTGAGTGCGAGGAGCGTGCCGGCGGTGCGGGCGTCGCCGTCGTTGGCAAGACGGTCATCTGCGATCTCCTCCGCGAGGCGCTCGACGCCGCACTCGCCGCACTCGCCAAGGGGGAGGAGGAGGACGGCGGGGAAGACGACGAGTTTGCGCAGGCGTCGCAGCAAGCAAACGGTCGTGACGTCGTTCCCGAGATGCCCAAGGAGGACGCGGTCGAATTGCTCTACAACCTGCGGAGCGAGGGACTGAAACACGGGACGGAGTCGTGCGAGTGGTCGTTGGGGAAGACGGCGTTCCGCGTCCTCAAGCAAGTGGAGGACGCGATGCGCTGCAGCGCCGAATCGGGCGAGAAGCTCGTGGACTTCGACCTGATGATCGCCGAGCTGGCGGCGAGCGGCATTCCGCTCGTCGAAGCGGGTGAGACCCTCTTCGTCGATGAGGCCCAGGACATGTCGAGCGCACAGGTCCAGATCGTGATCAACACGCTTCGCGCGGGTGCGTGCGTCGTCCTCCTCGGCGACGACTCGCAGGGCATCTTCCGCTTCTCCGGCGCGCTGTCGAATACGATTCAGGAGCTCATGCACGCGGCGCGCGAGAACGACATCGACGTGACCGAGCACCGTCTGATGCAGAATCATCGCTCGACGGACGCGATCGTCAAGACGTCGGAGGCCTTTCTTCCGGCGTCCGACCGCGCGATGCGCACCGACATCTGCGGCAACGGCAAGCCCAGCATCCCGGTGGAGGGTGTGTTAACCCAGACCCCCTCCCCAATCGTCGAGCGCCTCCTCGGCCTGCTCCAACGCGGCGAGTGCGAGCCGGGCGACTTCGTGGTGCTGCGCCACAAGCGCTGGTCGTGGGGCGACGACCTCGTCAAGGCGCTGATGAGCGCCGCGTCGAGGCGCGGCGTGCAGGCGCCGGTGGCGATCCTCGGCCTCGACGCCACCCAAACCTTCCAGATGAAGACGGCCTCCATCCTGCAAATGGCGGTGGGATTGGAGAATTTCGTGGATTCGCCCGACGAGGGCATGCAGACCGTGCGCACCTTCTTGCGCGCACTGCGCGACGGCCGCGGCGCTCCGCCGGCGGCCACCAAGGCGGTCGACGCGGTGTGGGAGCGCCAGCGGTGCGATCCGGCGCGTCTGTTCACGCACTACACCGACGAGCTGGTCGAGGAATTCAAGTCCATCGAGGAGGCCGAGCCGGCGCCGACGAAGCGGCAGCGCATGAACACGGCGAGCGGTGAGTCGCAGAAGCTGCGCAACTTCCGCGAGACGCTGCGCGTCGCGGCGTCGGCCATCCGCCAGGTGCGCCAGCGCATCGACGACGTCAAGCACGGCCGCCTGCCGCTGCGACCCATCTCGACGGCCGCCGACGGCCAGCAGACGCTCGGGAGCGCGTCAAAGAAGTTTGCGATGAGCAAGGAGTGCCTCCCGCGGATGCAGAACGCGACGGGTGCGCTCGTGTTCATCGTGGCGCGCGACCTCGTGAGCCACTCGTTTTCAAACTCGGACCAGCAGCAGCTTCAGCAACTGGTCGACTGCTACGACGAGCTGGACGTGGCTCCCGACGCAACGCAGGACGAGCGCAACGACGCGGTCGACGAGCGGATCGTCTCGTCGACGATCGCGCTGATCAGCGAGCTTACCGACAAGGACACGCGGGACAAGATCGTGTTTTCTACGATTCACCGGTTCAAGGGCAAGCAGCGCCGGTGCGCGTTCGTGACCTCGCTCTCGAAGCCGTTTGCGGTGCTGACGCTCGCCAACCGCGCGGCGCTCGGGCACACGCACGAGCCGGGGTGCCTGAACATCGACGGGGGAGACACGTGCGCGTGCGGCGGCTTCCTGGCGGGCATGGAGCGCATCAAGACCGCGATGATCTCCGAGAAGCAGCGGCTCTACTACGTCGCGACGTCACGTGCCGAGGAGCGGCTGTTCCTCTGCTTCTCGGAGGATTTCCACACCATGGACGCCGTCTGCCCACGCGCTCGCTGCACGAGCGGCGTCTGGGCGGAGTGCGTGTGATGAGTGCGATGAGTGCGATGAGTGCGATGAGTGCGAGTCGACGGGGGTGGGTGACGGTTTGCGGCGTTTTGCGGGCCTTGTGGGGTTGTGCGGAGGCGGCGTGATGGCGGTGGGCGGCACGGGCGGCGCGGGCGAGTGCTCGGGCGACGGCGGTACGGAGACGTGCAAATGCGGTGACGGCGTTGACGGCGTTGACGGTGCCGATGGCGTTGCCCCGCGGTAGGCGTTGTAGACGGTTTGATGCGGTCCAAAGTAGACGTAGTAGTGCAGTTTTAGCCGATCGACCGCCGAGAGGTTTTGAGTAAGAAAGTCGGGATGGAAGAAGCTGGCCATGATGGTCGTGGAAAACCCATGGTTGGAAACCTCAAAGTGTGAGGACACAAGCTGTAAAATCGGACATTCGGTCTCAAACATGAGTTCGGGCTCCACGGGCAGCCTCCGGCTGCGCAGTTCCTCGATGGCGAATCGCCACATGCGGCACAATTCCGCACACGCACACACGCACGCACGCGTCTCCCTCCCCCCCTCCACACTCTCTCTCTCTCCTCTCTCGCCAACGCACGGCTCATCAATCATGAGTGAACTCGATCGGGCCCGAAGTGGCCGAGCACGCGCCGTCTTCGCCCGCGTGGTTCACTTCGCCTCCCTCTCCGGGCTCAAGGAGGCACGCCTCGAGCGCCTCGCGGATGACGTCGTGCTCCTTGCTCGAGCAGGTGCCGGGCATGGTGTCCTGAACGTAGGGCCGCAGGTAGGCGGCACGCCGATCGATGGCCGGGACGTTGCTTGGGGTGCGCGGGTTCTTCGCAAAAAAGAGCTTGACGAGCCGCATCATGCCGAGGCCGCTGTCCATGAGCGCGATTTTGCGGTTGCCGTCCTTGGCGTTCATCATTCCACTCTTGATCTTCTGCTCGATGATCGAGTCACGCCAAAGTTCGCGGTCGGCCATGGCAACCACGTCGGAACTCGAGCTGTCGTCGAGCATCATGCGAGCGATCTTCACGAGCTCCTGCTTGTCGGTGATGCGCACGCGGTTGTTCTCAAAGTAGGCGTGTTCCACCGCCACGAGCTCGGAGGGGGTGAAGTCGTGGCGACGGGCCGGCGTCTTCTGCACCGCACCCTCTTCGGTCGTGCCGGCGCCCAAGGAGAGCCGCTTCTTGGAGCTGAGCAGGCACAGCGTCTGCTTGGCCATCAGCGATCGCAGCCGCTCTGTATCCTTCTTCTTGCCAGGCGGGAGGAGCTCGTAGAATCGCGTGATGGTCTCGGGAAGGTGCTCGACGACGCTCCCGTTTGCAAAGACGCGCGGGAAGGTATTGATGAGCATCGCAAAGTACTTGCGATCGTTCCACGCCACGCGCTCGTGCGCCGAAAACGTAAAGTAGATGCTCACCTTGTCGAAGACGCCTTCGATGGCGTCGTGGCCGGCGGCGAAGAGCGTCCTGGTCAGGCAGCGCTTGACGTCTTCGGTAGTGGGTTTGAAGCGGCCCTCCTTCTTCATGGTCTCCATCGCGTAGTTGCGGACCTCCTCCGTGACCCGCCGATTCATGTCCTCCTCTCTGGCGGAGACCTCGGTCTCGGTCTGCGGTGCGTCGACGCACTTGGACGAGGACGGCGTTTTGGTGAACGCCTCGATCTTGGCGACGCCGGGCTGCGGCACGCGAATGCCGGGGATCGAGCACAGGTAGCTGTTCAGCTCGTCGTTGAAGCCGACAAACTTGACGAAAAAGCCGCTGTTGATGAAGATGTCCGAGTTGTCGTGCTTGATCGGCGGCGAGGCGATGACGACCGAGGAGGTCAGCGGGTTGAGCGCCGGGAGGGCGCGGTGGAAGCAGAGGTGATCGAGCCGCTGCTGCGCCAGGTCGTTGACGTCGATCTTCATGGCCTCGTAGAAGCGCGGGTCGGTCCGGACCTCGGTGGCGGTCAGTTTCACCGTGTGCATGTCCGTGCCCGCGCTGCCGCGCCACGCCGCGGCCGCCAGCGGGATCACCTTGCGCGGCGCGTTGGAAGCGTTGGCAAGCGAGAGCGGATCGAGGACCTTCTTGATCTCGGCGTCGCTCTTGCCGCGCACCTTGGAAACGTCGAGCGTTTCGTCCGAGAAGCGAAGCGACGTCTCGCCGATGCCGCGGATGGCGCTCAGCGTCTCGAGTTCGGTCTTGCTCTCCGGGGTCGTCTGCAGCAACCGCCACTTTTCGCGTGAGGAGTCGATGATCATGGCGAGGCGGTCGAAGCACGTGCGCCGGTCGATCTCGAACCGCGTAAACTTCTTCGCAAGATCGCACGCCTTGCGCCACAGCGTCTCCTCCCAGTTGTACTTGTCCTCGGCCTTGGTACGCGTCGTCTCGGCCGCCTCCGGTTCGGCCGCGTCGCCGGACGTCTCCTGGGTGGCGTGGTGACGGCGCCACGCCTCGTCGTAGACGAATTCGGTGTGGCGCGAGATGGCGGTGCGACGTTGGAACGACCATCCAACGGGCTGCACGCCGAGGAAGATGGCCTCGCCGTCCTCCTTCTTGAAGCCCGACGCCGACGACTCGCCGTCGAGCCACTTCTTGATGTCTTCATCCTTGTAGCCGCAGCTCTTGATCTCGATGATCGTCGGCAGGAGCAGCTCGATGGCGAGCTTCAGCCGGATGGACTCGCCGTTGGGCAGCGTGATGGACGCGTCGCTCGTCGCGACGTCGGGTGAGATTCCAAAGGCGAGGCGCGCCGAGTCCTCGACGGAGGGGTGCTTGAGCACGCCGCGAGGGATGCTCTCGCACGACTTCAGGTAGAAGGCGATGACGCGGCGGCGCAGGTGCACGAAATGCATGCGGCTGGTCAGGCACTCCGACTCGCGAAACTGCTTGTCCTTGTCCTTCTTGAACTCGATCGACGCATTGAGTTGCGAGGCCTGGAAGGCTGGCGTGATCGACGGCGCTTGCGCCGGCGGGTCCCCCCCCGGGTCGTAGCTCGGGTCCGGCGCGCTCAACACGTCGGACGGATCGGACGGGTCCGCTGCGGCGGGCGGTGCCGTCCGCGGCTGCGCGGGCGGCCTCGCGGCGCGCTCGCGCACGGGCTTGCGCACGGGCTGGCCGCCCTGCGTGGAAGCGTACCAGTCCGACACGAGCTGCTCGGACATGCCCGAGTCGATGCCGTGAATCCGTGCAAACTCCACGAGGATGTGGTGGACGTCGGGCGTCGTGTAGAGCTCGCGATCGAGCGCGCTCGACCAGGACGCGAGGGCGATCTCGGGATCGATCACGGCGATGCGGAAGACGTTGGCAAGGTGCGTGTAGTCGAAGGGCGCGACCGTGTGGACGCAGCGCTCGGGATCGTCGTTCTGCGAAAAGGGCTTGGAGATTGGCAGCATGTCGTCGAATTCAATGGCCTCCTCCTTGAAGATGAAGACTCGCACGACCGCGGCCTCGATGGCCTTTTGCAGCGCGTTGTTGCGGCGCAGCGTCTTGCGTCGCGCGTCGGGCTTGGGAATGTTGTGCTCGTCGCTCATGAACGCGTCGAGCGACGACCAGAAGCGCACGGCGTCGTCCTCGCCCGCCGGCCGCCAGCGCAGCACCGAGCTGGCCATCTCCAAGCAGATGTAGGTGAGGCGGGCCACGAGCGTGTGCGCGAGCATCTGCACCGGATTCTTTTGCATGTTGCGCAGGAACTCGTCGTCGCCCATCACCTCGCCGATGATGCCATCGACGGCGAGCAGCGGGCACGTGCGGTCGAGGAGCGCGCCGCGGTCGTTCTCGACGGTGCGATGCTCGTCGGTGATGCCGGGGCCGAGGTTGTGGTTCATGATGATCGAGTTGTTGTAGAGCATCTTGTGGTTGATTTGCCGGTACTCGAGCTTGCCGTCGGGGCCCACGACCTGCTCGCACCGCGGACGGTTGGTCTCGCCGTCGGTCGAGAGCTGCTTCAGGTCCTGCATCTGCTCGGTGGCGGCGGGATCGCGCTTGCCGCCGCCCTGCACGGCGCGCAGTGCCTCGTCCGCGATGGTCGCGCCGCCGCCGACGATGCCCCCCGCCTGGAAGGCGCGCGACGACCCGCCGCCCTGCGGCTGCACCCAATCGATCTTGAGCTGCTCGTCGTCCACGCGGTTGAAGATGCGCATGAAGCGGTTGGACTGCATCGACTTTCCCGCCTTGGGCGGGCCGTGGATGGACAGCATCTCGCGGAAGCCCTTGGGTCCCGCGGCCGCCAGCATGGCGTCGTGGAGCGCGTTGCGGATGTTGTTGGTGCGGCCCTGGATGCCCGCGATGCGCGGGCCGTAGATCTCGGAGAGCATGCGCTGCCAGTTGCCGTAGCAGCTCAGCTTGTCGTTGCACATCGTGTGGTCGAATGCGAATGCAAAGTTGATCGTGCCGTTCTGGCGGCTGGGGTCGTTCTTGTCAACGGTGACGTGCGTGGCGAGCTCGGCGACGCGCTTGGCGACGCGCGGGATCGAGCGCCAGATCTCGCGCGCGACCGGGAAGACCGAATCGGCATTCTTGGGGTTGTCGTACGTTGCCACAAAGCACTTGATGCCCCACATCAGCGCCTCGTCCTTGGCCTCGTAGATGAACTGCTTGTCGGCGTCGGACATGGAGTTGCGGCGTCGGGTGAGCATCTCGCCGCAATCCTCGATCATGTTGAGGACGCGGTTGACGCACGAGACCGTTGCGTCGGTAGCCAGCTTCTTGGCGCGCACGTTGGGCGTGTCCGTGCCCACGGGCGCCGCGTGCCGCACGCCGCCCTCCCCCGGCGTCGCGTCCAGCGAATCGGCCATCACCATCGAAGCGGTGCGCAGCCGCTTGTCGACGACGCTCTCGCGGGAGGGGCTCATCTTGTGCGCAAAGTGCGCGCTCAGCCGCATTTTGAGGTCCTCGAACGACGGCCGGCCCGCGGCACGGAGGCGCGCGACCTCGCGCATGAGCGTCCTCTCGTCGTTCGGATCGCGAAGGCCCCCCTCGTCGTCGTCAAACATGTCGGTCGTTGCGGCGGCGTGCTCCGAATTCTCGGCGATGATGCAACGCCGCGCGATGTCGCGAACGACGTCCGTCTCGATGTTGCGCATCGCCTCCGAGTCGCGCTCCATCTCCCAAAAGGCCTGCAGCATCCTTGGGCCCGGGGTCGGGCCGTTGTTGACCTGGTTGGGACGCGTGGCGTCGCGCAGCGGCATCGAGAAGTTGCTCAGAATGTAGGTCTCGTCTGGGAACGGGAACTGCACGAAGCCCTGCGAGTCGAAGTAGTTGGAAGGGTTCTGCTGCAGCCGGTGCAGCGACGCACCCTGGTCGACGCCGTCCGTGCCCACAAGCCCGGCGACGGCGACGCGTCCGATGAAGTGGCCGCCATCCGGACGCGTCGCCGCCTTGTCGGTGTAGTAGTCGGGAAACTTGTCGCGCGGGAAGAGGTCCTCGGGCGGCAACGCACCGTCGCGAAAGTTTGCAAAGCACTCGGGCGCGAGCGCGTGCTGCTGCGAAGGGTCCTTGGTGGCCTGGTGGTCCGAAATCGGCCGAAACATCGACCCGTTGCCCAGCGAGCTCTCCATGTTGGGGTAGAAGGATCGGACGGCGCCGCCGGCGCCGACGCCGGCCAAGGCCTGCAGACGCTGCACGAGGCTGAAGTTGTCGGAGATGGACGCGTACTTCATGCTGGACGTCTTCTCCACGTCCTCGTCGGCCACCATGATGCGCTGCTGCTTGGCCGCGCGCTCCGAGCCGAGCTTGCGCTTGGCGTTGGCACAGCGGCTCGCACGCCCGGCAATCGTCATGTCCGAGGATTCGCGCACGATCAGGTCGGTGAGCTTGGCGGGCGAGAACTTGGGGTTGAAGATGAGGGTGTGGATGCGCGTCGCGAAGGGCGGGCCGCGGTCGTCGGCGCCGTCCTCGACGTCGTCGCGCTGGGTGAAGAGGACTTCGACCACCTCGAGCTGGCATGGCGCCGTATACTTGAAGGCCATCGAATTCTTCTCCGTCGTGCTCTTGACCGGCAGTTGCCGGTCATCAATGCGCTCCTTGGTCTCGGGGTCGACGACCGCCTTGAACCGGTGAGTGAAGAGGTAGGTCTGCAGCGGCCGCATGTGCGCGACCGCATCCGCACGCGCCTTCTCGTCGAGCTTGTCGAGCCACTCCTCCTCGATGAGACCCATCCCATCGACAAAGTTGCCCTTTGCCTTGTAGTCGAGATGGCCAAAGACGGCGGCGAACGACGAGGAGCGCGCGCGGAGCAGCTCCGTCTCGAAGGAAGCGCACGTACCAAGCGGCTTGTCGGGTACGATGAACCCGTCCGGAAGGTTCATCGCAAGGTGCATGCAGGGCCGCAGCTTGCACATCTCGTCCCACACTGCCCAGGCGGAGTTGACGGCGGAGCGCGAGTCGTCGGGCGGAATCGGCTGAATGCCGCAGCCCAGCACCCAGCCGGGCAGCGTGCGCATGGTCGTCCGCGTGGTGTTGATGGTCCTGTCGACGCCGTCTTCGCCCTCCTCGCCCTCTGCACCCTCTGCACCCGCCACGCCCTCGGCACCCGCCACGCCCTCGGCGCCCTCCCCGCCGGTATGCATGGAATCAAAGACTTGGGAGACGCTTGCGGCGGTGGGCAAGCGGTCGTTGCCACGGAGTAAGATCGGCGGAGGCACGCTCTCAAGGTCGAGGGGCTGCGCCTCACTGCTCGCGCCCGCCGCGTCCGCCGCGCCCGCCGCGCCCGCCGCATCCTCTCTCGACCGTTTTCTCGTCGGTGGCTCGCCACCTCCCGCGAGGTCGCGGTCAAGCGGATCGTTCTCGCTCTCGGACATCGTCTAACAAAAATCGACGCGTTCTGGTCGGTGGGAAGCTAGCGTCGACAGCGGTCAGCCGGGTGAAATCCGTTCAGACACCGTCTCCCCCGCGGGGTGAGCCGTGCGACGCTGCCGTTTTTGGCAGGTTGGGAGCCGCGCGGCGCCGCGCGGCGCCGTGCGGAGTTTGTACAGGACAGTTACCGATTCTGACAGAATCGGTACAAGACCTGTACCGGTGGGGGGTACAGCGAACAAAGGTTCCAAACTTGAGCTCCTATTTAATTGCTAATTGTGGTCGTAATTCTATATTTAAATTAATGACGCATGCAATTGACGCATTGTACCGGCGTTGTACCGATTCTGACAGAATCGGTACAGGACCGGTACAGGTGGGGGGTACAGCGAACAAATGTTCCAAACTTCTCAAACTTAAAATCACTATGTAATCGCTGATTGCGTGCACAATTGGCTGATTGCACAAGTAATTAATTTTGGGCTAATTGCGCTCGCAATTAGCGATTACATAGTAATTCTAAGTTTGAGAAGTTTGGAACATTTGTTCGCTGTACCCCCCGCTTGTACCGGTCCTGTACCGATTTTCTCAAAACCGGTAACTGTCCTGTACAAGGGCAGGTTGGAAGCCCCTCGCCAACTTGTACAGGACAAGTACCGATTCTGGCGGAATCGGTAACTGTCCTGTACAGGCTTGCGCTCAGGCGCTCGACACTGAGCCACAGTCCGAGTCGGGAAGCTCGCAGTCCGTTTGCTCGGCCAAACCGCACACTTCGTCCTGATCTTTGCCGCTCGTGATGGGACTCGCCGTGCGCCCGGTGCACACCGGGACCCGCGGTGGGACGACGGAATCGCCCGCCGGGAGGCGTGCCGCGGCCCCGTGCGTGAGGACGAGGTTGCTCTGCAGGGCGATGGCGTGGGTTTCGAGCGTGATCGTTTGGAGTCGCTCGAGCGTCTCGGCCATCTCCTTGTGGACGCGCAGCGTTTCCTGCAACTGTTTGTTGATCTCTTCGGTGCGTTTCAGCACGAGGAGCATCGATGCGTCGGACGCGTTCATGGCCACGCAATCTTCTTCCAATGTCGTTGCCGCCGCGAGGTACACCTGCGCTTTTGCAGGTGCCCATCCGATATGTTGGCCCGTCCACCGGTAAAAGAAGGCGGGGAGGGTGTGGTTTGCGCTGTTTCGCATGGCACGGGACGTGGTTTTGCCGCGATGGTGGCTGCTCTTGGCCGTGCTCGCACCGCGGTGCGAGCGAGCCGCCGCGGTGTACGTCGAGATGAACAACCACGCCACGTGCGCGGACGCCGGCTTGCTGTCCGTGCAAAGCGCGACCGAGTGCACCACGGCCGCCGCGCAGATCGGGCGCAGCTACGGTACCTTAGTCGTCGCCTCACCGACGAATGCCCCACACTATCCGAGTGAAGGGTGCATGATTTACGATCCGCTGGGCACGCAGCAAAACGACGGCAACGTCTACTTTGTCCAAGGAGGGCAGAGCACGTGCAACTCGACGACGGACCACAGCCACGGCTGCATCTGCAACGTGCTCTTCCCGCCGCCGGTACCTCCGTCGCCGCCCGCCGCGCCCGCCGCGCCCGTGGCGTCCGCAGCGTCCGCGACGGCGTCCTTGCCCGCCGCACCGCCCCCGCCGTGCCAATCGTACAGCTGCAGCGCGAACCAAGCGGTCTCTTCAAACAACAACGCCATCATCGAGGGCACCAGCACCAAGACCGTGACGATCGAATGGTGCGAGACGGCGTGCTGCAACGCGGCCACGCTCTTTCCGGCGGGCAACATGCCCACGACGATCGACGGTTACACCGTGCATACGACGCCGTCCTCCAACGCGATCGGGTTCACTTCGGGGCAGGCGTGCACTGGGTTCGAGTTTTACGCCGGCCCCGCGGTCAACTCGGGCTACGGCCGGTGCCAACTGACCTCGTACGACTTCTCCGATTCGAGTCAGATCATCACTTTCAACGGCTGGCAGCTGTGCAACGTGCCGCTACCTCCGTCGGCGCCGCCTCCACCAACCGCGCCGCCGCCGCTGCCGCTGAACACCGTCTTGGTGTCGCACGCGACGCGGACGTGCCGCAAGCCGACGTACAGTCCGCGGCGCTTCCTGACGGCCGCCGAGTGCGAAGCGTACGCGCTCTCGCAGAACAAGACGTTCACCAACATCGGAGCGTTCTTTGGGAAGGCGTCGGGATGCTCCATCACGCTCGACGGCCAGACCGTAGAGTTCAACACCAACGTCTACGACAGTGCCAACTCCTGCGATCCGTCGTCGGTCGCCGCGTGCGTGTGCGGGGCGCTGGTCGCGATCACGAGCAACCAGTTCTGCCCCACCGAGTGCCACCCGCACATCTTCCACGACGCCCTCCTCGGAGGCGGCCGCCGCGAGCTGCGGCCGTCCCCAGGAGAGAACGGCGTTGTCAACGGGCGTGCGCTCCTGCTGAGCACCGCTACGACTTCCGAGCACTCCAGCTTCAATCCGGTGGGCCGATTGAAAGCTGTCGATTACATCGCCACGGTGGGGTCGTACCAGTGGAAAATGAGCTACACAATGACCGCGGACGGCGCGGACGCGTACATCAGCAGCGAGTCTGACTTCGACGCCGTCGTGTCCTCAACTGAGTACTGGTGGCGCATCTACACCGCCGGGACGTCGACGAGCGCGCGCGACCAGCTGTACTTTGTCGACATCAACCGTCAGAGGTGCCTCTCGATCGACGGCACGTACGCCAACTACGACTCGTCAGGGTCTCAGAGCAGCGCGAACACCATCGGCACGGACGTGGACACGTGCAACTTCAACAGCGTGCAGCAGACGTTCGAATTCGTCTGCGAATGCCCGTCGCCGTCGCTGCCGCCGCCGTCGGCACCGCCGTCGCCGCCGGCGCTGCCACCGCCGCCGTTCCCACCGTATCCACTCACGCCGTGCAACATGCAGTGCACGGGGCACACGTCCGCGGCGCTCGCGCAGGCGGCGTGCGACGCGGCCGGCGCCGGCCGCCAGTGCACCGTGCGCGACTCCAACCTCCAGAATACGAG
>MDTG01285359.1_pt1 | contig 13127 bp, 15 predicted proteins | sample 811421 | NCBI WGS metagenome assembly MDTG01 (sample SAMN05326645, study PRJNA326480) | marine metagenome | isolation source: seawater | place: Pacific Ocean: South East | collected 2011
AATATAGAAAAAAAATTATTTGATATCATAGGGCCAGCTGCTGGCTATATGCATACTGCTAGATCAAGAAATGATCAGGTTGTTACAGATTTCAAATTATGGGTTAAAGATTCAACTAAAATTATTTTAAAAGATATTTCTAATGTTATGAAGTCTTTAATCAAAAAATCTGAAAAAAATATTGATACTGTGATGCCTGGAATGACTCATTTAAAGAATGCTCAACCTATTTCATTTGCACATTATCTTTTAGCCTATTATGAAATGTTAAAAAGAGATAAAAAAAGATTTAATAATAATTTAAACCTTCTTGATGAATCTCCTTTAGGTTCCGCTGCTTTGTCAGGAACTTCATTTAAAATAGATAGAAATTATACTGCTAAAAAACTAGGCTTTAAAAAGCCCACGGATAATTCGATTGACTCGGTCTCTGACAGAGATTTTGTAATCGATTTTTTGTATGCAGCAGCAGTTTGTGCAATGCATCTTTCTAGAATGGCGGAAGATTTTATAATTTTTAATTCAGATGCATATAAGTTTATTAATTTTAAAGACGATGTGTTAACTGGTTCTTCAATTATGCCTCAAAAAAAAAATCCTGACCCTGCTGAATTAATTAGAGGTAGAGTGGGAATAAATTATGGAAAATTAAACTCAATTCTTACAATAATGAAGGGGCTGCCAATGTCATATTTTAAAGATCTTCAAGATGACAAAAGTTTAGTTTTCGAGGGATATGATACATTAAAGGATACTCTTACAATGAGTTATGAATTAATAAATAGTTTGCAGCCTTCAAAAGAAAGAATGCTAAAATTGGCTAATGAAGGATTTACTACAGCTACTGATTTTGCAGATTATTTGGTAAAGGAAAAAAAATTAACATTTAGAGAGTCGTACGGCATTGCCTCGAAATTGGTTAATTTTGCAGAAAAAAATAATTTAACACTAGATCAGATTAATTATAATGATCTAAAAAAAATTTATAAAGATTTAGATAAAGATGTTTTAAAAATATTTAAAGTTAAACATTCAATGAATTCAAAAAGTTCTTATGGAGGAACATCTCCCAAAAGTATAAAAAAAATGATCAAAAAATACAAAAAGGAAATGATATGAAAATTATTTTTTTAATCTTAATAAGTGTTTTGCTATTAGAAGGTTGTGGTAAAAAATCGGAACCAGAATATAAAGCTAAATCTCTACAAGAAATATCAACTAATCTATAATATATGTCTCAATTTAAATATATTAGTCAAAAGTTATTTGTTGAAAACTCTTCAGTACTAAATATTATAAAAAAAAATAAGACTCCTTTTTACTTATACTCAGATAAACAAATAGAAGAAAATTACTTAAATTTTACTAAAGCTTTCAAAAATGTAAATCCTCTAGTTTGTTTTTCCACAAAATCAAATGCTAATTTAGTTATTTTAAAAAAACTTAAAAAACTAGGTTCTGGAGCAGATGTTGTTTCAGGGGGTGAGCTACTTAAAGCTCTTAAGGCAGGTATTAAACCCAACAAAATAGTTTTTTCAGGCGTGGGTAAAACTGAGGAAGAGATAAAACTAGCTATAAATAAAAAAATACTACTAATTAATGTTGAATCAGAAAGCGAGGCTAGAAAAATAAATAATATAGCAAAAAAATCTAATAGAAAAGTATCTATAGGATTTAGACTTAATCCAGATATTGACGCAAAAACTCATGAAAAAATATCGACCGGTAAGATTGACGACAAATTTGGAATATCAATAAAAAATTTTTCTGATTTTTATAAAAGTATAGGTAAATATAAAAATATAAAAATCGATGCTCTAAGCGTACATATAGGTAGCCAAATTCTTAGTGACATTCCATACAAAAAAACATTAAAAGTTCTTACAAAAGTAATTCTTAATTTAGATATAAAACTTAAGTATGTTGATTTGGGTGGTGGTTTTGGAATTAGTTATCAAAAAAAAGACAAATTAATCAGCTTAAAAAATTATGCAAAGCTAGTTTTTAATTTTAAAAAAAAAATAGGTTGTGAAATTATATTTGAACCTGGGAGAGCTTTAGTCGGAAATACTGGAATTATAGTTTGCAAAATTCAATATATTAAAAAGGGAAAAAATAAAAATTTTATAATACTAGATGCTGGTATGAATGATTTTATGAGACCGGCTTTGTACGATGCTAGACATGAAATAATTCCAATACACAAAACAAATAAACAGACAAAAAATTCTATAGAATTTGTAGGTCCAATTTGTGAGACAACATGTAAATTTGCTAAGTATAAAAAATACCAAAAAATATCTGAGAATGATTATGTGGCTATAACAAACACAGGAGCATATGGCTCTTCACTATCCTCAAATTATAATACTAAGCCTTTGATAGCTGAAATTTTAGTTCACAAAAATAAATTTAAAATTATTAAAAAGAAACAAGATTTATTAAAATTAATAAACTCTTAATGCAATTTATCAAATCTTTAACTTTCAATATTTTTCTATATTCAGGAATAGTATTAGTTTTTATACTAGCTATTCCAACATTGATATTGCCAAGTAAATTTACTTTATATTTTGGAAAATTTTTAGCTTATTATATTATTTTTTTATTAAAAATTTTACTAAATACCAAAGTAATTTTTCATGGTCTAGAAAATTTAAAAAAAGTAGAAAAATTTTTTATCGCTAGCGCCCACCAATCGATGTTTGAAACTTTTGCCCTACAAGCCCCGATTAATTTTCCAATTTTTATACTTAAAAAAGAATTATTAAGAATTCCATTGTTTGGCTGGTATTTAAAAAAGATAGGGTCTATTGAAATAACAAGAGAGAAAACAACTAAAGATAATCTGAATTTTTTTGATAAAATAAAATCTTCAATAGAAAAAACAAACAGACCTTTACTTATATTTCCACAAGGTACCAGAGTTAGATGCGGAGAAAGAGTGCCTTTTAAAAAAGGTATAGGAAGAATATATGACTCTTTGAACCTGCCCTGTATTCCAGTTGCGTTAAATTCAGGAAAGATTTGGCCAAAAAATAGTTTTATGAAATATAATGGAAATATTCATATTTCTTTTTTGGAACCAATCATGCCAGGAAAAGACAAGGCTGATTTTATAAAAGAAATAGAATATAAAATTTATTCTGAAATAGAAAAATATTCTTAATCTTTTTCTCTTCCAAAATTTGGTTTTTTTGTATCTTGTCCAGCTTCAATAATTTCTTTTCTAACCTCTTTTGTAGCCGAAAATAATTTAATTAATGTATCGCCATCTTTATTAATTATAGCTTTTTTTAATTCCTCCAAATTAATTGAAAAATTATCTAAAGCCTTTAAAATATTTTCACTATTATCAACAAAAATATCTCTCCACATCAAAGGATCGGAAGCTGCTATCCTCGTAAAATCTCTTAACCCCCCGGCACTATATTGAATGATTTCCTTTTTAAATCTATTCTCATCATTAATTGCTGTTCTGACTATATTGAAAGCTATCGCATGTGGTAAATGACTAGTTAAGGATAATATATAATCATGTTCATTAAAGGACATTAACTTAACTTTAGATCCAATTTTTTTCCAAAGTATTTCAATTTTTTCTATTTCTTCTTTTTTAGCTTTCGATGAAGGTGATATAATGCACCATCTATTTTCAAATAATTCAGCATAGCCGGCTTTGGGACCACTATTTTCAGTTCCAGCTATGGGATGTGATGCTATCCAAGATACATCTTTTAAATTTAAATTTTCAATAATTTTATTAATTTCTTTTTTTGAAGATCCAGTATCTGTTAAAATTGAACCTTTTTTTAAATTATCTTTTATTGATAAAAGAATTTCCTTATAAGAACTTAACGGAGTAGCTATAATTATTATATCTGCTTCTTTTACTGAAGCACAAATGTCACTACTTATATCTACGCTTAAATTTTCTTGTCTTAAATAAGAAAGCACTTCTTTAGACTTGTCGTAAATAGTAATTTTTTTTGATATTTTTTTTTTATTTAAAGCTCTTAAAAGAGAAGAACCAATCAATCCACACCCTATTATAGTTATATTTTCAAACATTCAAAATCTTTTTTAATTTTAAAATAACTTTTTTATTTTCATCTGGTTTGCCAATAGTAACTCTTAAAGAATTATTAATACCATAGATGTCCATTTTTCTTACTAGTATTCCAAATTTAGCCAACTCTTTGAATACTTTTGTTGAATTAATTTTAATTCTATCAAAATTAATTAAAAGAAAATTTGCACCACCTTCATTAGTAGAAATTTTCATCTCTTCAAATTTTTTAAACATAATTTTTCTCCAATAGTTAATATGATCAATTTCTCTTTTTAGCCAATTACTATCAAGAATAGCTGCGGAAGCTGCATGTAAAGCAGGCATATTTATATTAAATGGAGGTTTCACTTGATTCAAACTTTCTATAATTTTTTTTGAAGAATATCCCCAACCTACTCTTAAACCAGCCAAACCATAAATTTTTGAAAAAGTTCTAGTTATAATAACATTTTTACTTTTAGAAAATAAATCTAAACCTGAGCTGTAATTTTTTTTTTTAACATATTCAAAATAGGCATCATCAACTACAAGCAAAATATTACTTCTTAGTTTTTTTCTTAAATCTTTAAGATTTTTTTTATCAATATAAGTTCCAGTAGGATTATTAGGATTTGCTAAAAAAACTATTTTAGTTTTTTTTGTAACTTTTGATAAAATATTTTTAGTAGAAGCAAAAAAATTATTTTCTTTGGCATATACAACTTTAGCACCATTCATTTTACTGTATATTCTGTATACAATAAAACTATAATTTGAAACTATTACTTCATCATTTTTATTCAAATATGCTTTACAAATAAATTCAAAAATCTGATCTGATCCTGATCCAAGAATAATCCTAGATGAATCTAATTTAAATTTTTTTGCTAATTTTTTTCTTAGAAAAGCGCCCTCTGAATCTGGATAAAATTTTAAACTTTTAGAAATTTTGTTATATTCTTTAACTACTTTGGGACTTGGTCCAAAAGCAGATTCGTTGGCTGATAATTTTATCTTTGCTAGTTTCTTTTTAAAAACGCTTAAACCGGCAATATATCTTTCAGTACTTATTCTTTTAGCAGTAGGTAGTCTCATATTTATTTAATATATAAAAAGCATCTTGATTACTATATTTGAATTTCACATATAAAATTGACAAGTTTGTGACTATTTAGTACATATAACTAGCGCTGATTTAACCAAATTGCGGGCGCTAAAATAAATTTCGCTAAACAGGGTACGCCCAGTTTAGCTGGGCTTTTTTTTTATATGAACTATAAAATAGAAAATATAAAGCATCTAATAGTAAAAAAACCATTAAGGTTGGACTGTGGCCAAACCATTAATGATTTCCCGCTAGCATATGAAACATATGGTGAACTTAATAAAAATAAAAGTAATTCCATTTTAGTTTTTCATGCGTTGACTGGGGATCAATTTGTAAGTGGTATTAATCCTATAACGAAAAGAGAAGGATGGTGGGATACTGCTGTTGGACCAGGAAAAGCAATAGATACTGATAAATATTTTGTAATTTGTGCGAATGTACTTGGTGGTTGTATGGGTACATATGGTCCAAAAGAATTAAACAAAAAAACTAATGAACCTTATGGATTAAATTTTCCAGTTATAACAATTAAAGATATGGTTAGTGCTCAAGAAGCTTTATTGGATTATTTTAAAATAGAAAAACTTTTATGTGTACTTGGAGGCTCAATGGGTGGAATGCAATTACTTCAGTTTTGTGCCTCTTTCCCAGATAGAACTTTTTCTGCCGTTCCGATAGCATGTAGTTCAAGTCACAGTGCGCAAAACATTGCATTAAATGAGCTAGCAAGACAAGCTATAATGGCAGACCCTGAATGGAAAAAAGGTGGATACGGAAAAACAAAAAATTTACCAAAAAATGGTTTAGCTGTTGCTAGGATGGCTGGTCATATAAGTTATCTTTCTGAAAGTGGTCTTCAAGAAAAATTCGGAAGAAAATTACAAGAAAAAGCTAACTATGAATTTAGTTTTAATGCAGATTTCCAAGTAGAAAGTTACTTGAGACATCAAGGGTATTCATTTGTTGAAAGATTTGATGCAAATTCATATTTATATATTACCAGAGCCATGGATTATTTTGATTTATCCAAACAATATAAAAATGGCTTAACAGAAGCTTTTAGAGGTCAGAAAACAAAATTTTTGGTTATATCTTTTTCTTCAGATTGGTTGTATCCAACAAAACACAGCAAAGATATTGTTATCGCACTTAATGCGTCTGGGGCTAATGTAGCATTTTCAGAAATAAAAACAGATAAAGGACATGACTCCTTTTTAGTAAATGAAACTAAATTTTTAATTACAATAAAAAATTTTATAGATTCTAGTTTTGAGGCTTATAAAAAATGAAAAGAGAATTTGAAATAATAGCTGACTTGTTGCCTGAAAATTCTAGAGTTTTGGATGTTGGTTGTGGTGATGGAACTTTAATGAAGTTTTTATCAAAAGAAAAAAACATTGATGTCAGGGGATTGGAGCTAAATGAAGAAAATGTCGAGATATGTATTTCAAAAGGGCTTTCTGTAATCGAAGGAAACGCAGAAACAGAATTAGGACAATTTCCAGATAAATCATTTGATTATGTAATTTTGAGTCAAACACTTCAGGCATTTTATAATCCTGTATTTGTGCTCGATCATTTACTCAGAATAGGTAAAGCCTCTGTTGTATCAATTCCAAATTTTGGATATTGGAAAGTAAGAACTCATCTACTTTTTTTTGGAAGAATGCCAAAAACAAAGTCACTTCCTTATAAATGGTACAATACTCCTAACCTACATATGTGTACTATCAAAGACTTTTATGAGCTTTGTGATAGTAAAAATATTAATATGAAAAAAATAATTGGAATTAATAACAACCGAATATCCTTTATTAACAACAACAATATTAAATTAAAAAATTTATTTTCAGAAGTTGGTATTTTTTTGATTAGCTAATGTTAAATATAGAAATAATTCCCTGCCTAAGTGATAATTATAGTTACGTAATTCAAGATAGTGACACAAATTTAGTTGGTGTGATTGACCCCTCTGAATTTAAAAAGATTGATCAAGTAATAGAAAAAAGATATGAAAAACTAGATTATATTTTGAACACACATCACCATCATGATCATGTGGGAGGAAATGAAGAATTAAAAAAAAAATATAAATCTAAAATAATTGGATATATATCAGACAAACATAGAATACCTGGACTCGATATTTCTATAAAGGAAAATGAAATTTTTTTACTAGGTAATACTTCTTTCAAAACTTTATTTACTCCAGGACACACAACAGGACATGTAAGTTTTTATTCCAAAAAAGATAAGGTTTTATTTACAGGAGATACAATATTTTCACTTGGTTGTGGAAAATTATTTGAAGGAACCTACAAACAAATGTTTGATTCTATACAAAAAATAAAAAAACTTCCAAAAAATACAAAAATATATTGTGGCCATGAATATACTAAAAATAATTATCAATTTTGCATTGAATATGACAAAAATAATGCTAATTTAAAAAAAAAATTAGAGTGGATAGAGTTAAAAATAAAACAAAATTTACCAACTATTCCAGTCACTCTTGAGGATGAGTTAAAGCAAAATATTTTCTTAAGGTGTGATAATTCTTCCATTAAAGAGATTTTAAAATTAAATAACATGTGCGAACAAGAAATCTTCAAGAAACTAAGGGATTTAAAAGACAGTTTTTAGACTCATAGATCTTGACTTGAGGTGCTTTCAAGTTATATTGCCTTAAATTTTAAAAAAAATATTTATGTCATTTGCAATTATAGAAACTGGTGGAAAACAATACAAAGTTTCTGCAAGTAAAATTTTAGAAGTAGAAAAATTAGATGCTGAAATTGGTAAAACAGTTCAGTTTAAAAAAATACTTTTAATTAATGACGATACAAATACAGAAGTTGGAAACCCAAATGTTGAGGGAGCTATTGTTGAGGCTAAATTGATCGACAATGTTAAAGACAGAACAGTTTTGATTTTTCATAAAAGAAGAAGAAAACATTCTAGAAAAAAAAATGGACATAGACAAAGACATTCAAAAATACAAATTACTAAAATAATGTCTAAAGATGGAAAAGTAATTGCCGAAGCAAAAACTGTAGAAAAAAAAATAAAATTAGAAAAAAAAGTTAAAAAAGAAAAAATTTCTAGTAAAAAATAGGAAAAATTATGGCAACAAAAAAAGCTGGTGGATCATCAAAAAATGGACGTGATAGTAAAGGTAGACGTTTAGGAGTTAAAAGATATGGTGATGAAAATGTTATATCAGGAAACATAATTGTAAGACAAAGAGGAACTAAAATCCATCCAGGGGAAAATGTTGGAATGGGAAGAGATCACACTATTTTTTCTTTGATAAAAGGAAAAGTAAAATTCAAGAAATCAAAATTAAACAGAACTTTCGTATCTGTAATCCCCAATTAACTTTATAAATAACATTAGTTATTTATAATATATTCTACAATGAAATTTTTAGATCAAGCAAAGATTCGTATTAAAGCTGGCAACGGTGGGTCAGGTTCGGCAAGTTTTCGTAGAGAAAAGTTTGTTGAGTTTGGTGGTCCCGATGGTGGAGATGGTGGAGATGGTGGATCTATAATTTTAGAGTCGGACAGAAATTTAAATACGTTAATTGATTTCAGATATGCACAACATTTTAGAGCCGAACATGGAAAACCAGGAAGTAAAAGAAACAAAACAGGGGCCAATGGAAAAGATTTAATTTTAAAAGTTCCTGTAGGAACACAAATATATGAAGAAGATAATAATACTATAATTTTTGATTTTACTAAAAATAAGGAAAAATATTTAGTGGCATCAGGTGGCAAGGGAGGATTAGGTAATGTTAGATTTAAAAGCTCAGTAAATAGAGCACCTAGAAAAAAAACAAATGGTAAAATTGGTGAGGATTTTTGGATTTGGTTACAATTAAAAGTTATTGCTGATGTTGGAATCGTTGGTTTGCCTAATGCTGGGAAATCAAGTTTACTAGCAGCACTTACTAGAGCTAAACCAAAAATTGCTAGCTACCCTTTTACTACTATCAATCCTAATTTAGGGGTAACTTATTATGATAATAAAGAAATTACTCTAGCAGATATACCTGGATTAGTTGAGGGAGCACATAAAGGTGTTGGGCTTGGTGATAAATTTTTAAGACATATAGAAAGATGTAAAGCTTTATTGCACTTAATTGATATAACTGAAAAAGATTTGATAGGAATTTATAAAAAAATTAAACTAGAATTATCTTCTTATGATAAAAATTTATTAAAAAAGAAAGAAATTATTTTTTTTAATAAATCAGATTTATTAAAAAAAGATGAGATAGAGAAAAAATTAAAAGAATTTAAAAGTAAAATAAAAAAAAAATATGAAGTTATTTCTATTTTTGTTGAAAAAGATATTCAAAAAATAAAAAAAATTTTAATAAAAAATGCTAATTAATAACTCAAAAAAAATAGTTATAAAACTTGGTTCCTCAACTGTTGTGGATGTGAAAGGAAATTTTAAAAAAAACTGGGTAAATAGCTTAATTCGAGATATCAAAAAATTTAAAGGTAAAAGAGATATAGTTATTGTTTCCTCTGGAGCTATAGCTTTAGGGCAAAGCTACCTAAAAATAAAACAAAAAAAAATTAAACTTGAAATGAGTCAAGCTATAGCAGCAGTCGGTCAAATACATTTAGCGGGAGAATATCAAAAAATATTTAATAAGAATAATTTTAAAACCGGTCAAATATTGATTTCACCAGATGACACTGAGCAAAGAAGAAGAGCTTTAAATGTAAGAAGAACATTTGAAAATCTATTTAAATTAAATGCAATACCTATAGTTAATGAAAATGATACAACCGCAACATCTGAAATTAAATATGGAGATAATGATAGATTGGCTGCAAGAGTGGCACAAATTATTGGTGCAGATACTTTAATAATTTTTTCTGATGTTAACGGCCTGTATAATAAAGATAAAAAAAGGACTCTTATAAAAGAAGTCAAAGATATTAACGAGGAAATTTACTCATTTGCAGAAAAAAAAATTAATAATTATGGTTCAGGTGGAATGATAACCAAGTTAGATGCGGCGAAAATTTGTATGAATGCAGGATGCTACATGTTCATTGCAAATGGAAAGAAAAATAATCCTTTGCAAAACATGATTAAGAATAAAGTTTATACATGTTTTACTCCAAAAATATCAAATTTAGATGCTAGAAAAAAATGGATCATAAGCTCATTAAATTCTCAAGGAAAATTGTGCATTGATCTTGGGGCTGCAAAAGCATTATCAAATGGTAAAAGTTTATTGGCAGCTGGTATTATAAAGGTTTTTGGCAAATTTAAAAAAGGTGAAAATATTTTAATTATAGATCTAAATAATAATAATATTGCCAGAGGTTTATCATCTTTTTCATCTGAAGAGATTAATAAAATAAAAGGCAAGCAAAGTAGTGAAATCCAGGCTATTTTAGGCTATCCAAGCAAATCTGAAATAATTCATAAAGATGATATGGTAAAAATGTAAATGAAATATATTAGAAATATAGGAATAAATTCTAAAAAAGCTTTTGATAAACTTAAAAAAGTTGACCATAAAAAAATTACAAAAGTTTTAGAAGGTTATAATAAAAGTTTATTGCAGAATCAGTCTCAAATTATTAAAGAAAATTTAAAAGATATAAAAAATGCAAAAAGAAAGCATTTATTAGATAGACTAATCCTAAACAAAAAAAGAATTGATGGAATAAGAAACTCAATAAATGAAATTATAAAATTTAAAAATCCTATAGGTAATATAATCGAAAAATGGAAAAGACCCAACAAACTGACTATAAAAAAAGTGACAACGCCTATTGGAGTAATTGGGATAATTTACGAAAGTAGACCAAATGTTACTGCTGATGTTGCGGCACTTTGCTTAAAATCAGGAAATTGCGCAATTTTAAGAGGTGGTTCGGATGCTTTTAACTCAAATAAAATACTGGCTCATTTATTTCGTAATTCTTTAAAAAATAATTATATAGACAAAAACTGTGTTCAATTTATTGAAAACAAAAATAGAAAAGTTGTTGACTTTTTATTGTCGAAAATGGGAGAGTATATAGACGTAGTTGTACCAAGAGGAGGCAAAGGTTTGGTTTCAAAAGTTCAAAAACTTTCAGCTATTCATGTTATTGGTCATCTTGAGGGGCTTTGCCACATATATTTAGAAAAAAGCTCTGATTTAAAAACAGCAAAAAAAGTTATCCTGAATTCTAAAATGAGAAGAACAAGCATTTGTGGAGCAGTAGAAACTCTTTTGGTAGAAGAAAAATCTATTAAATCTCATGCTATACCTATAATTAAATCCTTAATTTCATTAGGCTGCAAAATTATTGCGGACAAAAAGATTAATAAACATTTCAACAATAATCTAAAAAAAGCTAAAGAAAAAGATTGGAAAACAGAATATTTAGACTCAAGGCTTTCTGTAAAAACTGTTAGAAATGTTAATGAAGCTATTGAACATATTCTTAAGTATGGAACTATGCATACTGATAGTATTTTAACTCATGACAAAAAAAATGCAGAAATATTTTTAAATGGCGTAAATAGTTCAATAGCTATGCATAATGTGTCTACACAGTTTGCTGATGGTGGAGAGTTTGGTTTTGGCGGAGAAATAGGAATATCTACAAACAAATTACCTCCGAGAGGGCCTGTGGGAATTAACCAATTAACATCTTATAAGTATATAGTTTCTGGAAAAGGAGTCATTAGATCTTGATATAATGATACAAGCCAAAAATAATGGAATTGCGATTTTAGGAGGAAGTTTTGACCCACCACATAAAGGTCATTTAAAAATTTCATTATTATCTCTTAAAAAATTTAAATTAAAAAAAGTTTTGTGGCTTTTGACAAAAAAAAATCCATTTAAAAAAAAACCTTATTTTTCCTTAAAAGAAAGAATAAATGCATGCAAAAAGATTACTAAAAACTACAAAAAAATAGAAATTCGGTATTTGGATGATAAGATTAAATCCTCAAAAAGTATAAAAGCCATCAATTACATAAAAAATAAGAACAAAAAAAGCAATATTTATTTTTTAATGGGCTCTGACAATCTCTTGGGTTTTCATAAATGGCTTAGCTGGAAAAAAATATTAAATTTGTGCACATTGGTAGTTTTTTCTAGAAAAGGGTTTGACAAAAAGGCTAAAAAATCTGTAATAATTAGATATCTGAAAAATAATAATATTATATTTGTTGAAAACAAGAAAATTAACGTATCATCTACTCTTCTTAGATTAGCCTATCAAAAAAGTAAGTTTTAATGAAAATAGAAAAAATAAAAAAAATTATTGAAAAAAATTTAGACGATAATAAAGCTAATAATATAATATCTATAAATTTGAAAAATAAATCTTATATAGCAGATTATATGATAGTTGCATCAGGAACTTCGTCAAGACACTTGCAGTCGCTGTCTGAAAATCTAATAACTGAACTAAAAAAAATTGGGTTAAGTAACTGTCGTATGGAAGGGAAAGAAAGTAAAGATTGGAAGTTAGTAGACGCCATAGATGTAATAGTCCACATTTTTCATCCTGATAAAAGAAACTTTTATGATTTAGAAAAAATGTGGTCTGAACCAATTCCTAAAGAAAAAGCGATTATATGAATAAAATTTTAACCTCTATATTTATTATTTTTTTCCTTTCGAGTTCTGTTCACTCTAAAAATAGAGATGCTCTTTACCAAAAAATTGATTTATTTGGCGAGGTGCTTGAAAGAGTTAAGGATGAATACGTAGATGAAGTTGACCAAGCAGATGTAATGGACTCGGCAATAAATGGTGTGCTTCAATCTCTTGATCCTTATTCTGCCTATATGAGTCCTGAACTATTTAAAAGTATGCAAACTGATACAAAAGGTGAATTTGGAGGCCTTGGTATTGAAATTGGAATGGAGTCTGGTTTAGTAAAAGTTATATCTCCTATTGATGACACGCCAGCCTCTAAGGCCGGA
>MDTG01349176.1_pt1 | contig 13127 bp, 10 predicted proteins | sample 811421 | NCBI WGS metagenome assembly MDTG01 (sample SAMN05326645, study PRJNA326480) | marine metagenome | isolation source: seawater | place: Pacific Ocean: South East | collected 2011
AAAAGTTCTGAAATTGAATGAATGTTATCATAAACACTCATATCCCTAAATATCGAAGCTTCTTGTGGTAAATATGAAATACCTAATTTAGATCTAGTGCTAAGAGTCAAACTAGTTAAATCTTTATTATCTAAAAATATTTGGCCTTCATTAGACTCAATGAAACCTGCGATGATATTAAATAAAGTTGTTTTACCACTTCCATTTGGACCAAGTAGCCCATTAATTTTATTACTTTCAAAATTAATATTTATTTTTTTTAGAGCTTGTTTTGATTTAAAATTTTTACTTATACCTTTAAGTTTAATTGTCTGCATTATTGTCTAAAAGAACCTCTACTAATGATTCATCATTTGCAGAATTTAATATTCTTTTATTATTATCAATGTCTGCAATTAATTCGTAACCTGTAAGTAATCTTGTGGGAGACTTGATTGAAACGTCTCCAGTTAGACGTATAATGTTGTCATCTTTTGTATAGATTGCGTAATTACCTTTGAATATTTCGTCTTTAAACTCAATTACTACGTTTCCAAATAATTCAACTATTGTAAAAACTTCTTTGTTGCCTTGTTCAGTATACTGAGCAATCATTTCATCAGAAAAAGCTATAAATTTATCATTTTTAAATTCTACATCTCCATTAGCGGTATACGACTTATTTTCTGAGTCCCAAATTAAACTATCGCCAGCTTTTACAGTACTCTCTGCGTGGGCGATATTAATTAAATTCATAAATATCAGAAAAAATATAAATTTATTCATGACTAATAAAAGTAACAGCTCCTTTAAAAATAATTTTACTCTCTGAGTCTAGATTTCTAAATCCATTTGCTTGCAATGTTCCCATTGAATTAATTACCTTAACTTTTTCTTCACTTTCAGATATATCATTTTTTAAATCAATGGATATATTATTTCCATAAATTTTATAATCACTATTTTCTAAATAAGATTCTCCCTCAAGATAAATATTATCATCGTTAATTTTATTTAATCTCTCAGACCCAATCTCTGTCATACCAGATTTACTTAGAACAATACTGGAAAAATTTTCCACACTAATGCTTTTTTGACTAAATACCTTTGAAGTTGGTTTATTATTATAATAGTAAATAAAAGCTTGAACCCCAATTATAATAAAAATTAGATAGTTTATAATTTTTGGTAAATATTTATTCATTGTCAATACACTGTTTAAGATTAACTATTCCTATAGGGGTATTTTTTTTAGAAATAATTAAGCTTGTAATAGAGTTTTTATTCATAAGCACTACAGCTGAGGATATAAGAAGATCACTAGAGGCTGTAATAGGTTTATTTTCCATAATTGTAGAAGCCTTATCATTAACTTGTAAATTATTAATTGCTCTTCTCAGATCCCCATCAGTAATTATACCCATAATTTTTTTATTTTTATCAATCATAACAGCACAACCATATCTTTTTTCAGTCATTGTTAGAACTGCATCCATTATTGAAGATTTAGAACTTATAAAAGGTATATCTTTATCCATAATATCATTTAGAGTTTTTAATTTTTTTCCAATCTTACCTCCTGGATGCAACTCCTTGAAAGATTTTTTATCAAAGTTTCTCATATGAAGTACGCAACAACAAAGAGCATCTCCTAAAGCTAAACTTAAAGTAGTAGATGTAGTAGGAATTGTGCCTAATTTATCAGCCTCTGTGTGGCTTGGAAGAAACAAATTAATATCAGAGTTTGTTGAAAGCAAACTTTTCTTATTGGAGGTTATGGAAATAATCTTAATTTTCTTTTTTTTTGCAAAATTTATTAAATCAGATAATTCATGAGTTTCACCAGAATTTGAAAGAATAATTAAAATATCACCAACTTCAACAATACCCATATCTCCATGACTAGCATCAACTGGATTTAGATAAATAGAAGGCATACCTGTTGAAGTAAATGAAGCAGCTATTTTAGCAGCTATATTTCCACTTTTTCCAACACCTGAAATAATAACTTTACTAGAATTTTCATAAATTAATTTTACTGCTTTGTAAAAATTTTCATCTAAAAGTTTTGAGAGCTTGCTAATAGCTTTAGCCTCAATGTTAAGTACTTCCTTTCCTATTTTAAGAATATTTGATTTATTCATTAATTATTTATGAGAAAAGATATCGCTACTTTCCCATCCCAGCAAATCTAATTCTACTCTCGTTTCCATAAACTTCATGATTGAATTAAACGTTTTAAATCTTTTTAATTCAATTAGTTTTGAATTCATATTATTTTTTATATCTGACAGATAGAGTATATCATTTATAGCATATTGAATTTGTTTTTTAGTCAACTTGGTTTTGCTCCAATCGGAAGTCTGTTCTGTCTTATCCAATTCAATGTTAAGTATTTCTTTCACTAAGTCTTTTAGCCCATGATTTGATGAATATGTTCTAGTTAATTTTGATGCAATTTTAGTACAAAATACATTTTTAACATTTATATTTAAATTTTCTCTAAGTACAGCCATATCAAATCTAGCATAATGAAAAATTTTTGTTATTGATTTGTTTTGCATAAGGCCTTTAATATTAGTTGAATTTTTACTTGATAAATCTTTGTCAAATTTAATAAGGTATATTTTTTTATTTGACTCATTTCTAAGCTGTATTAGGCAAAGCCTATCCCTTTTAACATTTAAACCTAAAGTTTCCGTATCTATAGAAATATCACCTTTAAAGGATTTAACGACATTAGCGGGTAGGTCATTATGGAATAATTGATAATTTGACATCGCAGATCATATATTTATATAAGATAGATATTACAATGAAAAACAAAAATATACTTGTATTTGGTTCAACTGGATTTATTGGCCGAAGTATTACTAAAAGACTTCTTTCAGATGGCAATAAACTTATATGCCCAGTTAGAAATGCCTCTAGAGTAAAACGAAACATTCTCTCAGGCGATATTGGTCAAATTGATGTCGTAGATTTTGATTTGCATAATTTAACCAATATGGAAACCTTAATTAAAAATTGTGATGCTGTTATTAATTTAATTGGTCTGTTATATGAAAAAACTAATATGTCTTTCGAATTAGCTCATTTTTTGTTACCTAAAAAAATTGCAACTTACTCAGATAAATATAACAAACCATTCCTTCATATTTCAAGTCTAGGCTCTTCATATAACACTAAATCTAATTATTTGATCACAAAAAGAATGGGAGAAGAATTTATAGAAAATAATAATTCTAATTACATAATCATCAGACCAAGCATAGTCTATGGAGAAGAAGATAACTTTATAAATCAATTTGGAAAGATGGCAAAACTATTACCATTTCTTCCTTTATATAAAAATGGCAGAACAAAGTTTCAACCTATATATGTTAATGATTTAACTTTAATGATTTTCAATTTATTACAAAATTTTGATAAATATAAAAATTTAAATATTCCAGCAGTTGGTAGTGAAATTTTTTCTTTCAAAGAAATACTAACCCATATTCTTGTATCTTTAAAAAAACCAATAAGATTTCTTAATATTCATCCAATCATTGCTATTGTTCAGGGTAAGTTGATGGAAAAATTACCCAAACCTCTTTTTACTTATGATCAATATTTATCTTTATCGCATGATAGTATTTCTGATGGTGGCCAAAAATTAGTTTCAGAAATTATTGGAAAAGATCTTTCAAATATGAAGACAATTACTAAAAGATACCTAGATAAATTTTTAGATAGAGTTTAATAAAAATAACCTAAAATAATAATTCCCAAGCAAATTCTATAAATTACAAATGGAGTAAATCCTATTTTATTTATAAAATTTATAAAAAGAAATAATGTTAAATAAGCAGCTAAAAAAGTAACAAAAAAAATTATAATTAAATTAATATCTAAAAAAATATTTTCAAAATTTCTTATATTAGACAAAAATGATAAAGATATTATAGGTATGCCTAAATACAGGCTGAAAATTGAAGAGCTACTTCTACTTTCACCTAAGAGTCTAAAGGCAATGATGCAACTCCCTGATCTACTAAACCCTGGTATAAATGCAAGACATTGAAATAAACCTGCAAAAAAGAACTTTAAGACCTTACTTTCTATCCTAATTTTTTGAAATTTTTTCATATCTGAAAAATAAAGCATCAACCCTCCAAAAATAGATGCAATACCAATAATTTTTAGGCTAACAATATTTACCTCAAGAATTATTAAAAATAATCCAACTATTAATGCAGGTATAGTAGCTAGAGCTATAGGGAAAAAACTATTTTTAATATTATTTTTACTAAAGTGCTGATTTTTATATAAATAAAATATAAGTGCCAATAAAGATGCTAAATGTGCAGTTGTTTCGTATAAGAAATTTCTTTCTTCGGCCTCTCCTTTAGTAATTTCGAGTAAATTTAGATGTCCACTGGAACTTATGGGGATAAATTCAGTAATACCCTGAATTAAAGAGTAAATAACATAGAAAAAACTCTCATTAGTCATATTTTATTACTATTTTTATATTTACTACCTTTTATAATACTTATAAAAATATCATCCATTTATTTGTAGGAGAATAAAGTAATATTTTATTATCATGTTAGAGTTTCATAAGAAAAAATCTAAGAATCCATCAAAAACAGATCCTGAAAAAAGAATAAAGGATTTTCAAGAGATTTATAGTCAGTTTGATAAAGAAAGTTCAGTTGAACAATCCTCAAGGTGTTCACAGTGTGGAGTCCCATTTTGTCAAATTCATTGTCCTCTAAACAATAACATACCTGATTGGCTTAAATATATTGCAGAAAATAGACTTGAGGAGGCCTACCAAATATCTTCTTCTACAAATGTGTTTCCCGAAGTATGTGGTAGGGTTTGCCCTCAAGATAGACTTTGTGAAGGAAATTGTGTTGTTGAGCAGGCTGGGTTTGGAGCTATTACAATTGGCAATCTAGAAAAATATCTTACTGAATTAGCATGGGAAAAGGGTTGGGTAAAAAATATTGAAATTAATAACTCATCAAAACAAAAAATAGCTATTATTGGATCCGGACCTGCTGGCATGGCTGCATCTTCATATCTAATTCAAAATGGTTATCAAGTAGATGTTTTTGAAAAAAATAATCGTATTGGCGGTTTGATGATTTATGGAATACCTAACTTTAAATTAGACAAGAGTATTGTTGAAAGAAGAACAGAATGGCTAACTAAAAGCGGAGTAAAATTTCATGTTAATAAAGAAATAGGAAAAGAAATATCATTTCAAGATCTAGAAAAAAATTATGATGCCATCCTTATTGCCACAGGGGTTTATAAAGCAAGAAAATTAAATTTAGAAACATCAAATATTAATAATTCGTTGCCAGCTTTAGATTTCTTAATTGAAAGTAATAAAGTTGGTCTTGGAGACGCACCTTCTTCAAATAAAAATTTAAATGCAAAGGACAAGAATGTTGTCGTTATTGGAGGCGGCGATACTGCCATGGATTGTGTCCGCACTGCTATACGTCAAAAAGCCAAAGAGGTAACATGCCTTTATCGAAGAAATAAAGAAAATATGCCAGGCTCTGCAAGAGAAGTTTTAAACGCCGAACAAGAGGGTATAAAATTTAATTGGCTTTCTGTTCCCTCAAAAATAATAAGCAAAAATTTTCAAGCAACAAGTTTGAGCTATAAAGTGGCTACACTAGGGGAGGCTGATGAGTCAGGCAGAAGAAAGCCTATAGATACAGGAATAGAAAAGCAAATAAAGAGCGATCTTATTATCCAAGCTTTAGGATTTGAACCGGAGGATTTGAACTCTCATTTCAACACTGATCTTGAACTTACTAGTTGGAATACTCTCAAGGTTAATTACCAGAAATTTCAAACAAGCAATCCTAAAGTATTTGCAGCTGGAGATATTGTTAGAGGCGCATCTCTTGTTGTTTGGGCTATTCACGATGGAAGAGAAGTTGCCAAGTCAATAAACCAATTTTTACAAACTAATAAGGTAAAGAAAGCCTCATGAAAAATAACGATGTAAATCTTTATATTAAAAATAGAGATAAATTAAAAAAAAATCACATTTATAGAGAGGAATTTGAGCATGATAATTGTGGTGTTGGTCTAGTAGCTTCTATAAATGGTGAGTCTAGAAGAGATATAGTTGAAAAAGGTGTCGAGGCTCTTAAAGCAGTTTTCCATAGAGGGGCAGTTGATGCAGATGGTAAAACTGGAGATGGTGCTGGTATTATGCTTGAGATCTCACATTCATTTTTTAGTAAACAAGTTGTAAGAACAGGGCACAAGGCTAATGAAGATAGTTTGCTAGGTGTAGGAATGATCTTTTTACCAAAGAGAGATTTTGGCGCTCAAGAAAAATGTAGGGCAATTGTTGAATATGAAATTATCAAGGCGGGTATGAGTCTATTCGGATGGAGACAAGTTCCAGTTAATACTGAAATTATTGGTGAAAAAGCAAATTATACAAAACCTGAAATTGAACAAATTATATTTTCCCCTAAAGAATCGCAGGATGATTTAGAAAAAAAGTTATATTTAACTCGAAGGCGAATTGAAAATAAAATTAAAGCACTAAATATTAATGACTTTTATATTTGTTCTCTTTCTACTGAAACTATTGTCTACAAAGGAATGTTTCTTGCAGAACAATTATCTGAATTCTATCCAGATCTTTTAGACTCCGATTTTAAATCTAAGTTTGCTATTTATCATCAACGATACTCTACGAATACTTTTCCAACATGGTCTTTAGCCCAACCATTTAGAGTTTTAGCTCATAATGGTGAGATTAATACTCTAAAAGGTAATTTGAATTGGATGAGCGCACATGAACCAAGAATAACCCACCCTTTTTTTGATGAAAGAATTAATGAACTAAAACCTATATTGGATTCTGATGCTTCTGATTCAGCCTCTTTAGATGGAGCTTTTGAATTACTAGTACAGACTGATAGGGATTTGCCTATGGCAAAATCAATGATTATCCCTGAAGCTTGGTCTAATCGTTCCGACATTCCAGAAAAACTTAAAAATATGTATGCTTATTGCAATGCAGTTATTGAACCTTGGGATGGACCTGCAGCTGTATGTGGAAATTTTGGAGATTGGATTATTTCAGGTATGGATAGGAATGGGCTACGCCCGTTACGCTATATCTTAACTAATGATGGTCTGCTCATCTCCGGGTCAGAGGTAGGTATGGTTAATGTTGAAGAAAAAAATATCATTAAGAAAGGTCGAGTTGGACCAGGTGAACTCATTGCTATAAACTACAAACAAAAAAAGTTTTATCAGAGCAATGAATTAAAAAAAGAATTAAGCGAAAGACAAGACTATTCAGAGTGGAATAAAAAAACGATCAAATTAGATGGCATTCTTGCAAAGAAAAAAATCTCTCAGCTAGAGCTATCAAGTGATGAAATTCATTATCAAATAGCTAAATCTTTCAATTTATCGATAGAGACCCTAGACCTTATTTTAGACCCAATGGTAAAGACTGGACAAGAAGCCATAGGTTCTATGGGAGATGATACCCCTTTAAGTGTCCTTACTGAAAGATACCGAGGTCTTCACAGTTTTTTTAAACAAAATTTTAGTCAAGTTACCAACCCACCCATAGATAGTTTAAGAGAACAGGTTGTAATGAGTCTTAAAACAAGATTAGGAAATTTGGGCAATATTGTTGAAGAAGATTCAGAACAATGCAATTTAGTTCTCTTAGAAAGTCCTATAATACTTGATCAGGAACTTGAAACTTTAAAAGAACATTTAGGTCAATACACCACTGAAATTGACTGTACCTATGATTTAAATACTGAAACCAATTTTTTAAATGAAATACAGAGAATTTGTTCAGAAGCAGAGCAGGCAGTTAGATCTGGCACTCAACATATAATTATTTCAGATAAAAATATTAACAAAAACAGAATTGCCCTTCCCATGATTCTAGCTACTAGCGCTGTTCATAGTTATTTAATTAAAAATAAATTAAGAACCTTCACCTCATTAAATGTTTCTTCATTAGAATGTTTTGATGTTCACTATTTTGCCGTATTGATTGGTGTAGGAGCAACTACTGTTAACGCTTCGCTAATTGAAAAAATAATTTTTGATAGGTTTAATAAAAAGATATATCAAAATCAAGACTACCCCAAGCTCTTACTAAATTTAAAAAAAGCTATAGAAAAAGGTCTCAAAAAAATAATAAGTAAAATGGGTATTTCAATTATTAGCTCATACCGTGGTGGTAGGAATTTAGAAATAATTGGTCTTAGTCGTAGTATGGTAGAAAGTTTTTTTCCAGGGATGCCTTCAAGAATCTCTGGGATCGGATTAGACGGTTTAGAAAAAAGAGTTAGAAGACAGCACAAATTATCTTTTAATGTAAATAATGTAGCTCTAGATATAGGAGGTGAATTTAGATTTAGAACTAATAGTGAAACTCATGCTTATGAGGGAACATCAATACATATGCTTCAAGAAGCAGTTACTCGCGATTCATACAATCTGTATAAAAATTATGCGAAAAGGGTATATAATTCCAAACCAATTCATATTCGTGATCTTTTAAAATTCAATGAAACTAAAAATATTTTAAAACTTGACTCAGTCCAAAGCATCTCAGAAATAAGGAAAAGTTTTGTATCACCGGGCATTTCTCTTGGAGCTTTGAGCCCTGAAGCACACCAAACCCTAGCAATAGCTATGAATAGAATAGGGTCCAAATCTGATAGTGGGGAAGGAGGAGAGGATTCTTCTAGATATAATAAATTAAAAAATGGGGACAACCCTAGCTCCTCTATAAAGCAAGTAGCTAGCGGAAGATTTGGAGTAACTGCAGAATACTTAAATAATTGCTCTGAAATAGAAATTAAAATAGCACAGGGCGCCAAGCCCGGAGAAGGCGGACAGCTTCCTGGTTTTAAGGTAACAGATTTAATAGCTAAACTAAGACATAGTACTAAGGGGGTCACTCTCATCAGCCCACCTCCTCATCATGACATTTACTCTATCGAAGATTTAGCTCAACTGATTTATGATCTTAAGCAAATTAATCCAATTGCTAAAGTATGTGTAAAGTTAGTTGCTCAGTCAGGCATTGGAACAGTAGCAGCAGGCGTAGCTAAAGCAAAGGCAGATATTATTTTAGTATCAGGTCATTCTGGAGGAACAGGGGCAAGTCCCCAATCTAGTATCAAGTATGTAGGCTTACCATGGGAGTTAGGTATCAGCGAAGTTCATCAAATTTTATCTTTAAATGGGTTAAGAGACAAAGTTATTCTTAGAACAGATGGTGGAATAAAAACAGGTCAAGATATAGTTAAAGCAGCTATTCTCGGTGCAGAGGAGTATGGCATAGGCACAGCCTCTTTAGTCGCTATGGGCTGTATAATGGTAAGACAGTGTCACTCTAATACTTGTCCCGTTGGAGTTTGTACACAAGATGAAAAGCTAAGAGAAAAGTTTAGTGGCACTCCTGAAAAAGTAATTAATTTATTTTCATTTATAGCTGAAGAGGTTAGAGAAATATTGGCCTCATTAGGATATAAATCTTTGAAAGATATTATTGGCAAAACAGAGCTCTTATCTCAGGCTCATTATGGTTCAAGCGATCTCGATAATTTAGACCTAAACCCAATTTTAACTAAAATAGATGATGGAAAGGTTTATGATTATCATTTAGAAAAAAAGAGAAATGAAGTTCCCAAAACTTTAGATGATTTATTTGAAAAAGATGGAAAAGAATTTATTCAATCTGGTCAAAAAATTGAACTTACTTATAATATTCAAAATACATTAAGGACAATAGGAACAAAAATCTCATCTTTTATTACCAGACATTATGGTATGAATACTCTATCAGAAGATCATGTCACTTTAAAATTGAGAGGCTCCGGTGGAAATTCACTTGGTGCATTTGCAGTTAAAGGTCTAACTTTAAAAGTTTTTGGTGATGCTAATGACTACGTAGGAAAAGGACTCTCTGGAGGTAAGATTATAGTTCAACCACGTAATTCCTTTAATCAACCAAGTCATGAAAATGTTATTATTGGAAATGTAACATTATATGGAGCTACCGCGGGTACTCTTTTTGCGTCTGGACAAGCAGGTGATAGATTTTGCGTAAGAAATTCAGGTGCTTTAGCTATAGTTGAGGGCTGTGGAACAAATGGCTGTGAATACATGACAGGTGGAGAGGCTATCATTTTAGGCAGTATTGGAGATAACTTTGGCGCTGGAATGACAGGTGGATCTGCATTTATTTATTCAGAACAAAAAAACCTTCTTGAAATGATTAATAAAGAGACGATAAATTCCTACCAAGTTATAGATGACAATTGGAAAAAATATATATTTGGTTTATTAAATGAATTTGTTAAGGAAACAAATTCAAAAAGAGCAGCTTACATTGTTGAAAATTTTAATCAGGAAATTTCTAAATTTATTCATGTAGTACCTACTGAAGTAGTAGATAAATTAAATTATCCTGTTATTGAAAAGTATAAAATAGCTTAAATATATTTAGAAATAGTTTTTAAACTAAATTTGTCAGACATACTATGGTCTGCCCCTTTGATAGTTATATTAATTAATTCAGGAAAATTTGAATTTTTATAAAAACGATCATTGTATTTATAATTTACTGTCAAATCTTTTGCTCCGTGAAATAATATGGTTTCACCACGAAATATTTTTTTTATATCTTTAATAAAAAAATTTTTGCTATTAGTAAATAATTTTGGTGAGTAGGAGTATGAAAATTCTTTATTAATTTTTTTTATAACTATTTTATTAGATTTTATTTTTTCTTTTTCTTTAGAGTTAAGCTCATTCCAAATTAAATTTAAAGTAAAATCAGGAGCTGGGGCTATTCCAATTAACTTAGATACTTTTTTTGGAAAGTTTAAAGCATAAAGCATAGCAACCCATCCCCCCATACTACTTCCAACTACTACTGAGTCTTTTATATTGAGGTATTTGATTAAGTTTTTTAAATCGCTGTACCAGTCTCCTATTCCAAAATCAACAAAATCACCACTTGATTTTCCATGACCTCTAAAATCAAAACATAAAAAAGAAATATCCTTTCTCCTACAAAGATTATTCAAAAAAACTGATTTTTGACCTTTCATGTCAGATTTCAAACCGTGGATAAATATCAAATTTTTTTTACTTCTTTTGTAATATCTATAGGCTATTTTGGTAGTACCTTTTATGAAGTAATTTAGTTTTGACACAAAAGAAGAATATAAAAAAGCTCGTCTGTTTACAAATTATTCCTACAATGGGAATTGGGGGAGTAGAAACAGGCACTAGGGATATAGCAAATTATTTAAATAAAAAAAAAATCGAAAACTATATTTTATGTGAAAGGAGCAAGGATAATCTCAAAGATAAAAATTTAAATATAATTTATTTAAAGGGGCACAAGTTTAAAAATATTTTTGATCAAAATTTAATAAAAAAAACTCTTATTGAGCTCATTCAGAATAAAAAAATAAATTTAGTACATATATCTTCAAGGGCGCCAGCTTTTTTTTTAGTCAATTTTTTAAAATTGAAAAATATAAAAGTAGTTACAAGTATTCATAATAAATACAAACAAGGATTATTTATTAAAAATTGGTATAATAGTTTTTTACAACAAGGAGATGCAGTTATTTTTAATTCAAATTTTGTAAAAAATACTTACTTACATAATTACTCAAATAGAAGTAAATATTATGTTATTCCACGCGGCATTGATATAGACTATTTTAAATCTTCAAACATCACTTCCCAAGCTTCCTTGAACAAAATTTTATTACCCGCACGTATATCTAATTGGAAAGGTCACGAAATCCTATTAAAATATTTTTCAAAAAAAGAATTTAATCTGAAAGATAAATTTAAGCTTGTTTTAATTTCATCACATCATTCAAATTATGAAAAAAAAATTGACCAATTGGTTAAAAGTTTAAACCTTACAAAATTTGTTTTATTTAAAAAACCTACTTTAGACATAAAAAAGTTATACGAAGCAAGCTTTATAGTTATTAATTGTTCAACAAGACCAGAAGGATTTGGAAGAACTATTTCTGAAGCTCTATCAATGTCAAAGCCAGTATTAGCCCCTAATATGGGAGGTACTAAAGAACAATTGTCTAAATTTGATAAAAAACTTTTGTTTGAAGTCAATTCATACAATTCATTCATAAATTCATTTAAATATGCAATTGATAATTATGCCTCTATACAAAAAAAAAGTAGAAATTTTGTTACTAGAAATTATAGCTCTAAAATTATGTGCCAAAAAACTTTGGAGATTTACTTAAAAAATATTAATTCATGAAAATTTTAATTATAAAACATGGTTCTTTAGGAGATTTAGTTTTATCTTTTGGCGCCATCAGATCACTAAGTGTATATTTTAATCAAAGTGAACTATTTCTTTTAACTCAATCTAATTACAAAAAAATATTTAATAATTTACCTTATGTTAAAAAAATATTTGTAGATGATAGATTGGACTCAATAAAATCAATTTATAGCTATCTTAAAATATTAAATGAAAACAAAATTGATTTAATAATAGACCTTCAAAACTCAACTAGAACTCAATCTTATCATTTATTTACTAGATTTTTTTCAAACTCTAAAATTCTTTCAGCTAGAAGATTTTCTAATTTCAAATATTCCCAGAAACCCCAAGGACTACAACATGTAACTCAAAATCACATAGATCAATTAAAAATATTAGGAATTCAAAAATACCTTCCACCTGATTTAAGCTGGATGAGCAAAAAAGATAAAAGCACTAATAATTATGTTATTTTTATTCCTGGGGCCTCACAAACAGGAAGTTATAAAAAGTGGCCTACAAAAAAATATGCTGAAATAGCTAATTACTTTGTAAAAAAAAATTTTGAAGTTTATCTAACAGGTTCCCAATTAGATATTAAAGATATTAAAGAAATAATTGATTTATGCCCAAAAGCCCAAAATAAAATTAATGACTCAAAAATTGAAGTTTTTTATGAATTATGTTTAGGTTCTAGCCTAATTATCTCTAATGATACAGGTCCCGCTCATATAGCAGGTTTGAGTAATAAACACTTGATATGGTTAGCTAATGACAACAAAATATCTAAATCTTGTTATCCTTTAGG
>MDTG01032283.1_pt1 | contig 13126 bp, 12 predicted proteins | sample 811421 | NCBI WGS metagenome assembly MDTG01 (sample SAMN05326645, study PRJNA326480) | marine metagenome | isolation source: seawater | place: Pacific Ocean: South East | collected 2011
CGCGCCCGTCTCGGTCGATCGCGGCGCCGAGTTGGAGGCGCTGGGCGGCTGATCACCGGCGTACTCAGCGCGGCTCAGGGGCATCCGACGGTGAACGCGGACACGAACGCCTGGATATCCGCGAGATCGAGCACGCCGTCGGGGTTGAGATCCGCGAGCGGGTCTCCCGCGACGAACGCGCCGACGAACGCCTGCACATCCGCGAGGTCGAGCACCGCGTACGGCGGGGCGAGATCCGACTCGTTGCAGGGCGTCGTGACCACATAGACGAGCCCCTCGGTGCTCGTGTTCGCGACCCAGCGCACCGCGCCCGCGTACGCCCGCCCGCCCGTCGCGGCGATGCTCGCGCCCACGGTGGTGTAGTCGTCGGGTGTCCCGGGTTCGATGTTCGACAAGCGCCAGAGCAGGTCTCCGGTGCCCGCATCGAAGGCGTAGATCGCGCCGTGGCCGACACCGGGGAGAATCTCGAACTCCGAACCGACATGAACCGTGCCGTCATCGACCGCGACCGCGAGCCCGAAGCGATCGGCGTCGCCCGGGGTGCCCCCCGGCGTCAGGCGGTGGCGGATCAGCCCGTCGTCGATGTTGAAGACATAGACCGAACCGTTCGGATCCCCGCCCGGAGTGTTCAGGAAGTCGCCCCGCGCGCCGACCGCGAGGGTGTTGCCCTTCGCGGCGACCGCGCCGCCGAGGTAATTGGCGAGCGGATCATTGCCCGCGCTGTAGAACGCGAGGTGGGCGCCCGTGCCCAGGTCGTACGCGTCGACACCTCCCGACTGGGGTATCGGACCGCCCGCGGTGAAGGCCGCGTAGAGCCTCCCGTCCTCGATCTCGACATCCGTGAAGAAGGCGGGGGTGCCGAACGAGTCGGTGTCGATGGTGAAATCGAGTGCGCCCGTCGCGATGTCGTAGACCCACACGCGGCGCAGCCCCTGGTTGAACGACACCGCGGCAACCTTCCCGTCGCCCACCGCGACCGCTTCACCAAAGTTGTCGTTGAGCGCCCCATCGGGCGTGATCTTGCGGATCTGGGCACCGGTCGTGGCATCGAACAGATAGACCGACCCCGAGTCGAACTCAGTGTTGTTGTCGAGGGGCGAGCCGACCGCCGCGATCCCGTCCGCGAGATCGACCGACAGCCCGAACCGGTCGAAGGCGCGGGCGTCGCCCGGGATGATCCGCTGCTGCGTCCCGGTCGCGAGGTCGATGAGGAAGGCGGCGCCCGTGCGCGCGCCCGAGGGCGAGACGAAGAACGGCGCGCCCGCGAGTAGACGGCCCTCGTCGGCCGCGAGGGCCTGGCCGAACGAGAAGTCTGTCCCGCCGCCCTCATTTGAGATGGTTTCGACAGACCACGGCGTGGCCGCGGCGATCGAACTCGCGACGAGCAGGACGGTCAGCGTTGCTGGGTGGTTCGAGTCGGTCAGCATCGATGTCTGCCCCTTCCGGTGTGCGGCTCTCGCGTTCTCCGTTCATGATCACCATACCCGGGGCGGGAGAATACCGACAGAACGATCCGCAGAAAGGGCGAAAAGGCCCGGTCGCTTCACGCGTCGGCATCGAATCCGAGGTCGAGGCTGACAGCGCGGTGCGTCAGCCCGCCCACGCTGATGCGATCGACCCCGGTCCGCGCGATGTCCGCGATGGTGTGCAGCGTCACGCCGCCCGAGGCCTCGAGCGCAAGCCCGGGGTTGCGCGCGTCGCGGCGCGAGACGGCCTCGGTGAGCATCGCGGGCGGCATGTTGTCCAGCAGCACGATGTCAATGACGCCCTCGTCCAGTGTCAGCAGCGCGTCGAGTTGGTGCAGCGTGTCCACCTCGAACTCGATGAACGCTGGACGGAGGCCCGCGGTGGCGCCCGCGGCGCGGGATGCATCCGCGAGCGACCGCGCGTGGGCCGCGAGGCGGTCGGGTGTGACGCCCGCGATGTGGTTGTCCTTGAACATCACCGCGTCGTGCAGGCCCAGGCGGTGGCAGAAGCCGCCGCCGCATCGCACGGCGTACTTCTCGAGCACCCGAAGCCCGGGCGTGGTCTTGCGCGTGTCATAGAGACGCGACCGGGCCGGTTCCGCGGAGGCTTCTGATCGCATCGCGTCGAGGAAGACCGCGGTGCGGGTCGCGATGCCGCATAGCCGGCTCACGAGATTCAGCAGGGTGCGTTCGACGCGGACCAGATCGGGCATCGCGCCCTCGAAGGTCGCGAGGGTCGTGCCCTTCTCGAACCACGCGCCGTCTGCGAGCGTCGCCTCGCTCTCGACCTCCGCCCCGAACACCTCGAGCAGCAGGGGGAGCGAAGCGAGGCCCGCGCACACGCCCGCCTCCCGCGCCACGAGCCGGACGGACGCCCGCGCTTCATCGCCCGGCAGCGCGGCGCCGGTCAGGTCGATCCTCGATGGTCCGAGGTCCTCGTCCCGCGCGAGCTCCAGCAGGCGGCGGATGAGCCCCGTTTGTTCGAATCGCTGATACAGCGCGGGCAGGGGCAGATCGTTCCAGGGTTCGACGAATGCTGCGGGCATCGGCGGATGCTAGTGGGGGCGCACGCTCCGGGAGCGGGCCGGCTCCTATAGTGTGTGCTAGCTTTGATGGATTTCACCCGTGGAGGGCACGCGCATGGGTCTGCTGGATGGCAAGAAGGGTCTGGTCGTCGGGGTCGCGAACGAGCGCTCGTATGCGTGGTACATCGCGAAGGCGTTGACCGACGCGGGCGCCGAGTGCGCGTACACCCATCTGCCCGGCGAGAAGAACGAGCGGCGCACGAAGCGCGCCATCGCCTCGATCGTCGGCAAGGGCAACGAGGACAACGCCTGGCTCCGCCCCCTCGACGCGTCGAGCGACGCGGAACTCGACGGGGTGTTCGCCGACTACGAGAAGTCGTTCGACCGGATGGACTTCCTCGTGCACTCGATCGCGTTCGCGGACCGGGAATGGCTCGCGGCGGGCAAGTTCACCGAAACCCCGCGCGACGCGTACCTGGGCGCGGTCGACATCAGCGCCTACACGCTCGCGGCGATGGCGCACCGCGCGCGCCCGATCATGGCGAAAACCAGCGGGGAGAGCGGGGGCTCGATCCTGTGCATGTCGTACTACGGCGGGGACAAGGTCGTGCCGGGTTACAATGTCATGGGCGTCGCGAAAGCGGCGCTCGAGTGCACGGCGCGATACCTCGCCTCGGAACTCGGAGAGCAGAACATCCGCGTCAACGCGATCTCGGGCGGGTATCTGCGCACGCTCGCGTCCAGCGCCGTGGGCGGCACCGACACGATGGGCGAGGTCGCGGCGCAGAAAGCGCCGCTGCGCCGCGCGACCGAGGGCGAGGATGTGGGCGGGACCGCGGTCTATCTCGTCAGCGATCTCTCACGCGGCGTGACAGGCGAGACGATCTTCGTCGATTGCGGGATCAACATCCTCGGGGCGTGATCGGGCGGGTGCCCCGAATCGGGCAGCGGGATCGGGTGGGGTGTTCGGGCCGCTCGCGCTGTTCGGTACTGTCAGGGGGACCCAAACAAATCGGGTGACCCAATATATTGGGTGCCCGGGGGCTGATAACCATATTTGTTGGGTTTGCTGAAGCCCGGGGATACGGTTCGTCGATATTCGGAGCATGTCTTGGGCTGTCAACAACGTCGCGGGCTCGCTCGCCGGCACGCAGAACGCGGCCCGGGTCGTGAAGCGCGATGTCGAGAAGCGCAAGCCCGCGCCCAATCGGCGCGCGGACGCGGACGCCTACGACCATGTCGCGGAGGCGACGGAGGTCGAGCAGGCGGAGGCGGTGCGTTCGCTCAAGGACAACTCGCAGGAAGAGGCGCACGAGGATCGTCGCGAGCACGGGACGGACCATGCACTCCCCGCGCACGATGAGCGGGCGCCGGACCAGCCGCTCCAGCAAACGGTCTATACGAACAACGCCGCGATTCGCACGGCGGCGCTGCGTTCGTCGCGGTCGCTGGATCTTCGCGGATGAGTTGCGGGAATTAGAATCTGATCCAGGGCACCTCTGCGTCGGCGTCGGCGACGAGGCCTCCGCGTATCGGGAGCCACTGGCGGACCGCCGGGTCGAAGAGCAATTCAACGCGAAGCTCGGCTTTCTCGGCATGGGGCGTGTCGACCCAGTAGCGGATCCAGAGTATTTCTGGGTTCGCGCCCGGGTGGAGCATGTCGGTCGAGGGTGGGTCGAACACGGAGCGCATCCCGTGGATGCGGTTGCCCCTGCCGATCGGGGGTGGAAGGCCGAGCCCGAGATCGATTGGTCTCGGATCGATCTTTACGACCGAGGCGTTCCGCCGCTCGGGTTCAGAGGCGACCGCGATGAACTTCTCGCGATCATCGAGCGTCGACCATGCTTGGTCATCCACACCCGCGAGGCCGTCCCTTTTGTAATCCTGCTCCGCGATGAACTTCGCCCGCGGGCTCATGATGCCGCCGGCTTCTTCGTAGAACCGGACATACGACCCCGCGTCCCCGAGCGCCACGGCACCCAGGAACGCGTCGAGCGCCTCGCCCGCGGATTCGATGTCATCCTCCGTATGGAGCAGATCGCCCAGTTGCCGGCGCGCGTACTCGACCGCGGATACCGTCGCGGCTTTGTCGCACCGCACCATCGTGGGCACGCGCGGCGCGGGTTGGTCCGGCGCGATCGGGTTGGATTCAACGCGGGGCGATTCGCTGTCGGCGAACGACGGTGTCATGCAGAGCAAGACATGCACGCCGCCCAGAATGAGCAGTTCGACGGGCGTGAATCCGCGTGCCTGTTTTCCGTTCCTCACTCTCTCCATTGTTCGAATTTACCAAATATATCCAAGGCGTGAAAAGCGAACACACAATGTCCATAAAAATCCCCCGCTCGGCGGGGGGAGTGAGGTCGCGAGAAGTAAAGGCGTTACTTCGCCTGGAAGAACCTTTTGAACGCCTGAAGCGTCGCGCTCCGGCCCACGGCCGCGATGGACTCGGTGAGCGGGATCTCCTTGGGGCAGACCTTGACGCAGTTTTGGGCGTTGCCGCAGTCGTTGATGCCGCCCGGGCCCATGAGGGCTTCGAGGCGTTCGTCCTTGAGCTGCTTGCCGGTCTCGTGCTCGTTGAAGAGGCGGGCCTGGCTGATGGGCGCGGCGCCGAGGAAGGCGGTGTCCCACTTGCTCTCGTCTTCTTCGAGCTGATACTGAGGGCAGGCCTCGAGGCAGCAGCCGCAGGTCATGCACTGGCTGAGCTTGTAGCGTGTGAGCTGCTTGTCGGGCGCTTCGCGGGGCCCGTCGCCCAGGCTGTAGGTGCCGTCGATGGGGACCCACGCCTTGACGCGCTTGAGCGCGTGGTACATGCGGGCGCGGTCGACCCAGAGGTCGCGGATGACGGGGAACTTGCTCATGGGCTCGAGGGTGACGGTGTCCCCGTCGTTGGGGGCGTATTCGTCGATGAGGCACGAGCAGGACTGGCGGGCCTGGCCGTTAATGACCATGGTGCACGAGCCGCAGACTTCCTCGAGGCAGCCCGATTCCCAGACGACGGGGGTGGTCTTGGTGCCCTCGGCGGTCGTGGGGTGGGCGGCGATCCACTGCAGGCAGGAGATCACATTGCTGTTGGGCGTGATCGGGACATCGAACGACTCCCACCGGCTGGGCTTGCCCGGCCCGTCGCACCGCTTGATGCGGAAACGGACGGTGCGGCCGACCTGGGCCTTGGGCTTGGGCTTGTGAGCGCCGGTCGCGGCGGGGGCGGTGGGTGCTGCGGTCATGGGTCGATGGCTCCTGTCGTGCTCCGATGAACAGATGAGTCGGTGCGCGTGCGTCGCTCAGCTGGCGCCGGCGGTCTGCTTGGTCTCGTCCTTCTTCGCGTCGGTGGCGCCATAGGTCCGCGCCCGCGGCTCGACGAGGCCCGCGCGGACCTCGCCCCACTCGATCTCCGAGCCCGAGCCGTTGAACTTCGCGATCGACGCCTTCCAGTAGTTCGCGTCGTCCCGCTCGGTGTAGTCCGTCCGGTAGTGTGAGCCCCGGCTCTCCTTGCGGAGCTTGCCGCCCAGCGCGATCGCCTCGGCGAGGATGAGCATGTCGCCCACGGCGCGGACATAGCTGAGCGTCTGGTTGGTCCAGGTCGCGGTGTCCGCGAGGCGCACCTTGCCGTAGCGGTCGCGGAGCTCGGCGAGCTTGTTGAGGCACTGGTCGAGTCGCTCTTCGGTCTTGACCACCGTCGAGGCGGCGGTCATCTCCTCGCCCATCTCCTTGCCGATGATGTAGCCGTTGAAGGCGTCGTCGTCGCCCTCGCCCGCGCTCGCGATCAGGGCCTTCGCCTTGTCTTCTTCCTGCTTGACGACCGCGTCGTAGACCGACTGGGCGACCTGGTCGGCGCCGGTCTCGTTCGCGTCGCGGACATAGTTCACGACGCTCAGGCCGCAGAACAGGCCGTCGAAGATGCAGGAGAGCAGCGCGTTGGCGCCCAGTCGGGTCGCGCCGTGGTAGGCGAAGTTGACCTCTCCGAACGCGTAGAGGCCCTTGATGTTGGTCATCATGTTGATCGGGTCGCCGTACGCCATCCCGCGTCCGACCTCGTTGTCGACGGGGGGCACCATGCCGGGCTTGTGCTCGTGGTGGGGGGTGTCGGGCTGGTAGGAGCCCGCCTTGTAGGTGGTCCACATGCCGCCCATGGTGTAGTGGACCGCGGGGAAGATCTTCATGGGGGTCGTCCGGGGGTCGTCGCCCGCGAACTTCTCATAGATCTCCATGATCCCGCCCAGCTTGCGGGTGAGGTAGTCGGGGTCCTTGTGGGTCAGGTCGAGGTAGACCATGTTCCCGCCGCCGATGCCCATGTTCTGATTGACGCAGATGTCGAAGATCTCGCGGGTCGCGATGTCGCGCGGCACGAGGTTGCCGTACGCGGGGTACTTCTCCTCGAGGAAGTACAGGCGCTCGTTCTCCGGGATGTCCGCGGGGGCGCGGTCATCGCCCGGCTTGCGGGGCACCCAGACGCGCCCGCCCTCGCCGCGGGCGGACTCGCTCATCAGGCGGCACTTGTCGGCGCCGGGGATCGCGGTGGGGTGGACCTGGATCATCTCGCCGTTGCCGTACCAGGCGCCCGCCTGATAGCAGCGGGAGGCGGCGCCGCCCGTGCAGATGACCGAGTTGGTGGACTGGCCGAAGATGAGCCCGTTGCCGCCGGTCGCCATGACGACCGCGTCGCCCCGGAAGGCCCGGATCTGCATCGTGCGCATGTCCTGGGCGATGATGCCGACGCAGCGCTTCTCGTCGCCCTCGCCCTCCATCACGGGCCAGAGGAACTCCCAGAACTCGTACTTGTTGATCTTGCCCTCCGCCTCGTACCGACGCGTCTGCTCGTCGAGGGCGTAGAGGAGTTGCTGCCCGGTTGTCGCGCCGGCGAAGTGGGTGCGCTTGAAGAGCGAGCCGCCGAACAGGCGGAGATCGCGACGCCCCTCGTTCGTCCGGTTGAACGGGACGCCCATCCGGTCGAGCAGGTCGATGATGCGGGGGGCCCAGTTCGCCATCTCGAGGACGGGGTTCTGGTCGGCGAGGAAGTCGCCCCCGTACAGCGTCTCGTCGAAGTGCTGGTACTCCGAGTACCCCTGCTGCCGCGCGACCTCGTTGCACGCGTTGATCCCGCCCTGAGCGCACACGCTGTGCGACCGCTTCACGGGGATCATGCTGAACAGGTCCACGGGCACGCCCGCCTCGGCGACCCGGACCGCGGCGGCGAGGCCCGCGAGCCCGCCGCCCACCACGATGACCCGTCGTTCGTTCTGTGCGACCATCTGTCGTGCTCCCAACTGCTGGGTGTGTTCCGGTCGGATCGGCTCGGTGTGGACTTCGTCCAATCCGGTCGGACAGTTTCTTGTTGAGCGGGAATCGGAAGCGTCCAATAACCGCGGCTGGCCCGTCCCCATCGATCGGGGCGAGCGTTTCGGGGCGATCAGGGCTGGGCGGGCGACGCGTCGGAGACCGCGTCCGCCGCGTCGTCGGCGTGATCCCCGGGCGTCATGTACTTCTCGACCTCGTCGTTCCACCATTCCTCGCCGTACTTCTCTTTGACGATCTCGAGGTGCTCGGGGTTATCCATGATGAGCTTGATCTCGATCCGCTTCGCGGTGTCGTGATCGAGCGCGAGGGCGCCCGCGAAGGCGCTCCAGCCCGCGACCATGAGGGCGGCGCCGAGCCCGGCGCAGACGACGCCCCACCGGCGCTGGGCCTGCTCGCTGATCGTGAGCCCCCAGGTGATCGCGGCGGTCCACAGCCCGTTGGCGAAGTGGAACACCAGCATCGTCACGCCCACGAGGTAGAGCAGCGCCACCGCGAACCCGCCCGCCGTCATCGTCTCGGTCGAGCCCTTCATCGCCGCCGCGAGGGTCGAGGCGCTGAAGTGGTGGCTCCAGGTCGCGCCGCCCGGCACGAGGAAGTCCCACTGCCAGCGGAGCGTCGCGATGTGGTAGAAGATGAAAAGGATCCCGAGGTACCCCGACAGACGCTGGAGGGTGTACCGCCAGTTGTCCTGGTAGGCGTAGTGCCTGGTGTTGCTCTTCCCGGTCGTCGCGTAGTAGATCCCGAGGATCGAGTGGAACGCGATCGCGACCCAGAGCGTGACCTCGATGAGGAACAGGTGGGGGATCTCGCTGTTGATCCACATCACCTCTTCCTGGAAGTACTGCGCCCCGCCCGCGAGCACGCCCCCGTCCTGGGCCTTGATCGGCTCCCCGCGCAGCGCGAACTTGCCCCACGCGAGCGACGAGTTGGTGACGAGGTGCGCGATCAGGAACACGCCGATCGGCACGATGCCGGTCAGCGAGTGCAGCCTGCGGAGGAGGAAGTGGTGCTTCTCGAGGAAACTCTGCTCGTTCGCCACGGAATGGACCCTTCTGCGGTGATGGACCCCGGGTGTGCGGCCCGCGGGAGGCGCGGCGGGCCTCAACGCCGCCGCACGGTCTGCTATTTATATGTCGATTTGCCGGCGGGCTCCGCCCGGGTTCGCTCGATCAGAGACCGAGATCGGGGGGGGCGCCGCCCGGAGTCCCGGGTGCGCCGCCGCCGCCCGCAGGATCCCTGAGCGTGCCGTCGGGCCCGATGCGGCCCTCCGCCTGCGCCTGGTTGATCAGCTTGGTGATCTCCACGAACTGGCTGCGGAGCGCCACGACCGACTCGTCGAGCAGCGATTGCTCCTCCTCGGTCAGGTTGCCCTTGGTCTTCTCCTCGAGCACACCCAGCAGGTCGATGTTCATCTTCGCGACATCGAGCGAGACCATCGCCTTGCCGGTCTGCGGGTCGGGGAACGCGCCCATGTACATCAGCGCCTGGGTCGCGAACATGCGCACGAGATCGGTGAACCCGATCTTCTCGGGCAGTTCACCCGCCTGGGCCTTGCTCTGCTCGGCCTTCTCCTGCTCGGCGAGTTTCGCCTTCTCCGCCTGGGCTTGCGACTTCCAGTCGTCATCCACGATAATCTTGGGCTGTTCGCCGTCGGCCATGCCGAGGGCCTCCTTGTCTTGACAAGCGCCGGATCCGACGCGGTGCAATCGTCCGGGGCAGTCTAGGGGTCGGACCGACCCGAGGAGCGGCAGCGATGCAGACACCTCACACGCGACTCGCGACCCTCGCGGCGGGCTCGGTGCTCGCCTGCGCCGCGGTCTTGCTGCCCCCGGGGTGCGCCTCGAACAGCGAGCCGCAGCGGGAACGCGTCCGGACCGTCGAGCCCGGCTCGTTCCTCGCGCAGGCGGGCGAGCCCGGCGCCGTCAGCGCCCCGGCGCCGGATGTCTCGCGCGCGGCGCCCGCGGAGATCCCGGACCCGGCGCCGAGCGAGACCACGCGTTCGGCGCAGAGCTACCGGGTGCGTCCCGGTGCGCCGCTGGTGCTGGGCGGCACGGGGGCGCCGGTCGAAGCGCCCCAACTCCTCGACGCGAAGGTGGGGGACATCAACGGGCGCCCCGTGTTCGTCAGCGAGTTCCTCGCGCCGCTCGAGGGCCGACTCCGCGCCGAGGCGGACCGGCAGAGCCGGGACGAGTGGATGCGCACCGCCGCGGGGATGATCCAGCAGGAGATGCGGAGCCTGATCACCGACGAACTGCTGAAGGCGGAGGCGCTGAGCCGCCTGACGGTGGACCAGAAGGCGGGCCTGCGCCGGTTCCTCGACGATGTGCGGCGGAACCTGCTGAGCCAGAACCGGGGGAGCCAGCAGCTCGCGGAGGAGCGCCTGCGCGCCGAGCAGGGGCTGAGCCAGGAGGAGTTCCTGCGCCAGCGCGAGAACCGGACGCTCGTGCGGTTCACGCTTCAGGAAGAGATCCAGGACCGGATCAATGTGTCGTGGCGCGACATCATCCAGCGTTACGCGCGCGACGAGAACAAATACAACCCCGACCCAACAGCACGCTTCTATTTCCTCCGCGTCGATGCCGACAACGAGGACGCCCGGCAGGCGGTCGGGACGGCGCTCGCGGAGGGCACGCCCTTCCCCGACATCGCGGGCAGCGAGCTCAACACCTGGACGCTCGACGAGGGCGGATACCGCGATGTCCCGCTCGACGAGGGCGGCATCGCGTCGGTCAGCCTCTTCCAGATCCCCGAACTCAACGACCCCGCGACGCTGCTCCGCGAAGGGGAGACCACCGAGCCCATCCCGTTCGGCAGCAGCGTCATGTGGATCCACCTCGACGGGATCCAGCAGGACAGCACCTCGCTCTATGACGCGCAGCTCGCGATCAGCCAGGAGATCCGCAACGAGCGGACCGCCGAGGAGCTTGAACGCTACATCGACCGTCTGCTCGGGCGCGCAAGCGTCTCGGATGTCGACCGGATGCTGGTCCGCCTGCTCTCGATCGCGGCGGAGCGGTACGGGCCCGCGCCCGGCGCGGCGCCCTCGATCGACCGAGCCCCGACGCGCGGGTCCAGATGAGCCTGTTCCGTCGGCTTCTCGTCCGTCTGCCGGTGCAGCCGCGTCGGCGGGCGCCGTCGCTGGGCCGCCGGGGAGAGCGCGCCGCGGCGGCGTATCTGCGGACGCAGGGCTACCGCGTCACCGGGCGCAACATCCGCCTCGCGATGGGCGAGATCGACCTGCTCGCCGAGACGCCGGATCGGCGCACCCTCGTGGTCGTCGAGGTGAAGTCCCGTATCGCGAGCGATGGGGATCCCGCGAGGCTCCCGGAGCGGGCGATCACGGCCGCGAAGCGCCGCAAGCTCGTCTCGCTCGCGCGGGCGATCAAGCGGATGCGCGGGAACGAGGGCCGGCCCTTGCGGATCGATGTCGTCGCGGTGGAGTTCAACGCGGGGGCGGGCGGCGCATCGGAGATCAGGCACTACCCGAACGCGATCGACGCGGCGGGCGGTCTGGTCTGAGTGGTCGAGGGTCCCAGCCCGAGCGGACCCGAGGACGCGCGTCTTTCTAACCCCCCTGCCGATTGAGGGCGCCGCGGAAGCGTGCCTCGAGTCGGGTCTGTTCGATCTGCGAGTCGTCGAGACGCAGGGGGAACAGCACGCTGAACATCGCGCCCTGCCCCGCTTCGGAGACAAGCTGGAGTTCCGCCTGCAGCAGGCTCGAAAGGTCCCGGCAGATCGCGAGGCCCAGGCCCACCCCGCCGTGCCGGCGCTGGTGCCCGCTCTCGAGCTGGCTGAACCGGTCGAAGATCGCCTGCTGGTCCTCGGGCGCGATGCCGGGCCCGTTGTCGATGACGCACACCCGCACGCGCGGGGTGCCCGACTCGCCCGGGACGCGTTCGACGCGCACGAGCACGCGTCCCGGCTTGCCGTCCGAGCCCTCGGGGCCCGTGAACTTGATCGCGTTGGTCACCAGGTTGAACACGATCTGCTGGAACTTGCGGGGGTCCGTCTCGATCAGCGGGACCTCAGGCCGCGCGTCCAGCTCGAGCGTCACCCCGTTCCGCCCCGCGAGCGGCTCGGCGAGCCCGATCATCCCGCGGCACGCGTCCACCGGGTTGAGCAGCTCGCGGTTGATCTCGCTCTTGCCCGCCTCGATGCGTGCCATCTCGAGCAGGCCCTCGATCAGCTCGAGCAGGCCCCGAGAGCCCTCGACGATGTTCTCCAGGTACCGGGTCCGCTTCGCGAGCGCCGCGGCGTGATCCGCGCGGGCCCGCTCCGCGTTCTCCGGCGCCTGGTGGGACTGCTTGGCTTCCTTCCGCGCGATGTCGAGCAGCAGCTCGGCGAACCCGATGATCGAATTCAGCGGCGTGCGCAGCTCGTGGCTCACCCCCGCGAGGAACTCGCTTTTCAGCCGCGCCGCGTTGTCCAGCGCCTCGTTCACCTCCGCGAGCTCGTTGAGGCGGACATCCATCGCGATGTTGATCGACTGGAGCGTGCGCTCGCGTTCCTCGAGCTGGTCGAGCGTCGCGTTGAAGGTCTCCGCGAGCTGCTGGAACTCGTCGCCCGTCGTCAGCTCGACGCGCTCGTCGATGTTCCCGTCGCCCACGCTCTCCGCCCAGAGGCGGAGCTTCTTGACGGGCCGGAGGATAAGCCGCCCCGTGATGATCCAGAAGGTCGTCATCGCGACCGCGAGCACCAGCACCCCGGCGCTGAGGAGGAACAGGGAGTTGATCGCCGCCTCGCTCGCGGCCTGCTCGCTGGTGCGTTCGAGCACCACGACGCGCGTCGCGCGCCCGTTCCCGTCCCGGGCGATCCGCGCGTAGGTGTACCGCTTCGCCCAGTCCTGCCAGTCGTTGAGGAAGACCTCCGAGATCGCCTCGCCCTGCTCGTTGCGGCGCGGATCCTCGGCGCGGCGCAGGATCTCCGCGAGCCTCCAGTCCTCCCGGCTGCCGACCCGGAGCGCCGGGATATCGAGACTGAGCACGGCCGCGTCGCCGATCGCCTCGGGACGCGGGGCGTTCTCGTCGGCGGGGAGCATCGACCATGCCTCGTAGAGCGCGCGGGCCGTTTCCCGCTGCCCCGCGTCGATGAGCGCCTGCATGCGCGCAAAGGGAAGGAGCAGCGCGAGCAGCGCGACCGCGGTGACCGCAAGCCCGAACAGGCCCAGCAGCTTCGCCGCGAGATTGAGTTCACCCACTACAGGGAGTCGCATATCGGTCCATCGTACCGATGGTCGCCCGCGCCGGCCCCGCCCCTCCCCGCTGCGTAAACTCCGCCGTGACGCAGAAATCCGTCTATCTCGAAACCTTCGGCTGCCAGATGAACGAGCTCGACTCC
>MDTG01154944.1_pt1 | contig 13126 bp, 14 predicted proteins | sample 811421 | NCBI WGS metagenome assembly MDTG01 (sample SAMN05326645, study PRJNA326480) | marine metagenome | isolation source: seawater | place: Pacific Ocean: South East | collected 2011
ATTGGGGCCCAAACAGAATGCAGGTGGCTGTTTGATGCGTAGCGTAATTCTGGGTGTATCCCTATGCCTTCTTGCAGGATGCGCAACCGTTTCCATGGTTCCGGGGGAGGCTCTGGTCCAGGCCGGGCTGTCTCAAAACCAATCATCCCTGCGCACCGCGTCCAGTGAATATTGCGACAAGGCCGTCGATGCCGGTTGGGTCAAAGCCAACAATGGCCTGGCGGGGCTCGCCAATACGCTGATCAATGGCATCACGAACGACCCGGCCCATGCCGACACATATGCTGCGCGTATCGGCGCCGGGACCGAAGCGCCCGCGCTGGTTCTGGCGCGCATCGTCTCCGACAGCCAGGAAGCCCGCGCAGGCCTCAGCGATGTCAGCCGCGAAGCGCATTCCCTGCTGCAGGACACCGGCGCGCACACGGCAAGCCGCGCAGACGTGATGAGCTATGAGCGCGCACTCGTTCGTGCACAGATGGCTTATCGCAGCTTCCAGAGTGCGCTTGGCGAAGTTTCCGCCCGGTCCGACATGGACATCGACACCGCCCCCGTGGACAAGGAACTCGGCGCGTTTGAAGACGTGATCGACAATGCCCGCGAAACGGCGGACGAACTGGCCGACAAATACGCCTCCGTCAGTTCCGCACAATCCTGATCGGTTTCGATCTCAATCCGACTTTCTGAGACTGCCGAGCGCGGCCATGGCCCAGCCTGCCAGCAGGGACACGCCGCCGATCGGTGTGATCGCACCGAACCAGCGGGGCGCGCCCAGCGCCATGGCATAGAGTGTTCCGGCAAAGATCACCGCGCCCAGAACCATCAGCCACCCGCCGGTGCGGATGAGGCCCGCCCGGACGGAAAGGCCGATGGTCAGCGCCGCGCCCGCATGGGGCAGGACGTAGAGCGTCGCCGTGTGCCACCAGTCCATGCCTTCCGCCGTCAGCCTGCCGTCCAGCGCATGCGCGCCAAAGGCGCCGAGTGCGACGCCCAAAAAGCCAATGAGGGCAGCGGCGGCGGCGAGCCGGTTCAAGCGGCGGCATCCTTCCGGGGCAGGGCATAGGTCACAACGGCGTGGCTGGACGGCTTGGTGGCGCCTTCAACGCGCACGTCCACATCCATCACGGCGAGGGTCTGGCCGATCTTCATGATGCGGGCATCGGCCAGCACGACGTCGCCGATACAGGGGCGAAGGAAGCTCATGTTCAGGCTGCTTGTCACGGCCATGGGTTCCAGTCCGGTTACGGTCATCACGGCGAAATAGGAGGCCGTATCCACCAGCGACATCTGCGTCGGCCCCGAGATATAGCCGCCAGGGCGAAGATTTGTCTTGTCGGCTCTTAGCCGCACCACGGCGCGGCCTTCCACCATTTCCACGATTTCCGTGCGCACCGACTGGCCTTCAAAGGCCTGGCGCAGGAATGTGTTGGCTTCCTCCGGATTCATTTTACAGGTCATACTGCCTCCCTCGCGTCACCCCTTGTCGCCGGGGCTTGCCTCGTACACCCTAGCTTGCATGACAGGCCCGCCAAGAGGTCACCCAGAGGAAGGAAGTGCGAACTATGCTGACAGCCGGAGACGAGTATCCCATTCACCAGACGCCGGAGCCCGTGGCCTTTTCCGGATCAGACCGGAATTTCTATGACCGGTTCTTTTTCAATGGCTATTCGGCGGACGGGTCGGTCTTCTTCGCTGCAGCCATGGGCGTCTATCCGCACCTGAACGTGATCGACGGGTCCGTGTCGGTGCTGCACGAGGGCAAGCAAAGCTCGGTCTTCTTTTCGCGCCCCCTGAACATGGAGCGGATGGACACATTTATCGGCGGTCTTTCCGTCTCCGTGCTGGAGCCTCTGAAGCGGATCCGCCTGAAACTGGAAGAGACCGAAGGCATCGCGCTGGATGTCGAATTTACCGGCCGGGCTTTCCCGATCGAGGAGCCGCGCTTCACCCGCCGCCAGGGCCCGCGCATGCTGATGGACCTGACGCGCATGACGCAGAATGGCCGCTGGGCCGGCAAGCTGCGCATCGACGGCAAGGAGATCGAGGTCAATCCTGACAGCTGGACAGGCACGCGGGACCGGTCATGGGGCGTGCGGCCCATCGGCGCGCAGGACGCCCAGCCGCTGATCCCGCCGCTGGAACCGCAATTCTACTGGATCTGGACGCCGACCAATTTCCCGAACCTGTCCTTCTATTTCCACGTCAATGACGACGGCGCGGGCGAGGCCTGGAACAAGCGGGCCGTGCTGGCCATGGATGGCGCTGCGCAGGGCGAGCATCTGCACCTCGACGATGCGCAGATGGACGTGACCTACGCACCGGGCACCCGCCGCATGGCAAAAGCGCGCCTCAGCATGAGGGACGGGCAGGGAAATCCGCATACGGTCGACTTTGAACCTCTGGGCACTTTCCTGATGCGCGGCATCGGATATGGCCATGCGAAGTTCAAGCACGGCATGAGCCATGGCGACCAGCTGGTTGTCGAACGCGAGGACATGGACCCCAACGCGCCGTGGAACATTCCGGAAAACCTGCACATCCAGGAGATTGTGCGCGCGACGCATAACGGACCCGGCGGACAGACCTCCGAGGGCATCGGCGCGTTCGAGCAGCTGTTCATGGGCCCGCACGCGCCGAGTGGATTCAAGTCCATGCTCGACGGTGCGGGAGAGTAGGGCTCAGCTCATCAGGCCCTGCAGGGCGAGCGCGGCCAGAATGCCGCCGCGCATGTCGCCGGTCAGGGTGCTCTCCATCCGGTTCATGACATAGGAGATCGTGGTCCGGCTGGCCATGTCGATCAGGACAAGCGAGCCGCCATAGCCGCCCCAGAAGCAGGAATGCTCGTTCAGCATCGGCATGGACGGGCCAGCTAGGCCATAGCCGAGTCCGAAGCGAACGGGGAGGTCGAGGACCATGTCCGTCCCCTCGATCTGCAGCTCCAGCGCGCGGCGGCAACCGGCTTCCGACAGGAAGCGTTTGCCGTCTATCACACCGCCATTGGCGAGGATCGCCTGCACCCGGGCGACCGAACGGGCATTGCCCGTGCCGCCAGCCGCCGGAATCTCCGCCCCGCGCCAGGCCCGCGTATAGGTTTCCGTGACATCGACGACCGGATTGTTGAAGGTTGTTTTCTGGATCTCAGTCTGTGAGCGCTCCGCCAGCCCGGTCTCTGGTGGCTTCAGCTTTGCCACTCGGTGATCCTCCGAGGCCGGAAGACCGATATGGAAATCTGCGCCCAGCGGTCCGGCGAATTCGTCGCGGAACACATTGCCCACGCTGCGCCCGTCGATCCGGCGGATGACTTCGCCGACGAGATAGCCCTGCGTGACCGCGTGATAGCCGGGCGCCGTGCCGGGTTCCCAGAGCGGCGCCTGCGCGGCGAGCAGGCTCGTCGCCTTGTCCCAGTCGTACAGGTCTTCCTTCTCCATCGGGGCCGTCCAGCCGGAGAGGCCGGCCGAATGGCTCATCAGATGGCTGACCTTGATGGCGTCCTTGCCGTTCGCGGCAAATTCCGGCCAGTACTCGGCCACGGGCGCATCGAAATCGAGCTTGCCCTGATCTGCCAGCCAGAGGGCGGTCAGCGCCGTCATCGTCTTCGTCGTGGAATAGACGTTGACGATCGTGTCCTTTTCCCACGGACGGGTGCGTTCCTCATCGGCCCAGCCGCCCCAGAGATCGATGACCGTCTCGCCATCCCGGGTGACGCAGAAGGATGCCCCGATATCCGTTCCGTCGCTGAGGTTTTTTTCGAACTGTTCTCTTACGGCTGCGAACTTGTCGTCCGCTACGCCGTGCACTTCCCCGTCAGGCATGCATTCCTCCCTGTATTCCCGGGAGGGTAGCCGCGCGGGCGCCTGACGGCAATCGAATGATCGGCCGGCCTCAGCGTTTTCCGGAAAGGCCGTAGAGGAACATGTCGACGGCCCGGTCGACGCTGGTGCGGACATCGGCGTTCGAGGGGCGCACATTCGAGTTCAGCAGGGCCCGGCTCTGCAGAGGGGAACGCACCATGTCGAGGAAGAGCGAGCCCAGTGTCTCAAACTGGTCTGATTGCGGGATCTCGCCCGCATCGGCCCGGTCCTGCAGATAGGCCGCGAGCCCGGCGCGCACCTTGTTCGGCCCGAGCTTCATGAAGGTCTCCGCGATGTCGGGGTACTTCTTCGCCATGCCGACGATCAGCCGGTAAAGCTCCAGCGAGTCAGGCTCGACCAGCTTGCCGGCAAACTGCTCGCCGATGCGGCGCAATCCTTCCTCGACCGGCGTGTGCGCCTGCAGTTCGACTTCCAAAGTCGCGGTGATGGCCTTCATCCGCGTCTCCAACATGGCAAGGAAGATGCCTTCCTTGTCCCCGAACTGGGCATAGAGCGTGGCCAGGGAGCCGCCCGCCCGCCGGACGATTTCTGACATATTGGCCGCTTCAAAGCCTTGTTCCAGAAAGACTTTCTGGGCCGCTTCGAGAAAGGCGGCGCGCCGGATGTCTGCGCGGGATGTGCCATCCTGTGCCCGGGAGGCGGTCGTGGTGGCGGAAGAAGGCTTGTTTGTTCGGTTCATGGCTTGATTTTGGTGTAACGCGGATTACATTGCAAGCGATGTAACCGTAATTACACACTTTGGAGCTAACACCGGGCTCCAGACCAGACACCACGGAATTCCCCCATGGCCCTACAGCCCCTCCAGCGCGACTCCTCCCAACCCGCTGCCGTTCCTGCCCCGGCGACCGCCCCCAACCTGGCCGAAGCCCCGGCCCGCAAGCCTGCCAATGATGCGCCCCCTGCGCAGGACCCGGCCCCGGAAGGGCAGGGCCAGGATCAGGGACTGGTTGAGCGCTTCAAGGCCGATCCGCGAAAATACATCCTGTCGGGCGCAGGCCTGCTGCTGGCCCTCTTCGTCGGGTATCAGGGCATCCACTGGCTGGTTGCCGGCCGCTACGAGATCACCACCGACAATGCCTATATCCGCGCAGACATCGCCACGATTGCGCCAAAGGTGCAGGGCTATGTTGAACAGGTGCACGTCACGGACAACCAGGCCGTGAAAGCCGGAGATCTTCTGGTGACACTGGAAGTGGCCGACTATGCCACCCGCGTTTCGGAGGCCGCCGCAGCGCTGCAGCAATCCATCGCTGCGCAGGCTCAGGCCCGTGCGGGCGTTGCTGCAGCTGAAGCCAATGTCGAGACCGCCACCGCCCAGATCGCGGCGCAGCGGGACCGTCTGGCCCAGGCGAAAGCCAGCACCGCTGCCGCACAGGCTGACGCAACCCTCGCCGCGAATGATCTTGAGCGGTATACGGAGCTTACCGAAAAAGGGCATTATCCCAAAGCCAGCCTTGATGCCGCCGCCACCAAGGCGCAGTCCGCCCGGGCCTCGCTCGACCAGTCGAAAGCCGGGATCACCACGGCGCAGAGCGAGCTGAACGTCGCCGAGGCAAACTATCACCGCGCACAGGAAGACCTCGCCTCGGCCAAGGCCGCAGTTGCCGGCGCTGATGCGCAGGTCGAAGCCGCCCGCGCACGGGTCGAGGCTGCCAAGCTCGATGCAACGCGCACGGAGCTTCGCGCGCCGTTCGACGGTGTCGTCGCCAACCGCGTCGTCGCCGAAGGCCAGCTGCTGAGTCCCGGCCAGCAGACCATGTCGATTGTGCCGGTATCGCAGGCCTATATCGTCGCCAATTTCAAGGAAACCCAGGTCGAGCGCATGCGGACCGGGCAGGAAGTGGACATTCATGTCGACGCCTATCCAGACCTGAAAGTGACAGGCACGCTGGATTCCATCGCGCCGGCCACGGGCGGTCAGTTCAGCCTGATCCCGATGGATACGGCGACCGGCAATTTCACCAAGATCGTGCAGCGTGTGCCGGTGCGGGTGAAGCTTTCCGATGAAGCCCTGGCCACCGGCCTGATGCGTCCGGGTCTCTCGGTCGAGGCAACAGTGATCGCGAAAGGGGTGGACGGCTAAGCCGCCCAGCGCCCTCGCGAGGTCGGCCATGGTCAACGCAATCCGCCAGAAAGCTTCTTCAGAGCTTGCCCTCAACATCGGCTTCTTTGCCATGGTGATCGGCATGTTCATGGCAATTCTGGATATCCAGATCGTTGCCAGCTCCATCTCGGAGATTCAGGCAGGCGTATCGGCCAGCCAGGAAGAGATCGCCTGGATCCAGACCGGCTACCTCGTGGCCGAAGTCGTCGGCATTCCCTTGTCGGGCTTTCTCAACCGGGCCTTTGGCATCCGCAAACTGTTCATCATGTCCGCGGTCGGATTTGTCAGCTCAAGCATTCTGTGCGCGCTGTCATGGGACCTCGACTCGCTGATCTTCTTCCGTGTGATCCAGGGCTTCTCGGGCGCGGCCATGGTGCCGACCACGATGGCGGCGAGCTTCACGCTGTTCCCGGCAGGCCGGTCGATGACGCAACAGGTGATGATCGGGATGGTGGCGACGCTTGCCCCATCCATCGGTCCGACGCTTGGCGGTTGGATTACCCAGCACATGTCCTGGCACTGGCTTTTCCTGGTGAACATCGTGCCCGGCATCGCCGCGATCACGCTCGTCTTCCTGTTCATCCCGAAACAGAAAGGGGAGAGCGCGCTGCTGCGCCGGCTGGATGTCACGGCCCTCGTTTCCATGGCGCTCTTCCTCGGCCTGTTCGAATGGATCATCGACGAAGGGCCGGGCGACAGCTGGTTCCAGAGCTCGGCCATCGTGAAGGCTTCCATCGTCTGCGCGATTGCGGCGGTGATTTTCTTCCGCCGCGCGCTGACCTCACCGGTGCCACTTGTGGACCTGCGTGTGTTCAAGGACCGGAACTTTGCGTCTGGCGCACTGATCGCTTCGGTAATGGGCTTTGGCCTCTACGGGTCCGTCTTCCTCTTGCCGCTCTATCTGGGTCAGGTGCGGGGCTATTCCTCCCTCCAGATCGGCGAGATCATGAGCGTCGCAGGCTTTGCCATGTTCATCGGGGGGCCGATTTCCGGCGCCATGACCAAACGTTACGACCCGCGCCTTGTCGTGGCCGTCGGCCTCGTGCTGGCTGCGATAGGCACCTGGCTGAACGGTCACCTGACGGCGGAATCCGGTTTCAGGGAATTGTTCTGGCCGCAGGCTCTGCGCGGGGCGGGCCTGATCCTGACCATGGTGCCGACGACCAATCTTGCCCTCGGTACGCTGCCGCCAGAGCGGGTGGCCAATGCTTCGGGCCTGTTCACGGTCTGTCGGAATCTCGGCGGCGCGATCGGCATTGCCGTCCTCACGACGATGATGATCAGCTTCAATCAGATGCACCAGCAGCAGATCGCCAACGGCCTGTCCCTGGCGCGGCCGGAAGTGCAGTCCTTCCTGTCCAGCATGACAGCGCGGATGCAGGCAGCCGGTGTTCCGGACCCTGAAGGATCGGCGCTCGCACAGCTGGTCTACCGGACAAAGCTAGAAGCGGCGGTGATGACCTACAACAATCTGTTCCTGACCATGTCGATGTCGTTCGCCCTGGTCCTGCTGGTCGTGATCATGCTGGACAAGCCGAAAGCGGTTGCACCGGCGGCGGCGCACTGAGCCGGGGGTCAGCCCCAGAATTCGGGAACAGGCGGGGCCACCACGCCATCGGCATAGGCAAGGCCATGCGCCACATCTTCTGACAGCCAGAGCGGCCCATCGACATCCGCGATGTCCGCCAGCCCCGCGAGCAGGACGGCCGGCGCCATCGAGATCGATCCGGCCACCATGCAGCCCACCATGATGCCGAGCCCGGTCGCGCGGGCCTCGCGGGCCATGGCGAGCGCTTCGGTCAGGCCGCCCGTCTTGTCGAGCTTGATGTTCACCGCGTCATAGCGGCGGGCAAGGTCCTGCAGTTCGATGCGGGTATGGGCGCTTTCGTCCGCACAGATCGCAACCGGGCCGGGGCGCTGGAGCAGGGCGTCGTCGGCCCCGGCAGGGAAGGGCTGCTCGATCAGCACAACGCCGAGGTTCGCGGCGGCTTTGGAAATTGCGGGTAGCTGGTCGGCGCTGAGGCCTTCATTCGCATCCACGATCAGGCGCGCGTCCGGCCGGGCCGTGTGCACGGCTTCGATCCGCGCAAGGTCGTCCATGCCGCCGAGCTTCAGTTTGAGGAGCCGGCCTTGCGTCGCCTTCGCGGCAGCCCCCATGGCCTCTGGCGTGTCGAGGCTGACGGTGACGGCAGTTTCGACCGGTCTCGGCTCCGGCAGGCCGGCGAGCTTCCAGACTGGCGTTCCGGTGCGTTTCGCTTCAAGGTCCCACATTGCGCAATCCACGGCGCACCGGGCTGCGCCTGCGGGCATCAGGGATTGCAGGTCGCCGCGGGTGAGGCCGGACTCGATGGCGCTGCGGGCGGCGTCGATCGCGGCGGTGACGCTGCCTACGGTTTCGCCATAGCGGGCATAGGGGACACATTCGCCGCGGCCGGTGGCGCCGTTTTCGGAAAGCGTGACGCGAAGGGTCTCCGCGCTGGTCTTGGCGCCGCGCGAAATGGTAAACGCGGTCTTCAGGGGTGAGGAAATCGCTGAAATTTCAAGGTTTCGATTGCTCATGGCCTGTCCTGAACGATAAAATTTCACCGATCGCGCTTCGCTGTCCTTAAGCATGTTTTGCTAGTGTTGGAAGGCTAGTTGCCAGATGTCAGTTACGACAGCCCCCGGTTTCGCGCTCGAAGAGAGCGGCGAAAAAGCGACCCTCCGCCTGACGGGGGACTGGACCGTCATGACCATTCACCTGCTGGATGATGACCTGGCCGGACTAAAGCATGACCATGCCGTGCTTGTGGATGTCTCAGGCCTGACCCGGATCGACACCGCCGGAGCCTTCCTGATCGACCGCACGCTGCGCGCCGCGCCGGAAGGATCGGCCCTCTCCGGCACGAATGATGTCGCCCGGAAGCTGATCGAGCAGGTCCACGCCGTATCCGATCCGGCCCCGCCGGCGAAAGTGGTGGATCATGGTTTTGTCGCCCTGCTGGAGCGCACGGGCCGCGGCTTTGTCGGCGTCATGTCGGAAATCTACAAGACGCTGGCCTTCCTCGGCGAAACGATTGTCACCACGCTGCGTCTCGTGATGCAGCCCTGGAAACTGCGCTGGACCTCGATCGTCGCGGTGATGGAAGAGGCAGGCCTCGACGCGATGCCGATCATCGCCTTCCTGTCTTTCTTCGTGGGCATGGTGGTCGCCTATATCGGCGCGACGACGCTCCGGGAATTTGACCTCGAAATCTACACGGTCGAACTGATCGGCTATTCCATGCTGCGTGAGTTCGGCGTCGTGCTGACCGGCATCGTGCTGGCGGGGCGGACGAACTCTTCCTTCACGGCGCAGATCGGCACGATGAAGATGCGTCAGGAAATCGACGCCATGCAGACGCTTGGCCTGAAGCCGATGGACATCCTCGTCGCGCCGCGCATCCTCGCGCTGCTCCTGATGACCCCGGCGCTGACCTTCGTGGCGACGCTGGCCGGCATAGCAGGTGGTGTGGTTGTCGGCTGGTCCTCGCTGGACATCAATCCCGGCGTCTTCCTTGACCGCCTGCGCAATTCGGTTCCGCTGGAACATTTCTGGGTCGGCCTCTCCAAGGCACCGGTTTTCGGCTTTGTTGTGACACTGATTGCCTGCCGTCAGGGGCTGAATGTTGGCGGCAGCGTCCAGTCGCTCGGCAATGCGACCACCACGTCTGTCGTGCAGGGTCTGTTCGCGGTCATCGTGCTCGATGCGATCTTTGCCATCCTCTATATGGAGCTTGGCATATGACGGACGACATCATCATCCGCATCCGCGACCTGAAGACCGCTTATGGAACCCATGTCGTACATGAGCATCTGGACCTCGACATCCGCCGCGGCGAGATCATCGGCGTGATTGGGCCGTCCGGCTGCGGCAAGTCCGTCCTGCTGCGGGCCATTACCGGCCTCAAGGAATTTGCTGAAGGCAGCATCGAAGTCTTCGGCCAGCGGCTGGAAGACCTCGACGAGGAACAACGCGCCGATGTGGAACAGCGCTGGGGCGTAATGTTCCAGGACGGCGCCCTGTTCTCGAACCTGACCGTGCGGGAGAATGTGGAAGTTCCGATAAAGGAACACACGCAGATCGCACCGGACCTGCGCCACCAACTGGCCGACATGAAGATCCGTATGGCAGGCCTCAGTGCCGAGGCGAGCCCGAAATTCCCCTCAGACCTTTCGGGCGGCATGCGTAAGCGGGCCGCGCTGGCCCGCGCGCTGGCGCTCGATCCGGAACTCCTGTTCCTTGACGAGCCGACGGCAGGCCTTGACCCGATTACCGCAGAAAAATTCGATGCCCTGATCCGCAGCCTGCAAAAGGCGCTGGGCCTCACCGTCTTCCTTGTCACGCATGATGTGGATACGCTGCATGCGACCTGCGACCGGATCGCCGTGCTGGGAGAAAAACACGTGCTGGCAGTCGGCACGATCGAAGAATTGCGTGCGTTCGATCATCCGTGGGTGCAGGAATATTTCTGCGGCCCGCGCGGACGCGCGGCAACGGGACACTAGAAAGGGGGCCCGGACCGATGGAAACGCGAGCGAACTATGCCGTCATCGGCGCTTTCGTGATTGTTGCGACCCTGGCGGTTGCAGCCTTCGTGCTGTGGCTGGGACAGTCCCAGTTCAGCCGCGACTACAAGGCCTATGACATTGTCTTCGAAGGGCCGGTCTCGCTCGAAGACGGATCGGCCGTGCGCTATATCGGGATCAAGGTAGGCGAGGTTTCGACCGTCCGCATCGACCGGGCCGACCCGTCCAAGGTGCGCGCGCGCATCCGGATCGACCGGGAGACGCCGGTGAAAACGGATTCCACTGCCTCGATCCAGCTGGCCGGTATCACGGGCGTGACCTTCGTGCAGATCAGCGCCGGTTCCCCCACGTCGCGCCTGCTGGAGGCTCGGCCGGGCGAACCCGTACCGGTGATCAAGGCCGAAAAGACCCAGCTCGACCAGCTGGTGGCCGGCGGCGCGCAAGTGCTGGGCCAGGCGAACGATACGATGGAACGTGTGAAAAAGCTGCTGACGGACGAAAACATCGACTCCATCAGCGCCTCGCTTAAGAATATCGAGACGATCACCACGAAGCTCGCCGCCGAGGATGGCCTGATCGACCGGGCGAACGGCACGATGAAAGACCTGTCGCGCGCCAGCAATGAATTTGCGTCCGCTTCGGAATCGGTCGGCACGTTCAGCACGAATGCCAACCAGGAGCTGGCCGGTCTGTCGGGACAGCTCGACAGTTTGCTGGCTGAAGTCACCAAGGTGGTCGCCTCTGCCGATGCCGTGATGGAGCAGGGCGGCGACACCGTGCGCGTGGTCAATTCCCTGCTGGAAGGCCCGGCTACCGGCGTGGTGGAAGATTCCCGCCTGGCGGCGCAGGACCTCCGTATCCTGATCAGCCGGATGGACCGGTTGACCCGCGAACTCGAACAGAACCCGCAAAGCATGCTTGTCGGGGAACCGGCTCCTTATGAGGACAAACGCTGATGATCCGCTCCATTTCGATTGCTTTCGCATCCCTTGCGCTCACCGCCTGTGTCAGCGTCCTGCCGGAACCCAAGGCACCGGAAGGCCTCTACCGTTTCGGCGCGATGACGGAGACCTATCCGGTCGAGGCGGTTGTGGCCGTGCGGGAACCGGAAGCCTCTCGCCTGTTCGGCAGTCGCGTGATTGCGTCCGAAGACAGCGCCGGGGCGCTGCGCCTGGTGCGCGGTGTGGAATGGACGGACAATGCCACGCGCCTGATGCAGGTGGCGATGCTGGACGCGCTGGACGACAGCGGGGCAGGGGTCGCTGTTGCGCTGGAGGCCGGAGCCGGGGCCGATTATGAACTGGTCTGGCGGGTGGAGGATTTCACGCTGGCAGGCACACAGGCGCGGTGCGCTCTTGAAGCGACGCTGATGCGGGCGAATACCCGCAAGGTCGTCGCGCAGACGCGCGCAACAGCCACCGCGGATGCGGCGGCATCCTCCAATGCGTCGCGCGCGCTGGCGCTGGCTGAAGCGGGCCGGGCCTGTGTCGCTGAGGTGGCAGGCTTTGTTTCCGAAAAAGCCGTGGCCGCAGACCCGGACGCCTGAGCCGCCTCAGTTCTTCAGCTTGCAGGTGCGGATACCGAGGATCGTGTAGAGCGGGCAGGTGCCGACAAGGCCTGTCAGCAGCGGCACGAGGCCGATCCAGCCCCAAGGCGTCTGCGGGCCGACGAAGACGATGGCGATCAGCGCCAAGCCGACAATGACGCGCAGAACGCGGTCGATGGTACCTTCATTGGTCTTGAACATGGCGGGCTCCTCCTGAAGCGCGAGAGCCTATTATACCATATTTTAAAGGCCATACGTAGAAATCCCGGCTGGCGCGAACCAGCCGGGATTGTTTCGTGGATTGGGCGCTGGACGGATCAGCCGCTTTTCAGCTCGTCGAATGGCTTGTCCTTGTCGACCCGCACATCCTGCGGCAGGCCGAGGACGCGCTCTGCGATGATGTTCTTCAGGATCTCGTCCGTGCCGCCAGCGATGCGCAGGCCGGGGGCCCACATGAAGCTCTGCTGGAAAATGGCATCGGCCGGCATCCGGTCGGTCTCATTGATGATGCCGTAATGGTCCTGCATCTCGATGGCCGAGTTGCAGATGTCCTGCAGATGGTTGGCGGTGATGATCTTGCCGATCGAGTTTTCCGGTCCCGGCGTCTGGCCGCGGGAAAGCGCCGTCTGTGTGCGGAACTTGGTCAGCTTGTAGCCCTGGGCTGCAACATACCAGTCGGCCAGTTTTTCGCGGAAGGCCTGGTCGGACAGCGTGCCGTGGTCGCGGGCGTATTCCATGATCTCCGCCCAGTCCGGGCCGGGGGAGCCGCCGACAGCGAGACGCTCGTTCATCAGCGTGACGAGGGCCACTTTCCAGCCTGCGCCGACATCGCCGAGACGGTCCTTGTCCGGGATGCGGACGTCGGTGAAGTAAACCTCGTTGAACTCGCGTCCGCCGGAAGCCTGGTGGATCGGGCGCACTTCGACGCCCGGCTGTTTCATGTTCACGATGAACATGGTCAGGCCCTTGTGCTTCGGCACTTTCGGATCCGTCCGGACAAGGAGGATGCCGTAATCGGAATAGTGGGCGCCTGAGGTCCAGACCTTCTGGCCGTTGATG
>MDTG01226567.1_pt1 | contig 13126 bp, 15 predicted proteins | sample 811421 | NCBI WGS metagenome assembly MDTG01 (sample SAMN05326645, study PRJNA326480) | marine metagenome | isolation source: seawater | place: Pacific Ocean: South East | collected 2011
CCATCCTGTCCCGGTGTAGTCGGCGTAGAGGTCGATCTCGCCGGTGCGCAGCGCCTCCCAGCAGAGCATGGTGCCCTGCAGGTTGAGCTTGCGCTCCACTACGTAGTCGGTGCGGGCTTCGATGAGTTGCGCCATGAGCTCCGCGAGGACCGCCGACTCGGCGAACTTCTTACTGCCCACCTTGAGCGGCGCTTGGCCGGCCGCTGCCGCGGCCACGGCCGCAGCTAGCGCGATCGCTGCGTAGGTCCTCACCGGATGGATCCTCCGAGGCCGCTCACGAACCGCGCGACGAAGGGCGCCGCTGGCTGCTCGAGGAAGTCTCGCTCGACGCCTGTTTGCACGACGCGGCCGCGGTCCATCAACGTTACGCGGTGACCCAGCGCGAACGCTTCGCGCAGGTCGTGGGTGACCAGCAGCACGGTCTTGCCGAGCTCGTCGAGCATCGGCCGCAGCTCGTCGATCAGGTCTGCGCGCGTGATGGGGTCGAGCGCCCCAAACGGTTCGTCGAGTAAGAGGTGGGCTGGGTCGAGCGCGAGCGCGCGCGCGATGCCGACCCGCTGTCGCTGTCCGCCCGATAGCTCGCGCGGCATCCGTCGCGCGAAGTCGTCCGGCGGCAGCCCGACCAGCGTCAGCAGCTCGCGGACCCTGGCCTCTACGAAGTCCTTCGGCTTCTCTTCGAGCTCGCAGAGCGCGCCGACGTTGCGCGCGACGGACCAGTGCGGGAAGAGCCCGCCCGTCTGGATCACGTAACCGATGCCGCGTCGCAGCCGGATCGGGTCGACGTCGCGAACGTCGGCGCCGCCGACCTTGACGACGCCGCTGGTCGGCGCCTCGAGCCGGTTGACGAGTCGGAGGGTGGTGGTCTTGCCGCAGCCGCTGGTCCCGATCAACGCGTGCAGCTCGCCGGGTTCGACCCGTAGGTTGACGCCGTCGAGCGCGACGTGCGCGCGACCGTCCTCGGCGATGAACTCTTTACGGACGTTCGACAGCTCGATCACTGCGTCACCTTAGCGCGGCTCGCTGCGGCGAGGCGAACGTCGCGTCGCCCATCATCTCGGGCGATCGACGCGGACGTCCTCCGGGGCAGGCAGCGGGAAGGGGCGGGCTGGTTCATGTGCCGGTGACGCGGTGCGGCGCTGTCGCAACCCTAACAAGGTCGGGCAGTCGCTGCGAACAGCGCGGTGGAGGCGGTCCGCGCGCGATGCATAGGCAGGGATCGCCTTGCGGGTCGCCGTCAATTTTTTTCGCGCAGTCGACGCTGCGCGCGCTTCACTACCATGATGACCGCTGCGCGAGCCCGTGCTCGGCGGCGTGCATCCAGAGTGCGCACATGACCCAGAAGCAGCGAATCGCCGACGCGCAGACCACGGACGACCTGTGGCGCTTGATGCTGCGGCGCGTCCCGCCGATCGTCTCCGAATATTTCCGGGGCGGCGCGGACGCCGAGATCACCTTGCGCGGCAACGTGCAGGCGTTTCAGCAGTCGCAGACGACGGCCTACGGCGCGCAGAAGTTCGCGACCTTGGACACCTCTACCGAGGTCGTCGAGCAAAGGTTGGAGGTCCCTTGGTTCCTTTCGCCGGTCGGCAGCTTGCGCTCTCTCTACCCCAAGGCGGACGCGGTCGCCGCGGAGGTCGCAGGGGAATACGGCACGGTGATGTCGCTGTCGACGCTCTCAGGTACGCCGATGGAGGAGGTCGCCGCTGCGTCCACGAGCGGGTGTTGGTTCCAGCTCTATCTCTGCGGTGGTAAGGAGACGGCGCTGCGCGGGATCGCGCGCGCCAAGGCGGCAGGCTTCCGCGGGTTGATGCTGACTATCGACACCGGCGTGTCCGGGCTCCGCGCCCTCCACGCGAAGATGAAGCCGATGGAGGTTGCCATGACGTTCCGCGGCCTCGGCCTCGTCGATCGCCTCAAGCTCGCGGCGCGCAAGCTCTCGGTGTCTCCGCAGATGGTGCTGCGCATGCCCTGGTTGTTGGCGCACTTGCGTGACGGCGGGTTGATGCAGTTCGTCAACGTGATCGACGACCAGGGCCGGCCGATGCCGTATGCGGACATCGGCACGCAGCTGGCCGCGTCCGCGGTGACCTGGGACGACCTGCGTTGGATCAAGCAAGCGTGGGGCGACGAGCTGCCGTTGATCGTGAAGGGCGTGCACTGCGCGCGGGACGCACGCCGCGCTGAGGAGCTGGGGGCGACCGGTGTGGTTTGGTCAAACCACGGCGGCCGCCAGCAGGACCGGGTGCCGCCCGTGCTTCACATGGTCGCGCAGGAGATGCCCAAGGTCGGAGACTCCCAGCTCGACTTCATGATGGACGGCGGCGTCCGCAACGGCACGGACGTGCTGATCGCGCTCACCTATGGACTCAAGGCGGTGGGGATCGGGCGGGTCACCGCAGCGGGCATCGGCGCCGGTGGTCGCTTCGGTCTGCGTCGCGCCTTCGAAATCCTTCGCTCCGATCTGGATCGGGCCATGCGCTTGGTCGGCCTCGAGAGCGTCGCCGAGCTCCGCCAAGAAGGGGCTAAGATTAGGCGTAAGAGTGCCTTACGTGGCATCGGCCACTTGCCGGACTTCGTTTTCTGAGGCGCTCGAGCGGTGACTCGGACTTTCTAGCAAGTTCTATTTAGTTCGAGCCGCTGGACCTCCGAAGTCTGTGGTGTGTGAGGGCGAGTGCCCCGCCATCCAGTCAAACAGGTTTGGGAGAGGACATGCACCAGGAACTACGATCAGATCGGACGATAGGCCAGCGAGAGGGTTCCGTTGAACTCGGGGATCGGCGCGACCGGGTCGCGGTCGCCGCCCGCGCGGACGACGTCGCGGCCCGATGCGAACGGAGCATTATCCGTAAGCAAACGCATCAAATAGCCTTAGAGCTGGGTGAGTTGGTTCGTCGCAGCGCCGACGAGGCCCCGGAGGTCTGTGAGCGACTGCGTCACGTCGCCGAGGCGCTGCAGCTGGTGGGCGCCCGCCTCGCGCTCACGGAGGAGCAGCAGCGGCTCGGGTCTAGAAGCCGCGAGGATATCTAGAAAACGAGCTAAGGGAACTCGCCCCGTTCGCCGATCCAGTTGGTGCCATGACCAGCGAGATCGAAATCAAGATCGGCCCCGTCGCCCTGACCTGTCGCGGAGACGTCGACGCGGCGCAGCTGGACGGGGTCTTGCAGTCGCTCCGCCGCTCCCTGCCTGAACTGGTGAGCCCAGACGGTGTGGTGGGCTCGGCTCCTGGCGTCCAGGAGCTGTTGCGGCGGTCGTCGGCAAAGACCCACGCGGACAAGGCCGGCGTGGTCGCTTACTGGCTCGAGGCGCACTGCGGTCGCACGGAATGGCGCAGCGGAGACATCGTCGACGCGCTCGCGGCGGTCGGGGAAGACGCTCCGCGAAACATCACCGACACGCTCAACCAGAAGCGGGACAAGGGACTTTTCGTCGTCCACGACCGCCGTTGGAAATTGACGGACGAGGGGCGGGGTTGGGTCAAGTACGCGCTGCTCGACAAAGGGGACATCGAGTAGGCGGCGCCGGCGTCGTCGGCGATGCATCCCGTCCCGCAATGGTCGCGAAGGTCATCCCGTGTTCGAGCCCGTCGAAGAACGATTCGTCGCCGCCGCCGAGCGGCAGCTGGGGAAGGGGTTCCCGGCCCGCTACCGCGAGTGGCTGATCGCCTGCAACGGCGGCGAAGTCGAGATCGACGGCGTGTGGTGGGATCTTCACCCGGTCGCGGACGACAGCGACCCGCGGCGGATCGGGCCAACGTGGGACAACGTCTGCCGCCAGACCGACCTCGCGAGGTTGCTTGGCGGCTTCCCTGAGCAGGCCATCTCGATCGGCGAGGACGGCTCGGGTGACCGGCTCATCCTGCTCCAGCGAGAGCCAGGCGGCCGCCTCGCGCTCGCTGTTTGGCAGCACGATTCCGGTTCCTTCGGCTGGGCGGACTCCGACGTCGAAGCGGTCTTCGCGCGCGACTGATCCGATCGCTCGATCCTCGCCTCCTGCCGGATAGCCTGCAGAGATGGCTGCGTGCACGGTAGACATCCTCCTGGGCGATGGGCGTCAGGCGCTGACCTTGCCGCCTCAGGCCCACGTGCTGCGTGGCCCTGAGATCCCGCGCGTCGAAGACCCAGCCGTCGCTGTTCATGACGCGCTCCGGTCGCCGATCGGCTGCCAGCCGCTGCGCGCGTTGGCCGCCGACCGCGCGCCGAGCTCGGTCTGCATCACGATGAGCGACATCACCCGGCCGGTGCCCAACGAGCTGCTGATCACGGCGATCCTCGATGAGCTCAACGCGGTCGGCGTCGCGGACGCCGCGTGCACGTTGCTGATCGCGACCGGTATGCACAGGCCGTCGACCGAGCGTGAGCGTCGGATCATGCTGGGTGAAGATCTGCTAGCGAGGTTGCGCGTCGTCGATCACGAGGCGGACCGGCTGGATATGCAGGTCCGCGTCAGCGACGCCCCGCCAGTCAGCGTCAATCGTCTCTACGCCGACGCGGAGTTAAAGATCGTCACCGGCCTCATCGAGCCGCACTTCATGGCGGGTTACTCCGGCGGTCGAAAGGGCATCTGCCCGGGGCTGGTCGACCTCGAGACGGTTCAGCGCTTTCACGGTCACCGGACGATGGGCGACCCAGCCGCGACCGAGGGCCGGATGGCAGGCAACCCCTGCCACGAGATCGGTATGCAGGTCGCGAAGAAGGTTGGCTGTGATTTCCTCGTCAACGCCGCGATCACGCACGAGCGCGAGCTCGCCGGCGTCTTCGCTGGTGACCTCGTGGCGGCGCACGAGGCCGGGTGTGAGCAGGTCGGGGCGTGGACGTCAGCGCCGGTCGATCAATCGTACGACTTAGTGGTGACGTCTGCCGGCGGCTACCCGCTCGACGAGAGCTTCTACCAGACCGTGAAGGGCATGGTGACGGCGCTGCCGGCGCTGCACAGCGAGTCTCAGCTGTTGATGTGCTCCGCGTGCGCAGAGGTCGGATCGCCGGAGTTCACGGCGCTGATGCACCGATACGGCAGCGACTATCAGGCGTTCCTGCGCGACATTGAAGCGAGCGATCGCACGGCGAAAGATCAGTGGCAGTTCCAGATGCAGACGCGCGTGCTGCGACGCATCGGTCAAGGTCGGCTGTTGCTTGCCAACGACGGGCTGCCGCTGGAGACGCAGTCGCGCCTCGGCGTTACTCCGCTCGACGGTTCTGGCGACGCGATCACGCGCGCGCAACGCCACCTCGACGCTTTCGTGCAACAGCGACCCGGCGCTCGCGTCGCGGTGATCCCGGAGGGTCCCTACACGATGCTGCGAGCTTGACGACGTAGCTCAGCGGTGGCCGTGCTTCTCCAAGTGCTTCTGTAGATAGCCTGCGCGGTATGGGTAGGTGTCGAACGGCGCGCTGCCTGCGCTCGAGAAGCGCGGGTCATCCGTGCGTTCGAGCTCGCTGATTAGCAGGCGCCGCAGCTTCGCGACGAGCGGCGCATACTGCGGGTCGGCCGCCAGATTCTTGGTCTGATCTGGGTCGGTGCGCGCGTTGTAGAGCTCGACGACGGGCCGCTTGCCGAAACACAGCGCGTAGAAGCGCGCGCCTGCCTCGGTCGCGCGGTCTTCGAAGATTCGCGACTTGGTCGGGCCGTTGTCGCAGTCGGCGTGTCGGTTCATCGGGTGGGTCGCGCCCTCGGGCACGCCGGCCGGCCACCGCCCCGCTTCAAGGTTCAGGATCAGCAGCCAGTCGTCGCTGCGAAGCGCGCGCGACGGGTAGCCTGCGAGCGACGGCATCTTCTGAGCCGGCGTGTGCCGCTCGCGGCCGATCACGACGAACGGTCGCCCCGGCTTCGCCTTGCCACGCAGCAGCGGTAGCAGGTTTCTCCCGGTCATGACAGCGGGGGCTTCGAGGCCTGCCGCCGCGAGGAACGTCGGCGCGAGGTCGGTCAGCGAAGTCATCGCGGCGACGTCGCGGCCGGCCTCGACCTTAGACGGCCAGCGGATCGCGAGCGGCACGCGGGCGCCCCAGTCGTAGAGGTTGCCTTTGCAGCGCGGGAACGGCATCCCATGGTCACCGGTCATCACCACGATGGTGTTGTCCAGCTCGCCGCGTTCTTCGAGCAGCTGCAGCGCCTCGCCCACTTCGCGGTCCCACCGCTGGACCTCAAAGTAGTAGTCAGCGATGTCGCCGCGCACGTCGTCATGCTGCGGAAAGAACGACGGTACATGGACCTTGTCTGGGTCGATGCCGGCCTCGCGCCCGCTGTGGCGCTTGTAGCCGCGGTGCGGATCCGACGTGCCGAACCAGAAGCAGAACGGCCGGTCCTTTGGTTGCGCGCCCAAGAACGCTTTGAACGTGCTGTTCGGACCGCAGGGATTGTCCTTGTAGCCACCAGCGCGCGCGTCGCCCGGTCCCCAGGCCTTGCGCCAGTGTCCGACGCGATAGCCGTCCGCTTGCAGCACGCGGACGAACGTCGGGTGGTCGGTGCTCAGGGTGCTGTGCAGGTTGGCGCCCTCGCCGAGCCTGTAGAAGGCTTGGCCGGTCAGGATGGCGTTGCGAGACGGCGTGCAAGACGGACTAGAGACGTAAGCGTGCTCGAAGCGCGCGCCCTCACGGCACAGCCTGTCGAAGGTCGGCGTCGAGACGACCTCGTCGCCGTACGCCCCGGCGTGCGGCCAGCCCCAGTCGTCGGCCATCGCGAACAGGATGTTGGGTCGTCGCGTCTCCTGCGCGGAGCAGACGCCCACCGCGAAGAGGGCCAGCGCGAGCGTGAGCGACCATGTTGAAGGGTGGCGCATGACTCCATGGTCGCATCCAGGCCCGCAACCGGCGAGGGCCAACGGGCGAACTAGGGAGCAGAGTTGATGAGTGACGCGACAGAAACGACCCAGGGACGCCGCAGCTTGCCCGTAGTCTCGACGCTGTTGAGCGGCGCGTTGACGTGGTGGCTCGCCGATGTCTGGGACGCGCAGCGGCTGGCGCACTTGGCGGTCTGGGTCGTGCTGGGCCTCGTCGTGCTGCCTGTGATGTTCACCGGCGCGCTCGCCGCTGTCGGCGGCGTCTTGGTCGCGGTGCTGGGGGTGTTCTCTGTTCCGGCGTGGTTGACCGGCCGGAAGGTCGGCCTCGGCGACCTCGCGCGCGACCTGTGGCGTCTCGCCGGCGGCATCCTGCCTGATTATCTCCGCGCGCTGCGCGCGGTGCAGAAGCCTTGGCTCTGGGGGATGGCGACGGGGTTCGTCATCGGCGTCGCCATGCGGCTCGCGATCGTCGGGCTCAACCCCGCGTGACGGCGTTCGTCGCGGCCAGCCCGCGTATCCATCGGCATAGATCTTTCAGCGCCTCGGCGCGTGCTTCGCGCGTCTCCTGGTAGACCTCGTGATACGCCCCTGGGTAGTCGATCCAGGTCTTGTCGTCCGCGCTTACGCGCTCGTAGAACGCGCGGGTCACCGCCGCGTCGACGACGCGGTCGTCGCCTGCGACCTGCAACAGAGTCGGCGTTCGCAGCGCTCCTGCGCCTGCGAGCGCGCGCTCCTGTGCTCGTAAGTTTTCGGTGTACCAACGCGCCGTCCCTACGCGGACTGCGAGCTGATCCTCGCGGAGTTGCCTGAGCTTGTCTTCGTCGTGGCTGAGGTCTCTGGCGTTGAGTTCTGTTGGAAGCGTGAAGGTCGGCCAAACCGAGCTCAGCGCGTGTGCGAGCGCGTGCTTCCACCGAGGCACCGAGACCGCGAAACGCAGCGCCGGACTGCTGAGGACGAGTCCGCGGAGCGGGGATCGCCCCTCGATCGCATACAGCGCGGCGATCAGCCCGCCCTGGCTGTGGCCCAGCAGGATCGGCAACTCCTCGGTGTGTTCACGCATAGCAGCCAGACCCCACGCGACGTCGTCCAGGTAGTCGGCGAACGATCGTATGAAGGCGCGGCGCCCCTCTGCACGGCCGAAGCCGCGGTAGTCGAGGCCTAGGCACGAGCAGCCGATGTCGTTGAGCGCCGCGAAGACGTGTTCATAGCGAGCTGAGTGTTCGCCGTAGCCGTGTATGACCAGTGCAGCGGCGCGCTCGCTCTCTGCGGGTCGCCAGCGCGTGAAGAGTCGCGGAGGGGCGGTCATCTCAGCGGCGCGCCCCTGGGCCGCCCCTGCAGTCGGATGAGGCTGACAGGGCTAGCGCGGTGAGCGACACGAGACGGCGGGTAGCCATGTGATCGAGCCTATACTGCCACTGATGCGCGCGCTCGCCTTGTTCTTCTTGTTGTTCGCCGCCTGCGTCGGCACCCGCGGCGCCAGAGCCCCGCAACGCCGACCGAACATCCTGTTCGTGATGATCGACGACCTCGGCTGGAAAGATCTGCGCGTCCAAGGCAACGCAGACTTCCGCACGCCGCATATCGACCGTCTCGCGGCGCAAGGGACGCGCTTCACCAACTTCTACGCAGCCGCGCCGGTGTGTTCACCTACGCGCGCGGCGTGCGTGACGGGGCTCGCGCCGGCGCGCCTGCGGGTGACCAACCACATCCCGGATCGCTGGAGCTTCTATGACCGACCTAGGCGCGGCAAGGCGCCCCGCCGCGGCCGCGAGTGGGGCCCTGGCCGCTCGCGAGACTCTTTGGATAAGGGCCAACTGACGGTCGCGCAGCGGCTCAAGTCTGCTGGATACCGCACGGGCTTCGTAGGCAAGTGGCACCTCGCCGGCGCCGACTGGCGCACGACCGACACCTCGCTCTTCCCCGAGAGCTATGGCTTCGACGTCAACGTCGCTGGCAACGCGATGGGCGGCCCTGGCACCTTCCACGCCCCGATACGCCTACCCAACTACGAAGCGGGCGAGCCGGGCGAATACCTGCCCGATCTGCTGGCGCAGGAGGCGGTCGATTTTCTGCGGGCGCCGCGCGACGACGACGAGCCGTTCTTCCTCTGCTTGTGGACCTACACGGTGCACTACCCGATCGAGGCGACGCCCGAACTGCTCGCGCGCTACTCGGACGAGGCGGAGCCCGACATGCCGACGCGCTACCGCGCCATGGTCGAGGGTATGGACCGGGCTGTGGGCAGCGTCCTCGCCGAGCTTGACCGTCAAGGCGTCGCCGACGAGACGCTCGTCGTGTTCACGTCAGACAACGGCCAGATGCCGGGTGCGTCGGTCGCAGCGCCGCTGCGCGCAGCGAAGGGCTATCTCTACGAGGGCGGTCTCCGCGTGCCGATGATCGTGCGGTGGCCCGATCAAGTGCGCGCGGGCGCGGTCGAGGCGACGCCTGCGATCTCGATGGACTTTGCGCCGACGTTCCTTGAGGCCGCGGGCGTGCCCTTCGACGCCGCGTCGTTCGACGGCGTGAGCCTGCTGCCGTTGATGGAGCGCGGCGAGGCGCCGACGCGCGACGCGATCTACTTCCACTACCCGCATTACAGCTACCACGGCAAGAACCACATGGGGTCCGTCATTCGCCGTGGCGACCTCAAGTACATCCACCATTACGACGACGACGACCATGAGCTCTACGACCTCGGCGTCGACATCGGCGAGCGCAGCAACCTCGTCGCGGCGCGTCCTCGAGAAGCTGCTGAGCTTCGGCGCGCGCTGATGGCGTGGCTGCATCACGTCGACGCAGCGCTGCCTCGTCGCTACGTCGACATCCCCGCAGGTGAGCTGCCGGGCGACAAGCGTCGCTAGGACGGATAGAGGGCGATCGCGTCGAAGCGCCGCTGAGTCTCGGTCCAGTGGACCTTGTAGTCCATCAGGGGCCCCATGTCGTAGCGCGCGACCCCCTCTTCGCAGAGCCAGCGGATCTGTTCGAGCTGCAACAGGTTGCCGATCGAGTCGCGTCGCCAGGTGTCGACGAAGCTGAACTGCTGGCCGCGATAGACGCCGCTGCCGACGCATCCGAGGATGAAGCCGATGTCCTCGCCGTCGTGCGTCGCGAACATGACGCGGCTCCCGCGCGCCGCGCTTAGGCGTCCCATCATCGCGCGGTAGAACGTCCGTGAGGGCTCGTTGGCCATGCCGCACTGACCGATGCCTTTCCAGCTACGCAGCTCGACGTCGATGATGCGCTGGAAGACGCTGTCGCACTCGGCCTTCGTCCCCGGCGTGTGCCGCTCGAACACGACGCCCTTGGCCGCGGCGCGTCGCGCGGCTCGGCGCACGCCCCGCCGGAGCTTGGCGGAGCGTCGGGAGAGGTAGCCGTCGAGGCCGCCCTCCAGGGTCGCAGAGCAGGCGGTCTCGTTGCTGACGAGGTAGAACTCACACCGCTCGCTGAACGTCGTGAGCAGCTCGGCTACGCGGTCACCGTTGGTGATCAGTCCGCTGATGATCACGGGGCGCGCAGGAAAATCACGCATCAGCTCTGCGAGCATCGGGACGGCGTCCGGACCGATCAGCGGAGAGCCGAACATCCAGCTGTTGTCGATGGGCTCCAGGGCCTCGACGCCGTCGATCGCCCGCCCGGCTAGGGCGACGACGCTCTCTGCCTGCGTCCGGACGTAGAGCGGCCGCCCCTGCCCCAGCGCTTCGTAGAACGAGAGTTGCCACTCTGTGCGGCAACAGAACGGGTCGCCGTGCTCGTCGGCGTGAACGGCCTGGTTCCAGATCGAATCGGCGTGGTCGAACTCGATCATGTGTTCGCTGCCCGCCGGCGACCGCGCAGCGGCGCGGCGGGCTCGACGGGGAGGTCTACTTGTCGTCGCCGGCGACCATCACGGGCACCTTGACGTGTTGCTTGCCGAACGCGATGTGGAGCGAGCACATGCCGTCTTCCGCGGACGGGTCGAGGGTGATCTTCAGGCACTTGGCCTCGGTCGGCGCGTCGCTGAGCACCATGCGCCACTTCACCGCCTCGCCGTCCTTCGGCTTGAGGTTGAGCACCCAGCCGGCGCGCTCGCTGAGGGTGAAGAACATGCTGTACTTGCCAGCGGGGACCTTCTTGCCGGCGGTCATCAGGTCGACCGAGGTCTCGACCGAGCCGATCGGGCTGTTCTTCGCGAATCCATTGAAGCGCTCGTGCATGTCCACGTCGTCGCGGAACTTCTGCCACTGGCCCTTGCCGAAGCGCAGCGCCGTGTAGCTGACCGACATTTTGTTGCCGCCCATCTCGATCGAGTTGGTGACCTTGGCTGCGTTGCGGTTGATGCTGCCGCCGACTTGTGCGTGGAGGCTGCCTGCGATCAGCGCGGCGCAGGCGAGTGCGATTACGGACTTCATCATGTTCGTCTTCCTTTGTGGTTGGGGGTCGTTGTGATCTGCGGAGTCTAGGACATGCTGCCCCTGAGCGCGGGAGCTTTCCGCCGGGCGGGTTGGCGAATCCGTTTCGCCAGCGCCGCGAACGCTCTAGCGGCGACCTCGCTCCGGCCGCGTCCGGCGAGCTCGCGTCTGATCTCATGCTCGAATCCGAAGACCTCGACCCAGCCACGGCCTCCTACCACGAGGCCGGCCACGTGCTGATGGCGCACCTGCTGGGCGGCCGTGTGGTCGGCGCTAGCATCGAGCCTGACGAAGACGAGTGGATGGGGCAGACGGCCGTCGAATGGTCTGGCGCCGATGCGGTGGAGCGCGCGCGGCGAACAGCGCTGGTCGCGCTGGCAGGCCCGGTCGCCGAGTCCTGGTGGCGTGGTGAGGCGAGCGTCGTCGACGCGCTGACCTGTTGGCGCGAGGACTGGCAGGAGGTCGAGCGGGCGCTGCTCGTGGTCCCCGCGAGCGAGCGGGAGGCCACTCTCCGCGGCTGGCTCGACGACGTCCGCTTCGAGCTCCTCAACGACGTGGCGTGGGAGCACGTTTGTCGCGTCGCCGACATGCTGGAGGCGCACGGGACGCTAGACGAGACCTTGGTCGAGGACGCGCTGTCCTAGCAGGAGAGATCGAGAAGCAGCGAGGTATGATCGAATGTCTGTGAGCAACGAATCCGAGTTTCACTTCAGCACCGAAGTCCGCGTGCGCCTGCCGGAGACCGACGCGATGGGCGTGGTCTTCCACGGCAACTACTTCACCTACGCCGAGGTCGGGCGCGTCGACTATCTGCTGAACCTTGGCCTGACCCAGGGCAACCGGCCGATCCGCGACTTCGACAACGTCGTCGTCTCGGCGCACTTAGACTTCCGGTCGCCTGCGCGTCTGCACGACGTGCTGAAGATCGAGGTCCGCGTGGCCGAGATCAGGAAGGCCAGCATCCGGTTCGAGTTTCGTATCCGGAATCGCAGCCGGAACGTGTTGGTCGCAGAGGGGCACACGGTCCATTGCGCGATCGGCGACGACTTTAAGCCGACGCCCGTCCCCTCGTCTTTCCGCGAGGTGATCAATCAGTTCGAGCAGCGCTGAAGCTGCTCGAGCCGAGATTATGGGCCGGCGCCCGGGTCAGCCGGCGTAGGGCACCGACGAGTGGTGCAGGACGATGCGAACTTCGCCCTTGTCGTTTAGCACGTAGCCGAACGAATACTCCACCTTGACCAGGTCGCCCTGCGGGTCGGTGAAGAAGTAGTTCCCCATGGCCATCGCGGTGTCGCCGTGGAGGAACATCGCGGTGTTCTCGAAGCGGACCGCTGTCCATCCCTTGATGGCGAAGCCGCCGTCTTCACCGCAGACCTTGTTGGTCGCCACGAAATAAGAGAGGGCCTCGTCGAAGGTGCCGCGGAACTGCACCTCGGCAGCGAGCGTTGGCTTGAAGAGCACCGGCGAAGCTGCGTAGTTGTAGAGGTTGTTGATGTGGTCCTTGGCGGCTTGCTCGAAATCTTCGCCGTTCTTGTGCGCGGCGGAGATGCGGACGATGCCGTCGCCCCATGCTTGCTGGGCGGCGGTGACGAGATCTTCGGTCAACGTGGTCACGCTTGTCTCCTGGATTCGGTGTCTAGGTGGTGACTCGGCGCTTGGTCGGCGCGCAGGTCGGGTAAGCACAATTGGGGGCGAATATTTTGGTCTCTGCCGCTCGGTATTTCAAAGCATGTGCTGCGCTTGGCCGTCCAAGTTGTCCGATTGGCTCGCGAAGCGGTCCGCGCAGCGCGCGCGACCGTGACCGCGGCGGCGTTCGCGCGGCCTGATGCCGCGGGAGGAACCAGCGGGAACTGCTGGCCAGTGACGTTATCTTCGGCGCTTATGAGGCATCTTCTCGTGGCGGCGCTCGGCGCCTGCGTCCTGTCTGCTCAAGGCTCGGGTGACATCACCTCCAGCACGCTCTCAG
>MDTG01394019.1_pt1 | contig 13126 bp, 18 predicted proteins | sample 811421 | NCBI WGS metagenome assembly MDTG01 (sample SAMN05326645, study PRJNA326480) | marine metagenome | isolation source: seawater | place: Pacific Ocean: South East | collected 2011
CTGAATTAAATCCTCTGCAAGAGGAAAGATTTTACTAATAGCCTTACCACACTCTCGAGCAAGTTCCATATGCTCTTTTTGAGTACCATTACCACTTCTTAGTTCGATATAATGAATCCATGATCTTAAAGTACCGTTAACATATAATATTGACATAGTTAAGCCTTCGGGCAGAACTACACGCGCTTGTTCTTTAGCAATACCCTTTTCTATTGCCCATTGATATGCTTCTTGTGCAGTATCAATAACGCATTGTTGTTTTATTTCCCATTCATTCTGTAATTCTGAGTCATCGACATCAATACTATTTTGTCTATTTTTTGTATCTTGTAAACGAGCTTCGCGTATAACAAAAGTTTCATCCATGTCACTTGGGTTTGCATACCTTTGGCTAAATTCTTGAAATGAAAATGAACGATGTCTTAATAATTGTCGAGCAATATCTCTTGTGGTTCTAATTTCCATTGTAGCAGAAACCATTTCGAGTGGAGACCAATGCTTATGTTTAATCAAATATTTAATAAGTTTTTCACTTGTTTTATTATTTATTTGATTTGCTGGATTCGATACTCTAGCACAGTATGCAACAAGTTCTTGCAAATTACCTAATCCCGGAGATTCATGGGGCTGTGAGTATGATCTTAAAATTGCTTTCATTACTCGTATTCTCCAGTATCATATTCAACAAAATCTTCTTCATACATTTCTTCCCAATCTGTTGGGATCATAATACTATGATTAATATGTTTAATAGCTTCTGTTAGTTTTTTACTTTGAGGCATATCTTCTTCGATTTGCATAAGAGTCCTATGAACTAATGCGAATGCTTCTTCATCACTAATTTCAATTTTCATTATTGTGCGTCCTTCATTATAAAAGTTGCTTTTCGCGAATTCAAGTAGTTTTTACCAGACACCTTTTGTCTAATAAAACGCTTATTTGTTTCTTCTTTATTTGGATTTTCAACTGTAAATACTACATCTTTACCTTGTGCTAAAGCTTTCATTTGATTCATAAACCTGTCCCCTGAAGACATATAGTCTCTCCTCATAGCTTTACGAATTGATTTACTCACAGTACTGTGAATACCTTGTGATGTTTCTTTACCCATTATTTATCTCCAATTAAGTTGCTATATTTTTTTAATTTTTCTCTTTTGGCTGTAGATGCTTCTAAAATGTTATCACTAGAAATATTAAAATAATCACCTAATAAATCTAACATGCATTGAACATCACCCATTTCATTTATAAGATTTTTTTTATGTTTGTCACTCATACCAAACCGTAAAATTTTCATACATTCTTTAGTTAGCTCAGCACATTCCTCACTTGCTACAACAAGACATTCTGCTTCTGTTTGTTTCATAATTTAAATCCAGCAAAATTAGTATTAGCTAATCTTTCGCCAGTTGCTGTTTTATCAAAGACTGGTGTATCATCAATCAAATTTTGTTGAGAGTCTTCAGCATCGTATAGTCTCATTTTGGATCGATCAACGCCAATAACAAACCGCTTTTTGTATGTTGGATCGTTGTATCTATTCTTTAATTGTTTCAAAGCAATTTGACCCATTTGCTCAAGTTCTTCAGTAGATATAAGAGCAAACATTAAATCTGCCGTAGCGGGTAATCCAAAAGACTCGGACGTATCTTCAAGCCCAACATCTGAGTTACCATAACCACTACGCGTCGTTTGCGTTGCAGAGACGATCGGGACATTGAATTCAACTGCCAATCCACGAAACTCTTCCGCAATTGCTTTAATATAATTATATGAATTGATAGCACCACCCATACCTTTCATTCTAGCAGAAGCACAAATATTTAAATAATCAATATAGATAATATCTGGTATAAATGACTTTTTAAGTTTTAATTCACTTAATAATGCTCGCATATGACCAACATTAGCTGAACCAGTTGGATATTCTTTTACAATTAGTTTACCATTAGTTTTTGTTGAAAGATTATAAACTTTTTCAGCAAACATAGATTTACTTAAATCGGTTAATTGATCAATCTGAATGTTAAGAAGATTTGCATCAATACGTTCAGCAATTCTTTCTTCAGCCATTTCTGCAGTAATATATAAAACATTCCTACCATCAGTAAGATTAGCAGCAGCAAAGTGACACATTGCCAATGACTTACCAACACCAGTTCCAGCTAAAATAATATTTAATGTTTTACGAGGTAAGCCATTTTTTGTAATATCATTAAGTAATTCAATATCAAACGGAATACGTTCTTCATCACGATGATAAAACTCGTAACGTTCTTCAAATGCTTCAAGATAATCGTGGCCCACATTAGTATCAAATGATACACCAAGTGCTTTAGTTAGAATATCAGGAAGAGCATTTTTAGATAACGTTTGATGTTTACCATCAATAATACTAATTGATTCCATAACAGCATTAAATAAAGCTCGATCTTGACACCATTTTTCAGTAGCATCAAGTAGCCATTCTTCATCACTTGGCTCTTTTGTAAATAGTTCGGGAATAATTTCTATTGCTTGGCGATAATTATCATCACTAAAATTATCGGCTGAATCAATCTCAATTTTAAATGATTCAGCAGAAGGCAATTTATTATACTTAGCAACAAATTTTCCAGATTGTTTAAAAAGCTCTTTATAAATGCCTTCAAAATATTCTGCCTTAATAAAAGGCAAAACTTTTCTCATATATATTTCATTAGTTAGAATATTTTTAAGAACAACTTGTTCTATATTTGTATTCACTCTTTTACCTCATTAATATGTAGATTGCTGGCTTTGTTTTCGATAGCATCTTCAATAATAGAAATCAAAATGTCACCTGCATGTTTTTGTAATTCTTCATTTTCTGAATTTAATGTTTCATCTGGACTGGTTTCTACATGAAAGTCAAACGTCATTTGTTCACCATTTTCCATACGAATAGTGCCATATTGTATAACACTTTCTATAAAATCTCCAGTTAAAAATCTAATTTGCCAATCATCATTATTTCCTGGAATAAATTCGTAATCTTTATTTTCTATATATTGCATTATGATTCCATTTCTAGAATTTCATCCATATCAATTTCTGATTTATATCCAATTGTAAATTGATTTTTTACAAATTCTTTAAAGTTAGTATTAGCAAAAATAGGATCCCAAAATTCTTTTTCAAGAGTACCAGATTGTCTAACTTTTTTATCAGAAATTTCGCCAGTGTTCATATTAACTGATGCATACCAACCATTAGATGGTTTAACTACATAACCACCTGCCATTGCAACATCTAATAAACCAGAATATGTTTCAACGCCACCTTCCCATGATACTGAAATAGGAATTTTAGACTTTTCTTTTACAAATCTGGATTTTTCAACATTAATAACAAAATCATAACCTGTAACTTCAGTTCCAGTTTTATTTTGCCTACGACCAAGAATCCAAATATTATTAGCACTATAATAAATACCAGTGCCACCAGAAACTATTGCTTTTGGAAACAAGCCGATTTCTTGATATGTGTGATTGACTGCTAGCATGATAATATTTTTCATAGCTAGATATGGAGTAGTCATACGAAATAGCGATTTAAGTTGTTTAGCTCTTGACATATCTGCTACAGACTTTTCGTTTTGAGCATCTTCAAGTTCTTTCTTTGATGCAAGGTTACCAATTGAATCAATAACAACAATAACATCATCTTTAGCATCAAGGCCTTCAAGTTGATTGACAAGATCAAATTTAAGTTCTTCTACATTTGTAATTGGTGTATGAAGAACACGTGATGGATCAATACCAAATTGTTCAAAGTATGCTTGAGGTGAACCAAACTCACTGTCATAAAATAACATGACAGCATCTTTCTTTTCTCGCAAATATGAGCCTGCCATCAAAAGCGCAAAAGAAGTTTTAAAATGTTTAGATGGGCCTGCTAATACAGTAAGGCCAGGTGACATACCGCCATCAACTGAACCAGATAAAGCAACATTAACCATTGGTACATCAGTAGCAATAAGTTCTTTTGTATTAAAAAATTTAGACTCAGAAAGAACTTCTGTTGCTTTAAGTTTAGAATTCTTTTTGAGTTTATCCATAATGGACGCCATGTATATCTCCTTTGATTATTAGACTATTATATCATATAATGTCGATAAAGTAAATAAGTTATTTGTTAAATGAGATATTTTGTTCAAGCTCCCTTTTATCCTTTGTATAGTTAGATCTAATTTTATTATTTGATTTAATTACTTCATCTAATAAAGAAAACGATATTGCAAAATCTAAAAATGCTGAAGTGTCTTTTGGAAAACAAGCTCCACCAAAACCCATTTTACCATCAAATCCTGGAACACTTGTATGAGAATTACCAATCCTTGGATCTGATCTCATTGCATAAGTAATCTCATCAAAATTACAATCATGTTTTTGTATTATATCATAGAATTGATTAAACCATAATACTTTTGTAGCAAGAAAACAATTAATCCCATATTTAATAAAGCTTGCTTCTTTTAATGTTACATGGTGGCATGGGCAAGGGTTACATTTACTATATTTTTTATATATTTTCTCAATATTATTTGTATCTTTAATATGTCCGCCAAATATGTGCATTGGTGGATTAATAAAATCTTCATCTGCAGATTTTTCATTTAAAAATTCAGGATTATAAACTACTCTATCATCAGAAAGTTTATCTATAATATCAGGTGTTACTGTTGATTTTATTACAATATGGCCAGCTCTATTAAGCTTTAACCATTTGACAGTTTCAATTACTAGTTCAGCATTAATTGATCCGTCATTATTCATAGGTGTTGGTAAACATATAAAAAAGATATCATCAAATGGATTAGTATCTTCTACTGTAGTATCATATTTAATATCAATTGGAGTTATGTCGCATAGTTTTTTATTAAAACCATTAATAATAGCTTTGCCTACAAATCCACATCCAATAACAGATATTTTTAATTTTAGCATATAAATTCCTCTAATGTGTTACTCACTTTGTCATAATTTATAGTTTGTTTTTTATTACATTGAATAGCAAATTTGGCATCAATCATTTGGTTATCAAGTCTGCCATGTACAAACGATTGAACTTGTTCAGCCATATCTTGTGCTGTAGTTACAGGAACATTTTGACAAATCATATTAAGATTTTTTATTCCACCTTGTAACATAAAATCACCTGGAAGTTTCATAATAGAAAGACATTCTCGAATAGTCAAATAACGATCTTCATCTGGATGAGTAAGTGATCCTGGCATATGACCCACAAACGCGCCAATATAATCTTTAGGTATTTCAGTAGTCTTACGCATAATATTACCACCACTTTTTAGCTTATGATACATACGATTACATTTGCCAGCTTCGTTTTGAAATCCTTTTTCTTTCATCCATTCGCCTACTTGATCATATTTAATTCCAGATTTTTCAATTTCATCAAGTGGATTAGTACTCTTTGTAATTATATCTTGAAATTTAGAATGACATATACCATTATTAAGTTCTTCAAGTACATATTTATAAAACGGATTTTTACTTGGGATATTTTTATTAACAATTATATTCATAGGATCATCTTCATGTAGATCTACATTACGAATAGTATCTTCAATTTTTTCATGTTTGCGTTCAATATAACTTAACATTGGTATCTTATCACCTTGCCAGAAAAAATAAAAAGTACGATCACGTACTTGGCTTAGTCCATGAAGTATAGATTTTGTTTTATAGATACTAAATGTATATCCATTTTGACTAGCAATTTGTTTTAACTGTTCAACAATAGGTTCTCCCATTTTGCTAGCTAGTCTTGGAGCATTTTCACCCCAAAATACTTTAGGTTTTAGTGTGCCTAGAACATGCCGAGCAGTACTTAACATCCAATCATTATTAGCATTAGTCGACGATGCAGATGGGCTAAGACTTGATAACCCAGCACATGGGCAAACAGTATTAATAACATCAACACTTGGTATGTTATAAGGAGTATCACCATCTAAATGATGATAGGGTACTTTGTTTTTATAGTATTCAACTAATTGTCTATCATTAGCTTCAAACGCAGAATAGCTTAAAATATATTCAGGTTTTGTACCAAAAACATTTTCTTGAGCGATTGTTTCACCACCAATAAGTGGCACAATAGATGCGTGTTTATATGTCATCAAAAAAAGTCCTCTAGTGTATTACTAATTTCTTCACCAGTCCAATGCGGATAATATTGTCTTGATAAATGTATTGACTGAGGCTTTTCCATATAATCAAAATCTAACTCTCCTTCTCTATTTGTGAGTTTATTGACCCATCTAATTATTTTAGCTCTTTTAGCTTTTGTTTCTAAAATTTCTCTAAATTTTAATCTAGCCTCATTGCGCTGTTCCCAAGTACCCCAGAAGGGTTGGTCTTTATAATAACCAGACTTTGGTAATTTGCGACTAGTATGCTCAATAGGCAAAAGTTCATATATAGAAACATTTTCAATAGGTAATGCCTCAACTGCAGTTATATATCTTTCTGCTAAGTTAATAGTATTTTCTAAAAAATCTCCATCAAGTCGACAAACATGATGGCGAATGTCAATATTACCAAAATAACATTCAAGCTCTTTGATATTTCCAAAATCATTTATATATGTTTGAAGACCATCATTTAATGCACCATTTAGTGTTTTGAATGGTACGCTATTTACAGTCCAGCTTGGACGATACATACAAATAGAATGACTATCACCAATTACAAGCTTATTAGTTATTAAAGGATACTTAATAGTTTGAGCGGTTTCATACATTCTTTTTAGATTATCAATATCAACTTCAAGCCATTCGGATTGAATATCATTACCCTTTGCTTTTGCTTTATCAATTCTTTCTTGAATCATTTCATGATAAGGCGGAAAGTCAATTGCTAATGAATATACTTTACCTTTGAATTTTGAAAAGTTACGAGTGTTAGCAGCATAGGGAAATCCCTTTACACCACCGAACACATTCATTGATCCAGACCAATCATTGCCATGATAAACATACATTTCGTCGTAATCATTATGATCTTCAATTTTACCAGAATAGTTAATAGTGATATCAACTCCGGTTTGTTTGATCATATCAGCATAGATTGCACCTTGAGCACCTCTATGAGATGCCATACGAGTAGCAACTGGAATAAATGGAGCATTTAATATAGCTTTTGTCATTATAGTAATATATCACACTTTCTTATAAATGTAAAGGTCTAAACCATAAAAGATTCTAATGGAGATGGTTCAAGTTTTTTCTTTAAATTTTCAGCAATATCAACAAACGAATCAAACGTTAATGGTAACATTCTTTTAGTTTGAGCCTTTGAATTATCTTTGATTCCAAGAAAACAATTAAATTGACAAAAAGTAATTTCAGTACCAAAGGTTGTAAGATTACCATTTCGTTCAAGATTTTCTTTATAGAATGCTGCAGAAGTGTTATCCATTTCAAAAAACTCATGTTGATGATCTCTAACTGCTATTATATATGCTTCCATAATCTCATTATTTTTAAATTTAACTTCTGGAAATACATACTCAAGACCACGTTTAGCGCCAGGGCCAACTAAACAATAATTATCATCCTCATCAATATTAGGTAAATCATTACATCTAGAAAAATTGCAGGGTGGGTGATATGAAAAATATGGTCCAATACCACGATGAGTAGAGAACCAATCACAGACATTACCTAATTTATTATTTTTATCTTGTACAACCTTACTCATACCAAGATCATCTAAATGAGCCATCCATCTAATCATATGAGATAAAGCAAACTTTTCGTTTGGATCTTCATCTTCTTCTCTGCAAAAATTACGAGCAGATGTTTGAAGACTAGTTTGAAGTTGAGTTGCGCCCCAGACTTTCATTTTGTTTTTATTAGTATTTAGATTGTTATTAATCCAATGATAATAATCTTTTTTTAGTTTATATTCATCAAAATCAATAATTTTACTATAGTCAGTAGAGTCTGAAGCAACCAAAGTAAGTGTTGGCATACCTACAAACTTTACTGCCATAGCATTAAGAATTTTATTTCTCATTGAAGTGTCTTGGTTAAATACAAAATTCTCTAACCAATATACCTCAGCATGTTTAGAACGATTTGGGTTCCAATATGAGACTTCTTGTCTCATTGCAGGGCCAAAATCTTCAGAGTATTCGTATTCGTTAATTTGACCCTTTTCTCTTAAAGTTTCTCTTTTAAAAAAATCAAGGACCCACTTATTAAAATAATTAAAATTATTTGGATCACGGGTCTGTTTTAACGTTTTAAGCGAAATCATGCCGCACATTTTCCTTTTCAACTAAATCGTGTTGTAGCAATACCACATTAATATGGGGCATCATTTTTCTAATGATTTCTGCTTGAATTGGATCATCTTCATAATGTATTCCAAATCTATATCCAAGTGTTTCAAGATGAAAAAGTGTCCGGCCTTTATGGCGGCCGGAGTCTTCTCTTGATTTTGATTCAAATGGTGTTGGATTTAAATACAATTCATTGGTTATATTTTTAGATTTAAGCATTGCTTCAGTTTCAGATCTTTCTTCATTAGATCGACCTGTAATGATAACATCTTTATCGCCTGGATAAACACCATCATATTTATCCATAAAAATAACACCATCAATATCAAAAGAATTAATTATTTTATCTGGAACAGCATTTTGCTCTACATAATTATTCATAATCAGTTTTTCCATCTTGGTATGTATATGGCAAATCTTTAGCTTTAGGATTGGATTTAGCTAATTGTGGCCGAGTCATATTAGTAAGTTCTCGACGAGCAAGGGCATCACATTCAAACTTTGCATCAGATGTTGTAAGCTGAACAGGTGGAGTTTTTTGTGTATAAGCACTTGGCCCACGAAGAATGCCAACAATTCCCATTTCAGCAGCTACTCTACAGAAACGAATTGCTGATATAACAACACCACCTGAGTTTGGTGAGTCTTGACAAGATAGTCTAGCTTGAAGAGTATAACGAGCTCCACCAAATCCAAATGCTACAATATCAAGATCTGCAATCTTATTATCAGATCCAACATAATCACCACCAGGTTTTTGCATAACAGTTAGAGATGGGCCAGCATATAGTGTATCACCAGCATAGTCAACACCACGGACAGTATTCTGTCCTTTTAAAACATTTTCTTTTGAGATATGTTTATTGTGTAAACGCTCTTTTTCAGCCATATTAATAAAATCAGTGTTTGATGTAACACCATTACGAATATGTTCACGACCTTGGGTTGCTCCACCAATTCGATTAGTTTGAGTATGATATGTAACATGTAAACCACCATCAATCATTGCACCCTGCAATACCTCAGATAAACGAGATGCTCCCCAAGCTGAACGCATATCAGATCCAACAAAAGTAAGACCTGCATTAATAAATTTTTGTTCAATTTCTTGAGTTTCTTTTGTTTCAATCAATGTTGGAATGCAATTAACAAAATGTACTTCAGCAGCAAGAGCAACGTCTAAATAAAAGCGAGTAGCTTTTTCAGATCCAACTGGCAGATAATTAATAAGAACTTCGACGCCAGATGATTTGATAAGACTAACAATATCATCAAATGACTTAGCTGACTCAGCACCAACTCTAAATGATACTTCTTCAGGGTAATATTCCATCCATTCTGCAACACCATCAAGTGTTGGGCTTGAATACACTTGAGCGTCTTTAGCTACAGCTCCAGGTGAATTGTTTCCAGATTCTAATATTTCTTGAACATGATTCATTGCGCAATTTGGTTTTGCTCGTAAAGCTTCAATAAGAGGACGATTAACTTTACGACGGTCTACGTCAAAGCCAATTACAAATTCAACAGAGCTTGTATCGTATCCACCAATATCTGGATACATAAGACCCACAGTATCATTTGGATTTTCATTATAATATTGCATGCCTTCGACGAGTGACTGTGCGCAGTTTCCTACACCAATAATACCAACTTTAATTTTCTTCATTTTTACTTCCTTTATTTCAGTTTTTTAAAGTGAGATTGGCTGCATAAGCAGAGTAGCTCACGTTATAGTTATAATAGTTTTAGTGATTATATTATATTACATTTTTAATAAAATGTAAACTAAAAGTTTACAAATTAACCCATCTATATTTAAGACCAGCTTCTTTGTAATATGACTTAGATCTTTGCCATGAGTCATGCCATTTCTCATCAATCTTTTGCCGTGGCATAACTAGTTCAGCAACTCCTACTTGAATAAGTCCTTTTGCGCAATCAGAACAAGTAGGAAGACCTGATACGTAAACAGTTGATTTATTTAAACACACTCCATTAAAAGATGCATTATAAATCATGTTCATTTCAGCATGAACAATTCTAACATATTTTTCTTCTCGATTACTATATAGGTTAGGACTATCAAGCATTCCTCGAGGAAATCCATTATATCCTTGAGCTAAGACTTGTCCTTTTGAACCTACAGCAATAGCTCCAATCTGACTTGAAGGATCTTTAGACCATGCACCAATAGTTTTAGCCAGCTCTAAATATCTTAGATCCCATTTGCGTTGACGATTAGTATTATGTGACAAGATTAAAATGCCTTTCATATACGTGAAGATTTTGTACCTGCCATATCATCATACCAGTACTAACCGTATCAGTTAAATCATAACGGTTATTATTTAAATCTTCTACTAATTTATTTTGCACATGGCGTTGCCAAGCATAATCATTCTTATAGCCAAATACTACATCATTAGACCTCATTTGGACTACACAATGAAGTAGATTATCACGAATATAGTAAGTGACAGTGTTAGTACAAATGAAATCAGATTTTCCATTTTCGTCAAACTCCACCCAAATAGAAGGCCGATTGTAGATCATAGAAGCACGTCTACCATCGGGATTTTTGTCTAGTTCAGCCAATACGTTTTGATATTGATCATAGTATTTATTCGAATAAATTAGATGACCATAGTTTGAATTAATTTCACCATGTGTATTAGCAGCATATTTCCAAGCAGCTGGTGCATCTTCGCCAGACTCTTTATTAATATCAAAAATATTAGTTGACCGGCTATCATACCAATCTAATTCTTTTTGAATATATGAAAGAGACGGTTTACCAAATATAGATGGTTCATCAGCAATAAATGATGCACCAATCATTTCAATAGTGCGCGCGCCGGTTTTATCAATAGTAAATGCTTCATCATTTAATTCATCAATAAAGAATTGACGAACATCTTTTACACTTTCCATTTTATGTTACTTCCATTTCTTTATATAATTTTTCTAACATCCATTGTGGTGGAGTCATCGACAAAACACAATTAAGAACTTGATTTATGTCAGTGAAAAGAAGATCCATACGGTTATCTTCTATAAACTTGTTTATTATCCATTTTGCAGTTTCTTGATTGATTTTTTCTCCCCAATGATAAGTAGTTTTAAAGTAAGTACGCAAGAAGTTTTCTCTATGTTTCCAAAAAGTATTGTAAGTTGGAACACAAGTCCTTCTTACCCATTCATCTGTTGCTTTAAAATCGTTTACATTTGGTTGTTCTAAATGACAATCATGGCAAAACAATCTATAATTGTAAGGTTTATCTTCGCCTCCTAAAGAATGTGGAACTACATGACATTTTTCTGTATGTCTTTCATATCCACATCTCCAACAATGAGAATGCATTGTGGATGCATCAACGCCGTATCCACACTCATCAATATTTCTTATTCCCCAAGCAACAATTTGTTTTTTGGTTGTTTTCATATAAGGCCTTTTACTCATTTTCATTCCTCACATACTCTCTTTCTTAGATCACTTGTTGAAAAGCGATGATCACGTTTATTAAAATAAAGATCTATACCACGTTTTCGACATTCATCTTTACCAGTAAAATCTTTACTTCTATATTCTTCACCAAGTATTCTAACATCAATTGGATATATGTTTATTATATCACATAAATCGTTTTCTGTACAATAAATAATCACCTCATCTACATATTTTATTGCATTAAGCTGTACTTGTCTTTCTACAATATTTTGTATTGGAGAATTCTTTTCTTTACGATCAATGGTAGGATCTACTTGTAGTCCACATATTAAATAATCACATTGTGATTTTGCTTCTCTAAGCATAGATACATGTCCAGCATGAAGTAAGTCAAAAGTACTACAAGTAAATCCTACTTTCACTAGTCGTGTTCTCCATTATTTCTACGGCCATTATATCCATCAATTCTATTGAAAAGTTTAGGATTGCGCTTTGCAGTATCAAATGTGCCGACTGTAATCACAATTGCTGCTAATAACAATGTATGAACAATTGCGTTAATACCCCAAAACATAATGCTTCCTAAATACATAGAGCATACAGAAACCCACATCCAAGCAAGTATCTGCATAATCAAATGCCTAACTTGAAGATTGGGTATATTTTTTAAAGGATTAATGTCTGCATCCATGACACTGTTCCAAGCATCATTAATAAATTCTCTCATTGTCTGATCTCCCTACAGTTTCTCTTATGATATCATTATGGTTAAACTCAGCCCAATATAACTCAAAAGCTACACCGGGTTCAATACATTCAAATTGATGATAAACTCCTGGTTTTACTTTAGTATATTCACCTGCTTGTAAAACAGTTTCATCAATTAGATCATACTCTTTTTGCCATACTCGAATGAGCATTATTCCTGACTCGATATAAAAGCCATTCCATTTATATTCATGAAGATGTTTTGAGCATACTCCCGTAGCTTCCATTTCAATACGATGAAATTCTAAAGTACCATTGGCTTCAATGAGTTCAGTCATTCCCCAGACTTTACCAGCTTTCAATTGTTTACTCCTTCATAGTTAGCAAGAAATTCTCTATCAATTTCTAAAGACCAATCTTTAGTAACATATGTTTTACCATTCCATTTATATGTACCAGCAAAAACATAATCACGAGTTTTTTTATCATTTAAATATATGAAAACCCAATCGGGCTGATATAAACTAGGATACTTTTTACGCTTTTCTTTTAAACGATATAATACATTAGGAATATAATTAAAAACTTTTGTTACTTTTACTTCAACATCAATACCTTCTGGAGATATTACATC